>ERZ1036435.189-NODE-189-length-49649-cov-19.454692_pt1 | contig 49649 bp, 50 predicted proteins | sample MGYA00514223_ERZ1036435 | MGnify/ENA primary metagenome ERZ1036435 (study PRJEB33795, sample SAMN09464927) | human gut metagenome | host: Homo sapiens | place: USA: Stanford, California | collected 2016-08 | study: EMG produced TPA metagenomics assembly of the... | reverse complement strand
AGATTATGACAATTTATACAGGAAGCGGAGTAGCAATAGTAACACCATTTTTTGAAGATGGAAGTGTAGATTATAATACGTTTGGAGAACTAATAGAATTTCAAATTGCTGAAGGAACTGATGCAATTATTGTAGCGGGTACAACTGGAGAAAGCTCAACTATGCCAGATGATGAACAAGTAGCAGTTATTGATTTCGCTATTAAAAAAGTAGCAGGACGTATACCAGTAATCGCTGGTAGTGGGGTTAACGATACAGCACACTCAATAAGATTAAGTAAAGAAATAGAAAAATTAGGACCAGATGCACTATTAGTAGTAACACCTTACTATATTAAAACTAGTCAACAAGGTTTAATTGAACACTTTGAAGCAATAGCTAATAGTGTCGACTTACCGATTGTATTATATAATGTACCAGGAAGAACTGGTCAGGTAATGGCACCAGAGACAATCTTACATTTATCTCAACATAAAAATATCGTAGCTTATAAAGATGCAGTGGGAGATATCGCTCATACTTTAGCTGTTAGAAATTTAGTAGGAGATAAAATAGATATCTACTCTGGTAATGATGATATTAATGTACCTATTATTTTAGCTGGAGGTAAAGGAACTATTTCAGTTTTAGCAAATGTTTATCCAAAAGCAACACATGAAATGTGTAAATATGCTTTGGAAAGACAAGTAGATAAAGCTTTTGCTTTACAACTAAAATATTTAGACTTTATTCACATGTTATTTGCTGAACCTAATCCAATGCCAGTTAAAAAATGTGTAGAGTTAATTGGTAAATCAGCTTGTCACTATCGTCTACCAATGACACATGTAGCCCCAACGTTAGCTACAAAACTTGAACAAGAGATTGCAAGACTTAATTCATTACAAGGAGAATAAATATGCGCGTAATATTAAGTGGATATAATGGAACAATGGGTCAAGTATTAAAAAATTATATCCAAGAAAGTACTGATATAGAAATAGTTGCAGGTGTCGGACAACATGCTTTAGAAGAAGTTTTTCCAACTTATACAAGTTATACAGACTTAGAGAAAGTTGCTGATGTGATTATAGACTTTTCACATCATGCAGGAACTGCTGATTTAGTAGAGTATGCTTCTAGAACACTAACAAAAGTAGTAGTAGCTACAACTGGACATACACCAGAAGAATTAGTTTTAATAGATGAACTAGCAACTAAAGTGGGAGTAGTATATGCTGGTAACTATAGTTTAGGTGTTAATGTCTTAGTAGAATTAGTAAAAAAAGCTAGTGAATTACTACTAGGTTATGATATAGAAGTAATAGAAAAACATCATAATAAAAAGGTAGATGCTCCAAGTGGAACAGCTAAAATGTTAGTGAATGCTGTTAAAGATGCTGATGAATACAAAAAAGTATATGGACGTCACGGGGATATGAAACGTGGAGAAAAAGAAATAGGTATTCATGCAGTTCGTGGTGGAACAATAGTAGGTGAACATGAAGTTATATTTGCAGGTGAAGACGAAGTTATAGAAATCAAACACACTGCACTAAGTAAAAAAATGTTTGCTAAAGGTTCAGTAACTGCAGCTAATTGGTTAAATAATACTGATGAACCAAAACTTTATTCTATGAAAGATGTACTAGGTATAGAATAAAAAGAGATAGAATAATAAAATATAAATATAAATATAAATAGGAGATAGTAATGAAATCAACTGAAGAAATAATTAAATTTATAGCAACATCAAAAAAGAAAACACCCGTTAAAGTATATGTGAACTTTAATACAGCTGTGGAATTTCCAGAAACATTAGAAGTTTTTGGAGAAGGTAATTCAAAAGTTATTTTTGCTGATTTAGAAGATTGGACAGCATTTTTAGAAAATAATAAAGAAGCAGTAAAAAATTATCGTTTAGAAAATGATCGTCGTAACAGTGGTGTACCAATGATAGATTTAACTCAGTTTAATGCTCGTATAGAGCCAGGATGTTCAATTCGTGAACACGTAAGTATTGGTGATAATGCGGTTATTATGATGGGGGCTGTTATTAATATAGGAGCCAAAATCGGTAAAAATACAATGATCGACATGAATGCTATTTTAGGTGGACGTGCAAAAGTTGGAGAAAACTCACATATCGGTGCAGGATCAGTACTATCTGGAGTTATTGAACCAGCTAATGCAACTCCAGTAAGAGTAGGAAATAATGTTCTTATTGGGGCAAATGCAGTAATCTTAGAAGGTGTTCAAATAGGTGATAATGCAGTAGTAGCCGCAGGTAGTGTAGTTACGAAAGATGTTGAACCTGGAACAGTAGTTGCAGGGGTACCAGCTAAAGTAATTAAAACTCGTGATGAAGTAGCAGGGGAAAAAGTTGATATTATAGCTGAACTTAGAAACTTATAGTTAAAAGTGGGATGAGAGAATGAAAATAATAACAGAAGAAAACTTAAAAACTTGGCGTAGACATTTACATCAAAATCCAGAATTATCTTTAAAAGAATACAAAACAAAAGAATTTCTAATTTCTATTTTAGATGAGTATGGAATAGATTATAAAGAAACATTAGAAACAGGATTAGTAATTATATTAAATGCTAATAATGAGACTAAAGATACAGTTCTTTATAGAGCAGATATAGATGCACTACCTATTCAAGAGGAGAATAATATTGATTTTAAATCACAAATAGATGGTGTAATGCATGCATGTGGTCATGATGGACATACAACAATGTTATTAGGAAGTGTTATAGAAGCAGCAGATTATTATAAAAATAATGATACACATGTTAATAGTATCTTTGTTTTTCAACCAGCTGAAGAAACATTTGGTGGTGGTAATTTATTAATCGATGACTTTGATTTTACGCCATTTAATATATTAGCAAGTTATGCGTTGCACATGAATCCAGATTATCCTGAAAATAATATTGTTTCTAAACCAAATGAAATAATGGCTAGTGCAAATGAGTATAGAATATACATAAAGGGTAAAGCAGCTCATGTAGGGCTAAAAAATACTGGTATAGATGCACTAAATGTTGCAACAATGTTTTTCCAAGAAATGTTAAAACTAAATGCATTACATACAAAAGCTCGTAACACTAATATTATTCATATCGGAAAAATGTATGGTGGAGATGCTATGAATGTAGTTGCTGAAAATGCTTATATGGAAGGGACTATTCGTACATATAGTATGCATGATTTAGCAATTATAAAAAAAGCTATTCTAGATACTAAAAAAGGTTTAGAGTATCTTACTGGTGCAGAAATAAGGGTAGAGTTTGCTGAAGGATACCCGGCTGTTATTAATGATTCAAACCCATATGAAGTAATGCGTGAAGTAGTTAGTAATAAAGAGATTTCTTATATTGAATTAGAAGAGGCATACTTATATGGAGAGGATTTCTCATTCTTCAGTAGATTATCACCAATAAATTATAGTTTTCTAGGGCTAAGAAATGAAGAAAAAGACTTTATTTCTGGACTACATACACCTACTTTTAATTTTGATGAAAAAATATTAGCAACAGGTGTTAAATATTACCTAGGATTAATAGAGTATTATAATAAAAAATAATAGTATTGTAGAGTGGTGGGAAGCCAATTTATTATATAGTTAGGAGAGCTATGGCAACAATAGAGATAAATTATCATAATATTAAAAAAAACGCTATAAACTTAAAAAAAGAAGCCCAAGATATTATTGCTGTTGTAAAAAATAATGCTTATAATTTGGACTTAAAAGAATGTGTCAAAATTTTTTCCGAAGCTGGAATAAATTACTTTGCTACTACAAAAGAAGAAGAGTGTAAAATTATTAGAGAAACATTAGGAGAGGAAGTTAGTATTTTCTTATTAAATCCAACTAGAGATTTTGAATTGGTAAGAAAATATGATATAGAAGTTAATATAGCTAATTTAGATTATTTAAAAGAAAATATAGATGAATTACGAGTTTTAACATTACAATTAGAATTTGCTGGTAGTATGAGAAGAGCTGGGGCCAAAACACTAGATGAAGTATTAGAAATAATTAATTTTTGTAAAGAAAACAATTTAAATCTAAAAGGATTTTGGTCACACTTTTCGTTTGCAGATGAATTCGATGGGTTTTATGAAAAAGAAAAAGAGCTTGCATTAAAAGTATTAGAAGAATCATTAAAAATTCATGATTTTGAAGTAGTCCATTTACAAAATAGTGCATCTTTCTTAAGAGATGGTGCATTTGAAAAAACAACACATCAAAGGTTAGGAATAATTTTATATGGGGCCTTACCTTATGATGTTAAACAATATCCAGTTGCATTACCAAATCTAGTAATAAAAAATCCAATTACCGTTTATGGAGAGATAGTCAATATAGTAGAATTAAAAGAAGGGGAATGTATTGGTTATTCTAATGCTTATATAGCGGAAAAGGATAAAAAAGTAGGGGTAGTAAATATTGGCTATGGTGATGGTATTTTAAGAGATAGACTTAGAGGGAATACATGCATTATAAATAATAAAGAAAAAGATATCTATGCAACAATGATGAGTCACTTAGTTGTTGAGATTTCTGAAAAGGAAAAAATAGGGGATAAAGTATTTCTGTATGATGATATACAACAGTTACATGATTATGTTAAATACTTTGGACCTAATTCGGTTCAGCTTGCAGCATTAAACTATAATAGTTTAAATGTAAAAAAAATATATTAAAAAGAGAATCCTTAGTAAAATTATACTAAGGATTCTTTTAAATATTTTAGTCTAGATTATTCTTGATCTTCTTGGAATTTTTTAGCGATTGTAGCTTCAAAATCTTCAGGGATAGAGCGTTGTTTAATGATGATAACATCACATTTAGCATAACGTACAATACCCTCAGAAACAGATCCCATAAGCATACGTTTGAATCCAGTTAATCCAGAAGAACCACAAACTACTAAGTCGATACCTTTTTCATCAACGATATCTTCACTTAGAACGATTTTAGGAATACCTTGTTCTACGATTCCGAAAACCTTAGTAAGTCCATCTTTTTCTGCAGCTTCTACATAGCTATCAACTAATTCTTTAGTACGTTTGTAGAATGAGTTAAAGATATAAGGATCTGATAGTCCAGATGTAGCGATTGTTGCATCGATAACAGAAGCGATGTATAATTCAGCATCTTCATTTCTTCTTGCGATAGCAACTGCATTTTTGAAAGCCCATTCAGCTTGTTTTGAACCATCGACAGCGACTAATATTTTAGAGTATTTATTTTCCATAATTAAAACCTCCACCCTATTTTTATTTACTTATATTATAACACATTTTGTTTAAAAGTAAAACGTTATTTTCAAGAATAATATAAACAATATTTTTTAAAATAAGATAAATATGAAAAAAATAAGGTTGACATATAAGTTTTTTGAACATATGAGTTATATGAGATAGAGTAGGATAAAGTGTAATAAGATATTTTTTATTTATTTAGAAAACAAAAAAATATAGGAGAACTTAGAGTTTTTATCTAAGCTCTCCTATATAGTATTATTCAGTAACTGTAATTGTTCTAGTTCTTTTGTGCTCTTTTCCGTCTATTTCCACTTTATAAACAGCTTCATAAGTTCCTGGAGTATTTTTATCGAAATTGCTTTCTATAACAAGATTTTCCAAATAAGATTGCCCTGCTTTTCTAGCGATAACTCCTTCTTTACTAATATCAACATCTTCACCGACTTTAACAGTAACATTTTCTGGAATGATAAAATAGAAAGTACGTTGTAGGCGACGTTCAAGACGTTTTCTATATTTTTCTTCATCTTCAGCACTCATACGATCACGAAGTTTTTCATCAACCAGAGGCATTAATTCTACTTCAGTATCTGCGATACAAATTCTACTATTTACTAAAGTAAAAGTTTGTGTTCTTCCAGGTCCACAGTATGATTGGCATCCTATAATAAATTCCGCATTAGGTGCTTTTTTCTTAAGTTTAGGTATTAAAGTTTTTAAGTTTACTCCTAAACAATCATCACATAGTCTAAATGTTACTTTATCTTCTGTAATAACATTTTTATCTTTATTTTCTGCCATTGTATTTCCTTTCTTAATGTTTTCTTCCTTTATGATAAAATCAATTATATCATATTATAGACATAAATTAAATTTTTAAAACTACTATTTTGTTAGTTTTTTTCTTATAACAATGTTACTAGTAAATAATAAGATAAATAGTATTAATATGTAAGTTATTATTTTTGTAATAAGACTTATAAAAAATTCTTCTGGTACCATTTTTATTAAATTAGACTCACTTGGGCTTAATAACCATAAATCATTTGAAAAAAGAGTAGTATGAAACTTAATCCAAAAAGAATTGAAATTATAAGCTATAACTGCAGAAAGCCCACCAACTAGGACTATAAATAGCAGCAAGACTTTATTAAAGATTTTAGTAATATATAGTAAAGATTTTCCTCGTAAAATTAAAATAATTATTATAGTAGATATAATTAATATGAGTAAACAATAAATCATAATGTTATGACTAAAAGTATATAAATTTTGAACATCTACCATATGTAAAATGTCTTTCTCGGAAAACCAGTCTGTATTTAGTTGTTCTTTTTTATTTAAGTAATTTAACAGGTTTTGTGTATTATTTATTAAGTTATCACTTGAAGTACCTATAGAAGAGGCTAAGTTTTCCTTTTGGTAGAAATTTTTATAGAAGTTTATGTCGAAACAAATATAAAAAATTACAGCTAAAATAGAGCTGATAAATAATGAAAAGCATTGAATTATTATTAAAAATGTTGTAAAAAATTTTTTCATAGAGTAACCTCCAATGCATATTATAGCATAAATATACATAATTAGTATTAGAAAAAGAATAGGTAAGATAAGACGTTTAAGAGATTCGGTTTACATATTTACATTTTTTAACAAATTATTTCCTAAAAATAAAGAATTTGAGTAAAAAGTAGTTGTAATTACAGTAATTTGTGTTAAAATAATGGTATAATCAACTATTTGGGGGAAATCATGAATAAGTTTTTTAAGATCTATTTAGAGTTAAAAGAAAAAATTGAAAACAAACAATATAGATCTAATAGTTTGCTACCTAGTGAAAATGATTTAGCCAGAGAGTATGGTGTATCTAGGGAAACTATTAGAAAGGCTTTATTACTATTACTAGAGAATGGTTATATTCATAAAATTCAAGGAAAGGGTTCAATCGTCCTAGATGTTCACAGATATAGAATGCCTGTAACTGGTATTTTGAGCTTCAAAGAACGACATGAATTTTTAAATAATGAAATAGAAACTAGGGTAATAGAAAATAAAGAAATTGACGCACCTGAATTTTTAATCAAACAAGGTTTGTTAAAAAGAGGTGAGAAGGTTATTTATTTGGTACGCCAAAGAATAATTGATGGCGAAGCAGTAATTTTAGATAAAGATTATATTAAGAAAAATATAATAGAAGAACTTCCTACAGAAAAAGTAAAAGAATCGTTATATAATTATTTAGAGAACGATTTAGGGATTAAAATTTCTTATGGAAACAAAGATTTTAAAATAGAACCTGTAAATGATGAGGATGTTAAATATATCGATTTAAATGGACATAATCATATTGCTGTTTTAAGAAGTGATATTTATACAGAAGGAACAGATTTCCTTCATTATAATGAAAGTCGCCATAGAGTTGATAAATTTTATTTTTCAGAGTTTGCAAGAAGAACAAATGACAAATCAAATAACTAATAATTAATAAAGGTATAAGAGTGTACAAAATTTATACATTCTTATACCTTTATTTTACTTAAAAAAATAATTTTCAAAATTTATTTATATTTCTAAATAAAAAAACAATAGAATTAACTACTACAAAGGTTAAAAAAGGTAAGAACTTTTTACAAATATTTTGATTGGAAAAAAGTCGATTTTTCCTGTTGAAAAAATATATATTTAAGTGTATAATAATTACTAAGTTAGAAATTTCCGGGAAATAATCCGGAAATATTTTTTGTGGGAGAGTGAGGAAAAGTGAAAGTAATAGTATTTTCATTAACAGGAAATTGTAAAAGGTTCATAGACATGTGTAAGATACCAGAAGAAGATGTTATAGATTTATGGGAAATAGATTACGATGTTGATTTTGATTATATACTAATTACACCTACTATTGGTTTTGGAAAAGTTCCAGAGGATGTCGAAAGATTTTTAGAGAAAAATAATAAACATTTAAAAGGTGTAGTAGGCAGTGGAAACAAAAATTGGGGTAATAGATTTGCAAAAGCTGCTGATACTATTAGTGAACAGTATGAAGTTCCGCTTCTTATGAAAATTGAATTACATGGAAATACAAAAGACTTAATAAAATTTAAGAAAATTTATTTGGAGAGTGTGAAAAATGGAAAAATTTAACCATATAGAATTAAATAATGAAGTTACAAAGCGTGGAGATAATGGATTTTTCAGATTAGAAAAAGATCAAGAAGCTATTGCTGAGTTTCTTCGTGAAGTAGACTATAAAACAGTAAAGTTTAGTTCTGAAATTAAGAGATTAAGATACTTAGTAGAAGAAAACTACTATTATAATATTTTTGATAAATATATTGAAGATGAGATTGTTGAATGTTTAGAACTTGCAGCTAATTATAAATTTGAGTTCAAAAGTTATATGGCAGCAAGTAAGTTCTATAAAGACTATGCATTAAAAACAAATGATAAAAAACAATATTTAGAAAACTATAATCAACACGTATTTATAGTAGCTATGTATTTAGCAGATGGAAATGTTTCTTTAGCTAAAGAACTTATGATTTCTATGTTAGAGCAACGTGTTCAACCAGCGACTCCAACTTTCCTAAACTCTGGAAGAAGTCGTCGTGGAGAATTAGTATCTTGTTTCTTATTAGAAGTAGGAGATTCACTAAATTCTATAAACTACATTGATTCTACAGCAAAACAACTTTCTAAAATTGGTGGAGGGGTAGCGATAAACTTATCTAAACTTCGTGCACGTGGAGAAAGTATTAAAGGAATTAAAGGTGTAGCTAAAGGGGTTATTCCTGTAGCTAAATCTTTAGAACAAGGTTTTGCATATGCAGATCAACTTGGACAACGTCCTGGGGCTGGAGCTGTGTACTTAAACATCTTCCACTATGATGTATTAGAATTTTTAGATACTAAAAAAGTTAACGCCGATGAAGAATTACGTTTACCAACTATTTCTACTGGTATTATCGTTCCATCATTATTCTTTGATTTAGCACGTGAGAATAAAGATTTCTATATGTTTGGACCTCATTCAATCTATGAAGAGTACGGTCTAGTATTAGATGATATAGATTTAGCAAAATATTATGACGAATTTGTTGCTAATGAGAACATTATGAAACGTAAATATAATGCTCGTGATATGCTGAACTTAATAGCACAAACACAATTACAATCAGGATATCCATACTTAATGTTTAAAGATAATGCTAATAAAAACCATGCACTTCGTGAAATTGGTCAAGTTAAGATGAGTAACCTATGTACAGAGATTTTCCAATTACAAGAAACTTCTGTAATTAAAGATTACGGTGAAGGAGATATTATTAAACGTGATATTTCTTGTAACTTAGCATCATTAAACATTGTTAATGTAATGGAAAGTAAAAAAGTTAAAGAATCTATTTACTCAGGTATGGATGCCTTAACATTTGTAAGTGATTCTACAAAAATTAAAAATGCACCTGGTGTAGTAAAAGCTAACGAAGAGTTCCACTCAGTTGGTCTTGGGGCAATGAACCTTAATGGATATTTAGCTAAAAACTGTATAGCATATGATAGTGAAGAAGCGAAAGATTTTGCTAATGTCTTCTTTATGATGATGAACTACTATACTTTAGAACGTTCAATGCAAATAGCAAAACAAAGAGGACAAAGCTTCAAAGACTTTGAAAAATCTGATTACTATAACGGAAGTTATTTTGCTAAATATATCGAAAAAGATTACTTACCAAAATCAGATAAAGTAAAAGAATTATTTGAAGGGATTTATATTCCTACTAAAGAAGATTGGCACAGTTTAAAAAATAGAATTAAAGAGAACGGATTATACCATGCGTACAGAATGGCTATAGCTCCAACTCAAAGTATTTCTTATGTTCAAAACTCAACATCAAGTGTGTTACCGATTGTTGATAAAATCGAACGTAGAACTTACGGAAATGCTGAAACATTCTATCCAATGCCATACTTAAGTCCAAAAACACAATGGTACTACAAATCAGCATTCACAATGGATCAAATGAAACTTATTGACTTAATGTCAGTAATCCAAGAACATGTAGACCAAGGTATTTCTGTAATATTATATGTTAATTCAGATATTACTACTAGAGAACTTGCTAGATATTATATCTATGCACACCACAAAGGATTAAAATCACTGTATTACACTAGAAACAAACTTCTTTCAGTAGAAGAATGTACTTCATGTGCTATATAGAAAAGAGAGGAAATTTTATAAAAAATGAAAGCAGTAAACTGGAATAAACAAGATGACTTAACATTTATGTATTGGCGTCAAAACATTGCTCAGTTTTGGGTAGATACAGAATTTAAAGTTTCTAAAGATATTAAAAGCTGGAATGAAGATTTAAATGATAAAGAGCGTGATGCTTATAAAAAAGTATTAGCAGGGTTAACAGGTCTTGATACTCAACAAGGTGATAAAGGTATGCCATTAGTATCTCTTCACACAGAAGATATGAGAAAACAGGCTGTATATAGCTTTATGGGTATGATGGAACAAATGCATGCTAAGAGTTATTCAACAATTTTCACATCATTAATTCCAAGTAAAGAAACAGACTATTTACTAGATGAATGGGTTCCAAATAATGCGGAACTACAATATAAAGCAAATCTTATCGAAAGTTACTATATGAAATTATTTAAGCCAGAAGTAAAAACTTATGATTTATATATGGCTAGAGTAGCATCAGTATTCTTAGAAAGTTATATTTTCTATAGTGGATTCTTCTATCCATTATACTTAGCTGGACAAGGTAAAGTAACAACTTCAGGTGAAATTATCCGTAAAATCTTACTTGACGAAACTATCCACGGAAGTTTCACAGGTTTTGATGCACAAGAAATCTTCAAAACATTAACTAAAGAAGAACAAGAAAAAGCTAAAAAAGAAATGTATAAATTATTATTAGATTTATATGAAAATGAGCTTAAATATACTCAAGATATTTATGGAGAAATCGGATTATACGATGAAGTTAAAGATTATGTTGAATACAATGCAAACCGTGCATTAGCTAACTTAGGTTACCCAGGATACTTTGAAGATAAAGATATTAACCCAATTATTGAAAATGCGATGAATACATCTACTAAAAACCATGACTTCTTTAGTGTTAAAGGTGATGGATACGTAGTAAGTATGAACGTTGAATCAATTGAGGATGAAGATTTTATCTTCGAATAGGAAGAAATATATTATGAAAATATTATTAGTAAGACATGGTGAAACAGATTTTAATAAAAATAAGAGAATACAAGGACATACTGATATTCCGTTAAATGAAACAGGAGAAAATCAAGCGATAAATGCAGGATCAAAGATATCTAAGTATGATGTGGATGCTGCATTTAGCAGTCCTTTAAAAAGAGCAAAACAAACTGCTAGATTAATGCTAGATAACTCTAAAAATAACAGCAATAAAGAATTAGAAATTATTACTGATGATAGATTAATAGAGAAATATTTTGGAGATTTTGAAGGAAGTACTTTTGAAGAATATTTTTCTGCATTAGAATCAGGAGAAGGATTAGAAACTGTTGAACTTGAGGAGAGGGTATATAAAAGAGCGTCTGAGTTTTTTATTAATCAATATGATGAATACAAAGGAAAAATAATTTTTGTAGTTTGTCATGGGGCGCTGATTCGTATATTTTTACGAACTTTAGGATTATATCCACATAATGAAATGATAAATAATACATCATTAAATGTTGTAAACTTTAATGGTCAGGAATTTACATTAGAAGAATTTAATATTTAATAGATATAAAATAAAGTAGATTAGAAATATTCTACTTTATTTTTTTCTATATGTATTTTATAATAATGAGTATAAAGAAATAGAAAGAGAGATACATATGCGCATAATTTTAGCACGTCACGGAGAGACAGATTATAATAAAAATAAAAAAGTTCAAGGTCATAGTGACATACCATTAAATGAAGAAGGAATTCATCAAGGTAAAGAAGCAGGAAAAAAACTTGAAGGACATGAGATTGATGTTGCATATAGCAGTACGTTAGAACGAGCATTTGATACAGCAAGATATATGTTAGATAATTCTAACAGTGAAAATAATAAAAACTTATCAGTAATTAAAGATAAACGTTTAATAGAAAAATCATACGGTGGCTATGAAGGAGTTTCATTTGCAGAGTATGGGGCAGGTCTTAAAGCTGGAGAAACTCGTGGAATGGAATTAGATACTGAAGCTGCGGATAGAGTAGAAGAGTTCTTTAAAGAAAAATACAATGAACATCCTGATAAAACTATATTAGCAGTATGTCATGGTGGGTTAATTAGATCATTTTTAACACAAAAAGGAATTAAAGAAGTTTCTAGAGGAGTAATAATTAATACTTCAGTAAGTGTTTTAGACTATGATGGAGAGAAATTTACATTAGTAGAATTTAATAAATAAAAAGAAGAGTATGACTGGCGTAAGTAGTCATACTTTTTATATTTAAAGTTAAAACTAGACAATTATTTTGTAATAAGTTATTGACAAAAAGTAATAAATTAATTATACTATAAGTAATTTAATAGAATTGAACAAAGAAAAGATAAGTAAATTAATTTAATATTAAAACAGAGAACCTTCGGTTGGTGTGAGAAGGTAAAATATTATTTATTTGAAAATGGTCTTGGAGTTATAGTTATCTAATAGGTAACTACGTCTGTGTACGATATAACACAATGGTATGAACACGTACCAATTAAGGTAAATAATTGCGAGATTATTTATAAAAATGGGTGGTAACACGATTATAGTCGTCCCTACTGTATCAAAGGATATAGTAGGGGCGTTTTTTTATTATCAATGACTTTAGGAGGAGCAGAATTATGCCAATATGTATACAAAATGATTTACCAGTAAAAAACACACTATTAGAAGAGGGAGTAATAGTAATCGAAGAAAATAGAGCGAAAAACCAAGATATTCGACCATTAAATATTCTTATTCTTAATTTAATGCCTAAAAAAGAAGAAACAGAAAGACAATTACTTAGATTATTAGGGAATTCTCCTATACAAATTAAAGTAGAGTTTTTACATGTAGCAACACACCAAGCTAAAAATACAGCTAACTCATATTTGAAAAAATTCTATACTACTTTTGATCAAATTAAAGATAGATTCTATGATGCTTTAATTATAACTGGAGCACCAATAGAACATCTAGAATTTGAAGAAGTGAATTATTGGAAAGAATTACAATCTATTTTTGAGTGGAGCAAGACGCATGTATTTTCAACACTGAATATTTGCTGGGCAGCTCAAGCAAGTTTATATCATCATTTTGGAATTAAAAAAGAGCAGGTTGACGCAAAAATTTTTGGTGTATTTGAACACGATGTACTAATAGAAAATCATTCATTAACACGTGGTTTTACGGATAGCTTTTTAGCGCCACATTCTAGACATACAAAAATTGAAGAAGAAAAATTATCTACTGTTCCTGAATTAGATGTATTGGCAAGATCTGAAGATGTTGGTACATTGTTATTAGCAACAAAAGACCTAAGAAAAATATTTATAACAGGACATATAGAGTATGAAGCAGATACACTTCAAAATGAATATCTAAGAGATAAAAATAGCAATCTCCCTATAGAAGTACCATATAACTATTATCCAAATAATGACGATACAAAAACACCTCAAAATACTTGGCGTGGAGTAGCGTACTTATTTTACCATAACTGGATAAATCAAGTTTATCAATTGACTCCTTATGATTTAAAAGAATTAGCAAAATAAATCCGTTAAAAGTAAAAGAAGTAGTTTTTATTAGTTAACATTACTAATAAAAAACTACTTCTTTATTTATTTTCTTTTTCATTTTCATTTTTATCAGAAGACGATTCATCATCAGTTAATCCAGATATTGATTTTTTAAATGATGTAAACATTTTTCCGATTGATTCACCTAATTCTGGTAGTCGTTTAGGCCCGAAGATAAGGAGTGCTGCAAGAACTAACACTATAACTCCAGGAGCTCCTATATCACGTAAGAATCCCATTCTAGTCACCTCTTTTTTTATAAATATACTTACTTATTAAAACACTTAATTCATATATAAGAATAAGTGGAATAGACATTACTATATCACTAATAAAATCAGCTGGGGTAATAACTACAGCAACAAATATTAAAATAAAGTAAGCATAACGTCTATTACGTGTTAAAAATAGTGGAGTAATAATACCAATCGATGTTAAAAATGCAATAATTACTGGAAATTCAAATAATATTGCGATAGGAATCGTAGTATTAATTACAAAAGATAAGTAATTTTGGGCAGTTAATTGAGTATTAAATAAATCATCACCAATAGACAGTAATACATTTAGAATTGCTGGTGTTACAAGAAAGAAACCAAATGCTAATCCTAAAGAAAAACAAATAAATACTGCAGGAATATATGCTAATAATGCACGTGCTTCTCTTTCTTCTAATCCTGGTTTAATAAATGCCCATATTTGATAGCAGGTAAATGGAATAGTAAATGTTATTGCACAAATTCCTGCTAAAGTAAGATATATCCATAGTATATCATTAGGCCCTAAAACAATCAACTTATGATTAAAATTACTCGTTAAAAATTTATAAATATCAGCTGACCAAATTAAACTAACTACGAAGGAGATGATAAAAAATATTAAACAATATATCATTCTCCTTCTAAGTTCAGTTAAATGATCAACGGTAGATACTTTATCGCCGTATTTCATATTTTAACACCTATTTATGTTTTGATTTTTCATATATCATGCTAAGAATAACTATTATCATGTATACTATTTGTGAAATTACTACTTCATAACTTGGATAGATACCTAACCATTCAATTGTCGGCATATGATCAATTATATGATTTGATAACATATCAGTAATTTGTAATGCATGGATACTTACTCCTAACATTTTAAATCCAAGAATATAGATTAACCATGATAATACTAGGAACACTTTACTAATAGGTAATTTTCCAGATGCTTTCATCATAGCAAAACCTAGAATGATAAGTGCAACTATTGCTAAACCAATCCCAATAAGTAGGTTAGATGTAGTAATTAGTGGCATAATACCTGCGTAGAAAAGTATTGTTTCAGCACCTTCACGGAATACTGCAAGGAAACTTAGAGCAAACATTGAGACAAAACTTCCCGTTGATAAGACAACATTTAATTTTTTATCCATATAATCTTTCCAAGCCTTAACAGAAGATTTACTATGCAGCCAAATACCAATACCAATCATCATTATAACAGCAAAAATACCAACAACACCTTCTATTATTTCTCTGTTAGTACCAGAAGATAGGGCTGGGAATGAGTATTTTAGTACTACTGCAGCTAAGATACTTGCTAAAATACCAGAGATAGCTCCAGCATAAACCCAAACAAGACCTTTACGTTGTTTTGCTGCTCTTAGAGCACTAGCAAGTGATAGCACGATTACTAATGCTTCAACACCCTCACGTAGTAGGATTAACATAGAATCAATAGCATTATAGTTTGATTTTGTATCGATTTTTGATAATTCAGCTATTAAATCTTTAAGTTGATCTTGATATTTTTGTTCGTTACCTTTAACCATAATTATAGGAGTTTCACTCTCAACTTTAGTATAAAGTGAAGCATTTCTAGTACGAACATCACCTTCAATAACTGGCCATACCTCGATAAATTTCTTCATTTTTTGAGAACCTTGGGCTTTATCACCAGAAACAAAAGCATTATAACTTTCTTCTAATAATTTAATCCCTTGATCCAAAGTTTTTACATCTGAATTTTGTTCAAGTTTTTTTCCAGCTAAGAAATCATCTAGATGTTTTTTTAAGTCAGATAGATACATTTTTGTAGTTTGGTAATCATAAGGCTCGACTTCCATAGAACTACGTAAAAATGACATTGTTGTTTCGATTTTTCCATAGTAAGCCGGTTCAACAGATCTTACGATTCCTTCATTACGAACCCAAGCAGCGTTATATTTAACGTACTCAGCTTTCATAGTTTCTACATCTTTAGTATCAATAGCTTTTTCAAGCTTATCAAAAGAAGGATAAAGTTTTGTTTTAAAAGCTTTTTTCTCTGCCTCAATATCTATAGGATTTTGTTCTGTTTCAAAAGCAAGAAGAGCAGTAGATAATTCTCTTAACTGATCCTCATCTAGATTTTCAGAAAGGGCAGTTTTCTTAACTCTTTTACCCGCCTCTGAATCTGAATTTTTTGTAGCATTAAATTCATTTCTGAATTCTTCAATTAATTTTTTTGCTTTGTCCTTATCATTATTTTTAAGGGCAGTATTAGCATCTGTAATTTTAATAAATAAATCACTATAAGATTCTTTAGCAATAGCTGTATGAGCTAAAGGGATAAAAGAAGTGAAAATAATAACAAATGCTATTAAAATTTTACTCAAATAATTTTTGACCAATATATTCACCTTCCTTTACACCACCAAAGCATGCGAATAAACCACTACCTATATGAGTAATGTATTCATTCATTTTGTCTTCATTACCTAAACTATTTTGAACAGTAATGAATTGCTGTGGATTTTTTTGGAACGATATAAACAATAGACCAGATTCAAATTGACCAGTCGTATCATTAATACCATCAGCGTATGAGTAAGAACGGCGCAGTAATTCAACTCCAGTTTTATGAGCTAGATGTACATGAGAGTCTTCAGGAATATATAGTTTCCCATCAGGTCCTTTTTTCTCTAAGTCTATAGTAGCGAATTCGTCTTTTTCACCCAGAGGAGCACCGCTTTCTTTGTATCGACCAAAAGTATGTTCTTGTTCATTTAAGTTTGTTCTATCCCATGTTTCAAGGTGCATTTGGATACGTCGGACAGCCATGTAGCTTCCACCTTTCATCCAATTATCTTTGTCACACCAAACTATATTATTAAATTGATCTTCTTTTGTTGCATTAGCTGTACCATCTTTAAAACCAAATAGGTTTCTTGGTGTCTCTTTTCTGTTTCCAATAGCAGCGAAGCCAGATTGACTCCACTTCATAGTCACAGTAGAGCGAGCTTTTCGAATTAAGTTTCTTACTGCATGGAATGCTACTTGTTCATCATCTGCACATGCTTGAATACAGATATCTCCACCAGTATACCTTTCTTTTAGTTGTTCTCGAGCAAAAGGAGGTAGGTCTTTAAATTCATCAAGCCCTTTATTCTCTAGTTTCATTTTTTTCAAGAAACTAGGACTAATTCCAAAGGTAAGAGTTAAACGATAGGGGTTAAGGCCTACCGTTTCTCCTGTGTCTTTCGGTGGTAAGTAATGGTTTTTAAGAGCAGGCTCAACAAGTTCACCATTAACAAGTTTTTCGCTATATTGAGTCCATTCTTTAAACATGTTTATAATATCTTCACGATTTGTTGAATGAAGATCTAATACAACAAAATAGATATTTTTTTGCATTAACGTAGTGATTCCTGCTTGGTGTTCTCCGTAAAAGCTGATTTTTTCATCACCATCAGCAATTTCACGCTGATTTTCTGCTTTGTTTGCGAAAAAGCCACCTATTGCAGATGCCCCTACAACGGCACCAGCACTAGTCATACCAGCTTTTTTTAGGAAATCACGACGTGTTATTTTTTTGTCAGTCCAATTATTACCATTTTCAGCCATATTACTTAGCCTCTTCGTCTAAAATAACACCCATTTGTGATAATGGTTCACCTAATTTAGTAACAGCTTCAGAAAGTTCTTTAGTGTTTTCTTTTGATAGGTCAGTGTATAGTTTGTAGTTTTTATCATCAGTTTTATATTTGTCTAATAAACCGTTGATAGTAGCAAATTTTTCTTCTAAGTCTTTAGCTAATTTACTATCTTTTTTCTCAATTAAAGGTTTAAAGATTTTGAAGATTTCTTCAGCACCTTCGATATTAGCTTTGAAGTCGTATAAGTCAGTGTGAGAATATACTTCTTCTTCACCAGTAATTTTTTGTGTTGCAACTTCGTTAAGTAAGTCTACAGCCCCAGTAACCATTATGTCTGGTGTAACTTCTACAGTAGCAACTTTAGCTTTTAATTCTTTAACATCTTTAACTAATTGTTCTGCGTATTCTTCAGTACCTTTAGTTGTATTTTGTTCCCACATAATTTTTTCGATTCTGTGGAAACCTCTCCAACCTTCTTCAGTTTTATTTTCTTCTAAGTAATCAGCAAGACGGAAGTCGATATTTACGTCTAATTCTCCAAAACTTTCAGCGATTGGTTCAGAACGTTCATATGCCATACGGATAAGAGGGTATTGTTTTTTAGCTTCATCTAGTTTACCAGCTTTTAAAGTTTCAGCAAATTTTTCAGTATCTTTTAATAGGTTATCTACTTGACCTTCAACATATTTTTTGTAAGCTTCAGTAGCTTGCTTTAACTGATCTTTGGTGCTTTTAGAAGTATCAACTTGTTCAGTTTTATTTTCTTCTTTCTTTTGATCTGTTTTAGCAGAGCAACCGCTAATAACTAATGCCCCTGTCATAATTGCTAAGAATAGTTTAGATTTTTTCATATATTTAAATACTCGCTTTCTATAATATCTTCTACTTTAAATTATAATCATTATCAATTGCAATGTAAAGTGATATGAGAAAAAATAATAAAATTATAAAAAAAATTATAGTATAACTAAAATTTTTATAGATTAATTAATAATTGTGAAGAAATATTGAATAAATATTGAAGAAAAATAATTATTATTTATTTTAGACAAAATATGTCCAAGTAAATTGATATCATGTATTTAAAGGAGCTAAATGAAATACATATAATGTAAAAATGTTATTGAAATTAACAACTTGTTGGTTTATAATATAAAGTAAACACAAAGTCTTGAAGGGAGAAAAAATATGGTAAATAAAATAAGATTAATAGTAGGGGAAAGTCCATATCCAGGAAGAAAAACATACAAAAAATTAGAAATTAAAAATTATTTGAAATTAGAGAATAATAAGAAATTAGTAGTAGGATTTATTTCAGTTTCTAAAATAAATGATGAAAATTTAGTATGGTGTCCAACTATGAAAAAAGTTTTAAACTTTCTTTATGAAGATAGTAAAATAAATCATATAAAATATGTTAAGGAGTTGCTAAGCTTATTTAAGAGAGATGGAATTTTTTTAGTAAATATTTATAATGAATTACTGCCTAATAATAAAATAGACAAAAGCAGCAGTATTATTTCAATAATTGATGAATTTATAAAAAAAAATAGTGATAAAAAAATTGAAATATTAATGGTTGGTAAAGAATCAGTTAAAATCATAAGTGAAAAATTTGGTAATAAGAAATATAAAAATGTTGAGTGTTATAGCATAATACATCCAGCAGCTAGAGGGCGTCATAGTGATCAAGTAAAAAAGCAATGGATAACACGTGATTACAAAATAATGGGGAATGTCTATAGTGAATCTGATAAACTAAAAGAAGTATTTACTGTAAGTAGAACATTGACCAAGGAGATTTAAGTTTATTAAGTCTTGTTGGAAAACTTTGTAAGTTTCTTTGGTGATATTTATTTTAGAAAAGATTATGTTAAAATTACTTCACTAAGATATCTTTATAAGCCGTCAGGTTTGAAAATTTATTATGATGATATAAGAAGTATTGAATGTTATCCGAGAAAATGTGTAATTAAGTATTTGGAAAAGGGTAAAGAAAAAGAATTTTCATTTTATTCTATTCATGAGAGTTATATGTTTGAAGGATGTAGATTATTAAAAAACGTCTTTAATACCTATAAAGATGAGAAAAAGATATCTAATACTTATGGAGTAAATATAAAAAATAAGCTAGCATTAAGTTAGTAATATTAAATTAAGTCCTCTTTCTTTCTTTTTATTTTTCTTTTAAAAAACTCAAGGAATGTACATATTGTCATTCCTTGAGTTTTTTCTATAATTCTAGTATGTCTATGTCTGCCTTTGTTTTGTAGATAACATCTTTACGCTCAATAAGAATAGTAGCTTTTTTTGCTAGTTCTTCATTTGCTTTAATTTTAGTAAACAACTCTTTACTTGGATTCATTGCAACAGGATTACCAACACGGCGAAGCATATTGTAGTCACCATTTGTATCACCATAAGCATATGACTTATCTAAGTCTATATTATATTCTTCTACTAATCTGTCTATAGTTTTATTTTTACTTTCTGCATCCCACATCGGAATAACTTCACCAGTAAAATAATTATTTTTCATTATATATTTACTACCTATAGCAAGAAAAGCGTGATGTTTTTTACCCATTGCTTCTACTAAAAAGTCGGGACTTCCTGAAATAAATATTATTAGATGTCCTTCTTTTTTATGTTTTTCAATAATATTACGTGTGTATTTATATACACGATCTGCTTTTAATTTCATAACTTGCTCTGTAGCGAAGTCAATATATTTTTTGTGTAAACCTGTAATTGCTTTTACATATGCTGCAGAAACATCAAATAAATAGTTATCATAATCTTCAAATCTTTTATCCCAATTTATGTAAGAATCCTTAACACCATTTACCCAGAAACGTTCATCAACAACTTCATATTTTATTAATTTTTTAAAGTGTTCATTCATTAGTGAATCTCTATGTAGAGTTCCATCTATGTCAAAGAATGCTGCTATTTTTTTATCATTCATATTTTTTCCTCCAATCTAATTTATTCTATAATTCTACTTAATTAGCTTTTGAATAAATAAAGACATTAATTAATTATAGAAGCTATAATTAAAATTAAATTAAAGAGCGAGGGTAACCTCGCTCTAATCATTAGAATTCAGTTGTGTCAACAGAATCAACGTATTTTTTAACTTCTGGCACTATAGTTTCAATAGTTCCATCTTCGAATGGATTTTTAAGAGAAGTTGCTTTGATTAACTCAGTAAATGGTTTAGTACCACCTAAACGGCAAAGGTGTAAGTATTCTTCCCATGCTTCTTTACTATTTTCTCTTGATTTATTCCAGAATTGAAGTGCACATACTTGAGCTAATGTGTAATCAATGTAGTAGAATGGGTATAAGAAAATGTGAAGTTGACGGTAGAAGAATAATCCTTCATTTAAGTCAGCAATCTCTGAGTAGTCACGAGATGGAAGATATTTCTTCTCGATTTCTAGCCATTTCATACGACGTTCATAAGGTGTTAATTCTGGGTTTTCATAAACTGCATGTTGGAATTCATCTACAGTTACACCATATGGTAAGAATTTAACAGAACCAGTAATATGGTAGTATTTGAATTTCTCAGTTTCTTCTTTGAAGAATAAGTTCATCCAAGGCCAAGTTAAGTATTCCATACTCATTGAGTGGATTTCACAAGCTTCAAAAGTAGGCCAAACGTATTCTGGGATAAAGTCTTTACTTTGATATACTTGGAATGCATGTCCAGCTTCGTGAGTTAATACTTCAACATCATGTGGAGTAGCATTAAAGTTAGCAAAGATAAATGGTGCTTTATAGTTAGGGATAAATGTACAATATCCACCACCAGATTTACCAGGTTTTGTATCTAAGTCTAATAGGTTGTTATCAGTCATAAATTTAAAGAATACATCTGTTTCAGGAGATAATTCTTTATACATTGTTTTAGCACTTTCAACAAGTTGCTCACGGTTTCCTTTAGGAGTAGGGTTACCAGATTTGAAAGTTACAGATTCATCGTGGAATGACAATCTTTCTAATCCAAGACGTTTAGCTTGAGCAGCCTTAAATTCTTCAACTAAAGGTACTACATCATTTAATACTTGTTTTCTATAGTTAGCAACATCTTTAGAAGTATAGTCTGTACGGCGTAAACGTAGGTAAGCTACTTCAACAAAGTTTTCAAAACCAAGTTTTTTAGCAATACGTGTACGTACTTTGATTAATTTATCAAATAGATTATCGAATTGTTCTAAATTATCTTTGAAGAACTTAGCAACTGCTTTAGAAGCTTCAAGTCTAGTTTCTCTATCTTCATGTTGAGTATATTTCGCCATACCACTAAGGTTACGTTCTTCTCCATCAAATGGGATACGAGCACTTGCAGTAAGTTTAGTATATTCAGAAGCAGTTTTATTTTCTTCTTTTAAGTCTTCAATAATTTCATCGCTAAACACTTTTAATGTTGTTTCTGTTAAATTGAAGTAGTGTTCTCCAATTTCTTTTTTTAATTCATCTTTGAATTTTGAATTATATATAGCTTTATCTACTTTACTATATAGAGCTGTTAATTCTGGTTTATAATCATCCCAGAAGTTTTGTTCTTCTTCATAGAAACTATCAGTAGTATCAATTGTATGTCTAATTTCAACTAAAACACTTTGTGTTTCTAAGTCTCTGCGTAGTGTATTATATTCATCAAAAACAGCTAACACATCTTTTGCAGAAGCAGCATCTAAAACTCTTTTTTCAATGTCTAATAGTTTTTTAGATGTTTCTTCTAAATTAGGTCTTGTGTATTTGTAATTTTCAAAAGTCATAAATAACCTCCCGTAAATTTCATTTAATAAATGTCAGTAACTATATAATAACACGAAAATAGTAAAATTACAAAAGCGAATTCATAAAATAAATTGTAGAGAATGTATCTTTATAAATATTTTAAATACTTTTGGATAAACTGTAGTGTGTATAAATTTTTAATAAGTACTAAATACGGTAAGAATTCTATATTGTATGTAACTCTTCTTTGACAATATAAAGTATTTATGAAATAATAAATAGTAAGAAATTAGTATTTAAATAAAGGAGATAAGTTTTGATTACAACAAAAGATATAATTATTGATCCTCATGAAACTCTAAGAAAAAGAGCAGAGGAAGTAAAAAGTCCAATATCTGATGAAGATAAAGAGATATTAAGAAGTTTATTGGAGTATGTTATAGCTTCTCAAGATGATAAAAAAGCAGAAGAATTAGGATTAAAACCAGGGATAGGTCTTGCTGCACCTCAGATCAATGTTTCTAAACGTATGATTGCAGTGCACATTCCAGATGAAGAGAATCCTGAGTATACAGTATCTTATGCGTTATACAACCCTAAAATTATTTCTAACTCAGCGGCTAAATGCTATTTAGCTGGAGGAGAGGGATGCTTATCAGTTGAGGAAGAGAAAAAAGGATATGTTCCAAGATACTCAAAAATCAAAGTAATAGGTTATGATGAAAACGATGAGAAAGTAACATTAATGTTAACTGACTTACCAGCAATATGTTTCCAACATGAAATAGATCATTTAAATGGAATCATGTTTTATGATCATATTAACAAAGACAATCCATTTGATGTTCCAGAAGAATACGAGAGATTATAATTTTTAGTTTGATAAATGGAGAAAACAATATTATAGAATAAATATGGTTAGTTTTATCGTTCTTTATAGCATTTAATACATTATAAAGAAAAAAAATAAATTTGATAAGGAGACATATTTCGAATGAAGAGAATATTGACGATTTTATCAGCAGTACTATTAATCTTTTTAGCTGGATGTTCATCAAAAGATGGTAGTAAGACATATGTTTTGGAAAAAAGTGGTGTTAAAACTGAAATAACTGTTTATTATGAGAGTGACAAAGTAACTAAACAAACAACAGTGAACACCATGGATTATGAGAAAATGGCAGTTACTAAAGATGAATTAAAAGACGTAGCTATGCCGGTATCTGAAAAATATCAAGGAATAGATGGAGTAGAACAAAAAATAGTTTTTGATGATGACAAAGCTGTTGAAACTCTAACTATTGATTATACAAAAGTTGATTTAAAAAAATTAAAAGATTTACCAGGAATGGACATAGATACTGATGTGAAAAGCGTAAGTTTAAAAGACACTGAAGAATCTTTATTAAGTCAAGGGTTTACAAAAAAATAGTAATATTAAATTAAAAGGAGAATAAAAAATAATGAAGAAGATCATATCAATAATTTCAGCTATATTATTAATTTTTGTGGCAGGTTGCTCAGCAAAAGAACAAAGCTCTACATATGTATTAGAAAAAAATGGAGTAAAAATAGAATTAACGTATTATCACGATGGTGATAAAGTATTAAGACAAACTGCAAATAATACAATGAACTATAAAGAAATGGGTGCTACTAAAGATCAAGTGAAACAAGCATTAGAACCTATGGCAAAACAATATCAAGGAGTAGAAGGGTTAGAGGAAAAAATAGATTTCCAAGATGACAAAGCAGTTGAAACTTTAAGTATTGATTATACAAAAGCTGATAAAAGTAAATTAAATAATATTCAAGGTATTACAGTAGATGGTGACAGTAAGGATATTAGTATGAAGAAAACTGAAGAGTACTTACTAAGTGAAGGATTTACTAAAAAATAATACTTAAGTGATTTTTCATCAAAAGGGGGATAAAAAATGAAAAAAGTTTTATCAATAATATCAATGGTTTTATTAATTTTTTTAGTAGGATGTTCATCAAAAGACAATAGTACTACTAATAATTCGCAGAATACTTCAAATGTTACAGAAAGTAATAAGAGTGAAGAAAGTAATAAAAACAAAGAAGATTCAACTAAAAATGTAGAAGTCAGTAAATTTTATACTGAAAGAAATGGAGTAAAATTAGAAGTTACATATTATCATAAGGGAGATAAGGTGCTTAAACAAACGGCATACAATATAATGAACTACAAACAAATGGGTGTTACTAAAGCGGAATTTATAGAATATGCTAAGCCAATAATGGAAAAATATAAAGGTATTGAAGGGTTAGAACAAAAGGTAGATTTTCAAGATGATGCAGCTTATGAGACGATAACAGTTGATTATACTAAGGTAGATAAAAATAAATTAATAGGTCTCCCAGGTACTTCTGTTGATACTACTACTTCAGATGTTAGTTTCGAAAAAGCTGAAAATTATCTATTAGATCAAGGATATGTAAAAGTAAACTAGAATGATATATAGAAAAGAAGTGTTGTATTTTTACAACACTTCTTTTTCTTTCATATTATAGTGAAGATAAGCATCAATAAAATCAATAATGTCGCCATCCATTACTTTATCAACGGTAGAAACTTCGTAGTTTGTTCTATGATCCTTAACCATAGTATAAGGAGTAAAGACATATGAACGAATTTGAGATCCCCAACCTATATCTTTTTGTTCTCCACGAATAGATGCTAATTCTTTTTCTTTTTCTTCTAACTCTAATTGATAAAGCTTAGATTTAAGGTTTTTCATTGCTGTATCTTTATTTTTAATTTGGCTTCTTTCAGCTTGAGACTGAACTACTATTCCTGTTGGAAGGTGAGTAATACGTACTGCTGAATCTGTTGTGTTAATATGTTGCCCACCAGCACCTTGAGCACGATATGTATCAATTTTCAAATCATCATTGTTAATTTCTATATTAATTTCATCATCTGAAAATTCTGGCATAACATCAATAGAGGCAAATGAGGTATGTCGTTTGCCAGAAGGGTCAAAAGGGGAGATACGAATAACACGATGAACGCCTTTTTCACCTTTTAGTAAGCCATAAGCAAAGTCTCCTTCAACCTTTATTGTCGCTGATTTCACACCAGTGATATCACCTGATTGATAGTTTAAATAACTGTATTTTAATCCTTGTTTTGAGAAGAATCTTTCATACATACGCAACATGATTTCTGCCCAATCTGTAGCATCAGTACCCCCAGCTCCAGCATGGATGTCCAAAATAGCATTATTATTATCATATTCTTCAGAAAATAGCAATCTAAAGCTAAAATCTTCAACACTATCTTTAAGGATTGCTACTGTTTCTTCTAGGTCAGCATAAATTTCTTTATCTTCTTCATCACGTAGGAATTCAACCATCTCTTGAGAGTGTTCTAGATAGTCAAGCATATTAGAGAATTCATCTAATTCTTTTTTTATACTCTTAGATTCTGTAACGAGAGCACTTGCATTATCACTATCATTCCAGAAATCAGCATCAAGCATCATATTTTCAATTTCAGCTACTCGTTGTTCTTTGTCTTCTATTTTTAAAGAGGTTTTAAACTCTGTTATTCTTTTTTCAATTTCTTCAAGTTCTTTTCTAAGTTCTATTAGTTCCAAATTTCTCACCTCTGTAACTTCTATTGCTTATTAATTATACTAAAATTATCTATAAGATACAAGCTAAGGTAAAAAATAAAGAAGCTAAAACTATTGTTTAGCTTCTATGTTAAGTTATTTTTTCTCTGTAACGCCAAGTTTAGCAAGAATTTTTTCAAAATTATCGATTTTTCTTGCATCATCTAGTGAACCATCAAAATTACCTAGGGCATTTTTTGCATCACTTTCAGAAATTTCATTTAAGTCTAATATTGCTTTAATAGTCAGATTATTGTTTTCTTCTTTAGCTATTAATTTAAGACCTTTAGATTCTTCAATTATTTTTTCTTTAGCTTCTGTAGATTGCATTGATTCTATTACATCATCAAACTTAAATTTTTCATTTTGCGTTAACTCTGAGATTGGCTTATTAACGAAAAGTTGAGTCATTTTTTGTGCTATATTGTTTTTATATTCAACTTCAACATCAATCATACTTCCTTCTTCAGAAATAACATAATTCTTAACAAGAACAGTATCTTTTTTTTCTGTATTTTCACTAGATTTATTATTATCTTGTGATTGATTTTCTACATTATTAGATTGCTTATTTTCTTTATTTGAACAACCTGTAAATATTAATAGTATAGAAGAAAGTATTAAACTAGTTTTAAGGATTTTTTTCATACTAGAAGTAACCTCCAATTATTTTTTTTCTTTCAAATCATTGTTTTCAAGTTGTTGTTGTACATTATTTAATTTACGTTCTTCATCAAGTGATGGTTTTTTAAACCCAAGTTTTTCTCTGTCTTTATCATAATTTATTTTTGTGAAATCTACATCATAATTGATATTAATTTTATTATCTTTCTTTTCTATGCTATAAGTAACACCAACTACATCTTTTAGATTTTCATCAAAACTTTTTTTAACTGAATTATATTCTTCATCTGGGGAAGTACCTTTAATATTATATGTAGCTTTTGACGACATCTTATTAACATTATCACCACTGTAAAATACAGTGACTTCCGTTGATTCTCCTTCGCTGTTATTAGAAATAAATACCTTTTGTTTTTCGCTTGATTCTCCTTCACTATGATTAGAAGTATTTTTGCTAGAACAAGCAGTTACTAAAAGTAGAGTAGCTAGTAATGGTGCAATAATTTTTAAAAATTTTTTCAATGTTATATACCTCTTTCTTTATTTTTTCTCTTTAAGACCATTGTTAGTTAGGTTTTTTTCAACTGAGCTGAGTTTTCTAGTTTCGTCAAGTGAGTTTTCTGGAACATTAACTGCAGCCTTATATTTATCAAAGTCTAATTTATTAAAGTCTGTTTCCCATGTAATATGAACTTTCCCATCTTTTTCCTCAACTTTATAAGAATATCCAGCAATATTATCAATTGGATGCCCATTATTATCTTTAATTGATTTTTTTATAGATTCTATTGCTGAGTTTATATCATCACCACCAACAGTTAATGTATTTTCAGAAACTATTTTATTTACAGAATCTCCTTTATAATAAATAGTTACTTGAAGATCTTGATTATCAATTGATTTCGTATATACTTTTGTCTTCTCACTGCTACAAGCAGTTAATAAGACTAGTATTGCTAGTATAGGTGTAATTAATTTTAGTATTTTTCTCATGTGATTACCTCATTATATTTTATTTTTCTTTAAATCCATTCTCTGTTATTCTTTTTGTAATTGTACTAAGTTTTCTTGCTTCTTCAAGAGAGTTTTCGGGAATTGTAAGTGCTGATTTAGCTTTATCAAAATCTAGATTATTATAATCAATCACATAAGTAATCGTAATTTTTCCATTTTTATCTTCAACATTATAAGAATAACCTGATATATTTCCTATACTTTTTTTAAGAACCTCTTGAAGAAATTCAACAGAAATATTATTTTTATTATTAGTAAAAGTATCAACAGTGACAAATTTATTAACAGTATCATCTTCATAATAGAGCGTAGCTTCAATTTCATGATCATCTGAATTTTTTATAAATTCCTTTGTTTCTTCTTTGCCACAAGCAGTTAATAAAACTAGCATTGCTAATAAGGGTGTAATTAATTTTAGTATATTCTTCATTTATTTACCTCAATATAATATCGTGTTATTTTTTCTCTGTTGCTCCTGCATCTTTAAGATGATACTCGACAGTTTCTAGCTTTCTTTCATTTTCTAATGTATCTGAACCAGATAGGTGGACTCTTCCTTTATATTTTTCAAAGTCTAATTTATCATAATCAATTTCAGTAGTAATAACGACTTTTCCATCTTTAATTTCTGCAGAGCGTGTATAACCATCAAAATTTGGTTTTTGTGAGATAGTAGATTTAATACCATCTAATGTAGAATCTAAATTTGCTTTGTCAGTAGTTAATGTTGAATTAGTAACGACTTTATTTACAGTTTCACCTTTATAATATATTGTAGTTACATGTTCTTGTTTACCATTTTTTTCTATATAAACTTTTTTCTTTTCACTGCTACAAGCTGTTAGAATAAGTACGGCAGATAAAAATAAAGTACATAGTGTAAGTAATTTTTTCATCTAATTCCTCCTAGTGTATTTATATATTAGTATTTATTATAACATACTAATTTTAATTAGTAAAAGCAACCTTTAATTTTTTAACTTTAATTTAATAATATATAATAAAATAACAAAAACCTTTATTTTAGGCCTTTTTCGAAGATAGAAAAATAAAAGTCAAAAAAAGTCAAAAAAATATCAAAAAAACTATTGACTTTTTTTGACCTTAATGTTAATATTAATAATGTGATTAGCACTTAGATATTAAGAGTGCTAAAAACAATATGAAGATAGGTGATAAACATGTTAATAGATAGACAAGTACTTATTCTTCAATCTATAGTAGAAAATTTTATAACTACTAATCAACCTGTTGGATCTAAGCAACTAGCTCAAAGCATTGATTTTAGTTCAGCAACTATTAGAAATGATATGAGTAAATTAGAAAAAGAAGGGTTGATAAAAAAAACACATATTTCATCAGGTCGAGTTCCTTCTGAAAAAGGATATCGCTATTATGTAGATTATATAAAAAAAGATTATGAGCTTACTAGTAGCGAGAGTGAAAAGTTAAAAGAACTTATGAGTGATAAATATGTATCAGAGGATAACTATTTAGAAAAAAATGCTATAGTTTTATCAGACTTAACAGATTGTACGGCAGTTATTTTAGCTCCTACAAAAGCTGATAGACGAATTAATAAAGTAGAAGTTATACTCTTAAGTAGTCGAAGTATTTTAGTTATATTAGTAACTAATATAGGAGAGGTATTCCAACAAAACTATAAACTTGATGCAGATTTTACTGCAGAGGATATAGCAGAAGTGAATAAACTCTTGCAAACTTACTTTTATGATGTAGATATGGCAACAGCCCATGTAATAATACATGGAGAACTTGAGAAGTATTTAAAAACTAAAGTTAATAATTACGATATGATCGTAGTTGCCTTAAATAGATTGCTTCAAAATAAAATAAAAAAAACTGTAGCATTAGGAGGTAAGTACAATTTACTAAAACAACCTGATATAGATAATGTAGAAAAATTAAAAGAAGTAGTATCGCTCTTAGAAGATGATAAGATTGTTGAGTTACTAGACCACAATGTAGAGGTTACTGATTCAGATACTTGTATAAAAATAGGTAAGGAATTAGAGCTTGAAAATATTGCGGACCTTTCATTAGTATCTAGTAAATATAACACATCAAAAGGTCAAGGTGTAATAGCCGTTTTTGGACCTAAGAGAATGGACTATTCAAAAATAATGACATTAATAGGATGTGTCAGAGATAATCTAAATAACAATTTGAAATAATTTAGGAGGTAGAGATGACTACTGAAGAAAGAAATGAAAACTTAGAAGAAGTAGAAGAAACTGTTGAAAATACTGAAACAACTGAAACTAAAGAAGAAGTTGTAGAAGAAAAAACAGCAGAAGAATTACTTCAAGAAAAAGTTGATAAACTAGAAGAAGAATTAAAACAATCAGAAGACAAGTATTTACGACTTTATGCGGAGTTTGAAAACTTTAAACGTCGTAAAAATAAAGAAATTGAAACAAATAATGTTTATAAAAGTCAAAAAGTTATTACTGAAATCTTACCTAGCTTAGATAATTTAGAAAGAGCATTACAGGTAGAAAGTGATAACGAAGAAATCAAATCATTACTAAAAGGTGTTGAGATGGTTTATGAAGGGCTATTAAATGTATTAAAATCAGAAGGAGTAGAGTTAATCGAAACAGAAAATGCTCAATTCGATCCAAATTATCACCATGCAGTAATGCAAGAAGAAGATAGTGAAAAAGAAAGTGGAGCAATTTTAGACACTTTCCAAAAAGGTTACAAATTAAAAGATAGAGTAATCAGACCAGCAATGGTAAAAGTTAACTCTTAGTTTTTTTAAGCCTGTAAGGCGAAGAAAAAAGTTAGGAGTAAGAACCGCACAGCTACACCAAGAATGAGGAAAACAGTAACTGTGCAGATATAAAATTAGCAAATATAAATGTTTTGTTAGAATTTGTATATTTTAACAAAAAAACTAGAAACTTTAGAATAAATATAAAATAGGAGGACAAAAACATGTCAAAAATTATTGGTATAGACTTAGGAACAACTTATAGTGCAGTAGCAGTATTAGAAGGTGGGGAAGCTAAAATTATCCCTAACCCAGAAGGAAACAGAACTACACCATCTGTAGTAGCATTTAAAGGTGACGAAATTCAAGTAGGGGAAGTAGCAAAACGTCAAGCAATTACAAACCCAAATACAGTAATTTCTATTAAACGTCACATGGGTACAGATTATAAAGTAGAAGTTAATGGTAAAAAATATTCACCACAAGAAATTTCAGCTATGATTTTACAAAACTTAAAAGCAACAGCTGAGAGCTATCTTGGAGAAAAAGTTACTAAAGCAGTTATAACAGTACCTGCATACTTCAACGATGCTCAACGTCAAGCAACAAAAGATGCTGGTAAAATCGCTGGATTAGAAGTAGAAAGAATTATCAACGAACCAACAGCTGCAGCATTAGCTTATGGTTTAGATAAAACTGATGTTGATCAAAAAGTATTAGTATTTGACCTTGGTGGTGGTACTTTCGACGTATCTATCTTAGAATTAGGTGATGGGGTATTCGAAGTTTTAGCTACATCAGGAGATAACTTACTTGGTGGTGACGACTTTGACCAAGCTATCATTGACTACTTAGTAGATGAATTCAAAAAAGAACAAGGTATCGATTTATCAAAAGATAAAATGGCAATGCAACGTCTAAAAGATGCAGCTGAAAAAGCTAAAAAAGACTTATCAGGTGTAACTTCTACTCAAATTTCATTACCATTCATCTCTGCAGGAGCTAATGGTCCAGTTCACTTAGAAAATACTTTAACTCGTGCTAAATTTGATGAATTAACTCGTCATTTAGTAGAAAAAACATTAGTTCCAACTCGTCAAGCTCTTAAAGACGCTGGATTAACTCCAAGTGATATCGATCAAGTAATCTTAGTTGGTGGATCTACTCGTATTCCAGCAGTTCAAGAAGCTATTAAAAAAGAAATGGGCAAAGAACCTCATAAAGGTGTAAACCCAGACGAAGTAGTAGCTATGGGTGCTGCTATCCAAGGTGGGGTAATCACAGGGGACGTTAAAGACGTAGTATTATTAGACGTAACTCCATTATCATTAGGTATCGAAACTATGGGATCAGTTATGACAGTATTAATTCCAAGAAATACAACTATCCCAACTTCAAAATCACAAGTATTCTCTACAGCTGCAGATAACCAACCAGCAGTAGATATTCACGTACTACAAGGTGAACGTCCAATGGCAGCTGATAACAAAACTCTAGGAAGATTCCAACTTACAGATATTCCAGCAGCTCCACGTGGAGTACCTCAAATCGAAGTTACATTCGATATCGACAAAAATGGTATCGTAAATGTTACTGCTAAAGATTTAGGAACTCAAAAACAACAAAAAATTACTATCGAATCAAGTAGTTCATTAAGTGATGAAGATATCGATAGAATGGTTAAAGAAGCTGAAGCTAATGCAGATGCTGATGCTAAACGTAAAGAAGAAGCTGATGTTCGTAACGAAGCTGACCAACTTTCATTCCAAGCAGATAAAGCTTTAGAAGATGCTAAAGATAAAGTTGATCAAAGCTTATTAGATGCAATCAAAACTAAAAACGATGTATTAAAAGAGGCTATTAAAAACAATAACTTCGAAGAAATCAAAGCAGCTAAAGATGAATTAAATAAAGCTGTTCAAGAAATGACTATGAAACTTTATGAACAAGCTAATGCAGCAGCAGGAGCTCAAGGTGCTAACACAGAATCAAGCAATCAAGATGATGATACAATTGATGCAGATTTCACTGAGAAAAAATAATAAATTTTAGAAAAAAAGGGAGCTGGACTTAGGTTCTGCTCCCTCATTTAAAATTTAAGGAGAGGTAGAAAATGGCTAAAAGAGATTATTACGAAGTGCTTGGTCTTAGTAAAGGAGCAAGTGCAGCAGAAATAAAAAAAGCTTATCGTAAGTTATCTAAACAATACCACCCGGATATTAATAAAGAAGAGGGTGCAGAGGAAAAATTTAAAGAAATTACTGAAGCTTACGAAGTATTAAGTGATGAAAATAAAAAAGCTCAATATGATCAGTTTGGTCATGCAGCCTTCGATGGTGGTGCAGGTGGCCAAGGTGGTTTTGGAGGCTTTGGAGGATTCGGTGGCGGATTCTCTGGAGGGTTCTCTGGTGGCTTTGATGATTTAGGAGATATATTCTCTAGCTTCTTTGGTGGAGGCGGAGGAAGAAGAAATCCTAATGCTCCAAGACAAGGTGATGATTTGCTACATAGAATGCATATTACTTTTGAAGAATCTGTTTTTGGTACTAAAAAAACAATCAAACTTCGTAAAGATGTGGAATGTGATCACTGTCACGGAACAGGTGCAAAAGACTCTTCATCTGTAACTGAGTGTCATAGATGTCATGGTTCTGGTCAAGAAGCTGTATATCAGGATACTCCATTTGGTAGAATCCAAAGCCAAAGAACATGTTCTGAATGTCAAGGACGTGGAAAAATAATTAAAGATAAATGTCCACACTGTTTTGGTAAAGGATATAATAACAAAGAAGTTGAATATGAAGTTGAGATTCCAGCAGGAATAAGCTCAGGACAACGAGTTCGTCTGCAAGGTAAAGGTGGAGCAGGAGAAAACGGTGGTCCAGCAGGAGACTTATTCATTGAAGTATCAGTTTCAAGTGATTCATACTTCCAACGTGAAGATGATGATATCTATACAGAATTAGAATTATCACCAGCCCAAGCAGCACTTGGTACCAAAGTGGATGTTAGAACATTAACTGGTGTTATTGAGTTAAATGTTCCAGCAGGTACTCAACACGGTAGAAAATTCCGTTTAGCTGGTAAAGGTGTAAAAAATGTTATGGGATATGGACAAGGTGATCACTATATTGTAGTGTCAATAAAAATCCCTAAATCATTATCAACAAAAGAAAGAGAACTATACTTACAATTAGCAAAACTTAAAGATGAAAAAGTAGAAGAAGATGAAAGCTTCATTGATAAAGTAAGTAGAAAAGCAAAAGATTTATTTGATTAAAAAAGCTCGAGCATTATTATATGCTCGAGTTTTTTATTTCTATAATCATTAACTAAATGTTCTTTTTTTAAAAAAACATTTATAAATTATGTTAACAAAAGCAAATAAAACGATTTCTAATTTTTGACAATAAAAAATATTTCTGTTAAGATAAATTTAGTAATTAAATATAAAACACTGGGGGAGCCAATGGCTGAGATTACTTTGTTAGACCCTTTGACCTGAACTAGATAATGCTAGCGTAGGAAATGTGAATAGTATCTTAGAATATAATTATAGACACTTTCTACTGTTAGTAGAAAGTTTTTTTATATTTAATTTGATAAATTTTTGATGTTTTAAATTTAATAATAAAATTAATTAAGGGAGGCTAATTTATGAGTAAATTAGATATTGCATTAACTATAGCTGGAACTGATCCTACAGGAGGAGCAGGAATAATGGCTGATTTAAAAAGTTTTCAAGCCAGAGGTGTTTATGGAATGGCTGTTGTAACTAGTGTTGTCGCACAAAATACTCTAGGAGTACAAAAAATACATAATGTTCCTTTAGATATTTTAGATGCTCAGCTTAACAGTGTTTTTTCTGATATTACACCAAATGCGATAAAAACTGGAATGTTGGCAAATGTAGAAATAATGGAAGTTGTGAAAAAGTATTTATCTAAAGATATTGCCTATGTAGTTGATCCAGTTATGGTAGCGACAAGTGGTGATAAACTAATTGATAGTAATGCGAGAAATCATTTGAAAAATGAAATATTACCTTTGGCTACAATAATCACACCAAATGTTCCTGAAGCTGAAGAAATAGTAGGTTTTAAAATAGTAACAGAAGATGATGTTAACAAGGCAGGAAAATTTATTTTAACTGAAGTTGGATGTGAGTCGGTAATTATAAAAGGTGGACATTTAGAAGGTAAGGCTAAAGATTATTTGTTTACTAGAAACGATTCGCCTCATATATGGGAAAGTGAAAGAATAAATACAAAACATACACATGGAACAGGATGCACTTTTTCTGCGGTAATTACTGCAGAATTAGCAAAAGGTAATGACTTAGTTACTTCAGTAGATATTGCTAAAAAATTTATAACAGTAGCAATAAAAAATTCACCAGAAATAGGCCATGGAAGTGGTCCAGTTAATCATATAGCATATAAGGAGTAAAAAATATGAGTAGCTTAAAACTATTAAAAGAAAAAGCACCATTAGTTATTTGTATAACTAATGATGTTGTAAAAAACTTTACAGCTAATGGGTTAGTCGCATTAGGTGCTTCACCAGCGATGAGTGAGTTTAAAGACGATTTAGAAGATTTATTAAAATATGCAGGTGGACTATTAATTAATATTGGAACACTTACAGATGATAATTGGCAATTATACCGTGATGCTTTAATTATTGCAGAAAAATATAATGTACCAGCAGTACTAGATCCAGTAGCATGTGGAGCAAGTGCATATAGAAAACGTGTAGTAGATGATTTATTAGAAAATTATAGAATATCAGCACTTCGTGGTAATGCAGGGGAAATAGGTTCATTAGTAGGTCTGGATATAGCTTCTAAAGGCGTAGATAGTGCTAATGTTGATAATATTGGTGAATTAGCTTTAATAGCTAATAAGAAATATAATATTCCTATTGTTGTAACAGGCGAGGTTGATGCTATTGCAGTAGCTGGTGAAGTAATCACTATCCACAATGGCAGTTCTATGATGCCAAAAGTAATAGGAACAGGCTGTCTATTAGGAGCTGTTGTGGCAAGTTTTATTGGGCTTGATAAAGATAATGTCTTTAAGTCATTAGAAACCTCATTACTAGCTTATAATATAGCTGGTGAGTTTGCTGAAAAAAGGCCTAATGCTCATCTACCAGGTACATATAAGGTTGAATTTATAAATTCATTATATGAAGTCACAGATGGAGATATTTCATTACACAAGAAGGTGAAAAAAAATGTTTAATCCAGAGAGTTTGAAGTTATATTTTATTTGTGGAACAACTACTTGTAATGGAAGAAATTTATTAGAAGTAGTTGAAAAAGCTTTGGCAGGAGGGATAACACTATTTCAATTTAGAGAAAAAGGTAAGGGTGCATTAGAAGGTAAGGAGAAAGAAGACCTTGCTCGTGAGATTCAGAAGTTATGTAAAAATTATAACGTTCCTTTTATTGTAAATGATGATGTAGAACTTGCTTTAAAACTAAATGCTGATGGTGTTCATGTAGGTCAAGAAGATAGCGATGTTGAATTAATAAGAGAGAAAATGCCAAATGCCATATTAGGTTTATCAGTTGGAGATGAATTAGAGTATAAATCTTCTAATTTAAGTATAGTAGACTACATTGGCGTAGGACCAATATTTTCTACTATTTCAAAAGATGATGCAGGAAAAGCTATAGGTTATACTGGCTTAAAACAAATTAGAGAACTAGACAGAAGTTTACCTATAGTGGCAATAGGTGGAATAAGTAGAGATAAAATAAAACCTATTATGGATACCGGAATAGAAGGTGTTTCAATCATTTCAGCAATTTCATATGCTGATGATATTGAAAAAGAAGTATCCTTAATGTTAAAACAATTTAATTAAGCCTCCAAAATCAAAAAAGGATATACTTTAAGTATATTCTTTTTTTGTTAAACATATAAATTTTTTTAATTTAGTGTAATTTAGAGTATAATAAATATATAACTTATAAAGTTGGAGGTAAGTAAATGAAAGATATAGTTTTAATTCATGGAACATGGTGTGATGGAAGTGTATGGGGAGAGTTTGCTACAGAATTAGAGAAATTAGGTTTAAGAGTGCATACACCTAGCTTGCGTCATCACGATTTACCTTATAAAGAAGTAGAAGAAAAAGTCGCAAAGGTTAGTTTAAATGATTATGTTGAAGACATAGTTGAGTTAGTAGAAAGTTTAGATGAACCACCTATCGTACTAGGTCATTCACTAGGGGGATTAATAGCTCAGCTAGTTGGTGTAAAAACAAAAGTAGAAGGTCTTATTTTAATGGGAACTGCTCCAGCTGCAGGTATTTTTGCATTTTATCCTAGTATGATTGTATGTTTCTATAAACACTTCTTAAGATGGGGATTCTGGAAAAAATCAATGCCACCATATAAACATGCATTTTGTGATTATTGTATGAATAATCAAGATCCAGAGGATAAAGAAAGAGAATTTGCTAAACTTGTACCGGAATCAGGATTTACATATTTCCAAATGGCATTACCATTTTTAGATAAGCAAAAAGGTGCATATGTTGATTTTGATAAAATTAAAGAACCAGTGTTAGTTATAACAGGAACAGATGATAAAATGGTAAATCCTAATATCGCAAAAGCAACTGCTAAAAAATATAAAAATTCTAAATTAGAAATAATCCAAGGTTCAGATCATATGTATGAAGCACCAAAATTTAGAGATGTTACAGTAAGCGTAATTAACAAGTGGTTAGAAGAAAATAACTTAAAATAATAATTGGCTATTGTTAATGTTTAGAAATAATAAAAAATAGAATATTTTCAAAAAAAATATTTTGTAGCTATAAAATGAACAACTGTACATAAGGAACCGTTTTCTCGTTTTCTTGGTGAGGAAATTTTTTAAAAAAAGTATTGACACAATAAAAGATAAATGATATCATTTACTCAAGTTAATAGTTACCAATATTTGAATAAGTAACATATAAAAACTTTTACAGAGAGTGTGAATAGGTGAAAGCACACATTGCAGATTATATGTGAAAATGGTTTGAATGGTAAAAAAAGTGAGTTTTAGTTTAATCCGAGCTTTTTTCGTAAGCGTTACGTTACAAACGCACATTATTTTAAGATATATTCTAGACCCGTATCTTTAAAGTAGTGATTGAGTTCGTATATTTACGAAAAGTAAGGTGGTACCGTGAAATTGATTTCGCCCTTATTCTCTTAGGAGAGTAGGGGGGTTTTTTTATTTCCAAAACTTACTAAATATAACAAAAAAATAAAATAATTTAAAAGGAGAAAACTCAAATGAAAAAACTACTACTATTAGTAACAAGTTTCGTACTTGGATTTGTTTTAATTGGATGCTCGTCATCATCTAAAGAAGAAAAGAAAGGGATTGATGTAGAAAAATTAGATCCAAACAATCCTGTAACAGTAAAAATTGGTGCAACTAACGTACCTCACGCAGTATTATTAGAGCACGTGGCACCACAACTAGAAAAAGAAGGTATTAAATTAGATATCGTTACTTATCAAGATTACTACATTCCTAACAAAACGTTAAATGAAAAAGAAATCGACATCAACTACTTCCAACACGTACCATTCCTAAAAAATGCAATTAAAGAAAATGGATACAAAATTGAAGACGCTGGTGCTGTTCACTTAGAACCAATCGGTTTATACTCTAAACGTGTTAAAGATGTAGCTGACCTTAAAGACGGAGCTAAAGTTTACGTAAGTAACAACAAAGCTGAGTGGGGACGTGTAATCAAATTATTAGCATCTAAAGGTTTAGTAAAAGTTAAAGATGGTGTTGATCCAGTAACTGCTACTTTTGATGATATCGCTGAAAACCCTAAACACTTACAATTCAGCTATGAAAATGATCCAGCTTTAATGACTAAATACTACGAAAATGATGAAGCTGATTTAATTTCTATCAACGCTAACTTCGCTGTTGATAATGGATTAAACGCTGCTAAAGATCCAATCTTAGTAGAAGCTGCAACTTCAGATAACCCATACGGAAACATCCTTGCTGTTCGTGAAGGGGATAAAGATAAAGTTGTTGTTAAGAAAATTCTAGAAGCACTAAGATCAGATGATACTAAGAAATTCATGCAAGAAAAATGGAATGGAGCAGTATTACCTGTAAAATAGTATAATCACAACTTAAAATTAAAAAGAAACAACTCAAATATTAATTATTTGGGTTGTTTTTTTATATGAAAAAATATGGTAAAATAATATAAGGGAAATTAATTAGGGAGAATTATTATGGAAAGTTATATTTTTAAACCTTTTATATTTATAGTAAGTTTAATTTTATCAAGCTCAATTAAGTGTTTAGTTGATACTGAAAATAAGCTTGGCTATTTATTTAAACGTAGCAGCTGTGCAAGTTGCAAAAGGCAGCTAAAACCTTTTGACTTAATACCTATTTTTAGTTTTTTATTTAAACGAGGGCGCTGTAGCTATTGCGGTTCTAGAATTCCATTTGATATATTTTTATACGAATTTTTTACAGCTAGTATAATTATTTTATATTTTGTTTTTGAAGATATTTTTGTCTTTGTAACATTACTTCATGCGTATATTTTAATTTTATTAATTTATATTTCTATAGAAGATATAAAATATTTACAAATACTAGATGAATTATTTTTTCTTCTATTACTATTGAATATTATTCTCCTAATTAACAACTTTTACTTTTTCGATATTTTTAATTTTTTATTTCTTATTTTACTTTTTCATATACTATATTATCTATCAAAAGGTGGTTTAGGTTATGGTGACATAAAAGTATATTGTGTTTTAGCCATAAACTTAAATATTTTTGAAGGAATATATTTATTAGCATTTACATTTGTTTATGCCGGATTTTTTGCACTTTCATTATTGATTTTAAAAAAAGTTAAAAAGGGAACTAAAATACCGTTAGTGCCATTTATTACACTTAGTTATTTAACAATTATATTAATAAGGGAGGGATTGTTATGGTAAGTGGTTATACAATAAAGGAGTTTTGTGAAGATGATCGTCCTCGAGAAAAATTTAGAAAGATCGGGGCGACAGCACTTAGTGATAAAGAAATTCTAGCTATTTTGCTTAGAACGGGAATTAAGAATCAAAATGTAATTGAATTAGCAGATAGTATTTTAAAAGATGTAGGAGGAATAACCAATCTTAGAGATGTAACTTTTGATGAGCTAACTAAACACAAAGGAATAGGAACAGAAAAAGCAATTCATATACTAGCGAATATTGAATTTGCGCGAAGAATATACGCTACCAATGTGTTAGATGTAAAATGTTCTAGTCCAGAATCGATTGCTAGATATTTAAAATCATCGGTGGAAAACCTAACACAAGAAGTATTTATAGTTTTGGATATAAATACTAAAGGTAAGATTATTCAACAGCGTGAGGTATTTAAAGGAAGTTTATCAACCTCTATTGTTCATTCGAGAGAAGTTTATAAAATGGCTATAAAAAATAGCGCAGCAAGTATAGTGTGCGTTCATAATCATCCTAGTGGAGATGCAACACCTTCAATTGAAGATATAAGAACAACGATTAATTTAATGGAAGTAGGAGATATAATAGGGATTGAGATGCTAGATCATCTAATTATTGCTAAAGAAGGATATGTTAGTATTAGACGCTTTTTAAACTATTTAGCTAGTGAAGATATTGACTATAGAAATGAAGAAATCACTAGTGAACAGTTAAAATATATACTGAGAAAATACAAGGTAATAGGGAAGTATTAAAAAAGCAAAAGGTCTAAAATGAAATATAAAAAATTGATTTTTTAGTATAAATATAGTAGTACAAAAGAAGGTGCTTCACTACCTATATTTCAAATGTGAAGGTTATGGGAGTGACTCGACAAAATCTTGTTTCTTTGAAATCACGATTTTTGTGTCACTTCCTTTTTTTTAGGGAATACTTTAATGTATGGAAAAATAGGAAACATGGATTTTTAGTTTCAGTTAAATGATTAGTTTTAAGTTGATTTCTAGTTTTTTATTTCAACTGAAATTTACTTTGGTAATTAGCAAATTCTAAAAACAACCTTAAATTTTCAGAAAAAACATTGACTAGCAATTTTTCATTTGATATAATTTCTATAATTTAACAAAACGTTAATTAGATTTTATGTTGAGTGAAAAGTTAATCTATAGATTGAATTATTATACAATATCAAATATTAAGAAAGAAATTGATTAGCTTTTATTAGCAATTGATTTCCTTTTATTGTATTTAGATTTTCAAAAGATATTATAAAATAAAAACTGAAATTTTAAATAGAAGGACTCAACTAAGGAGTGGAAAATATGAGGAAATTTTTATTTACGGTAGTTTTATTACTTATTACAGCAGTCTCGGGAATTAATATTTATTTTTCATACCAAATTAAATATGTTGTTGATGCCCTTACTACTAAAAATGAGCAATTATTCTACAATCAAATTATATATTTATCTGTAATTATAATACTAATGCTTATATGTGAATATTTACGTCAGATTTTAGATACTATTTATCTAAATAAAGTTGGGTTTAATATTCATAGAACACTTGTGGGTAGCTTACTTAGGAATAAACTAGATACAAAGAGCAAAAATTTATTATCTACTGTAAATAATGATATTGAAATGGTAAAAGATCAATATTATAATACGATTTTTTCTCTGTATCAAGGAATGATTTATTTTATTTTTGCTACAATAGCGTTGTTCAAATTAGATGTAACGACAGCTTTTTGGGTTATAGGATTATCACTATTTCCGATTGTAATTCCTAACCTATTTAAAGCATATTTGAAAAATGTTCAAAATAGTATTTCTATACAAAAGGCTAGATATAATGACAAACTTGAAGATTTTTTAGAAGGTTTATTGGTTATTAAGAATAGTGATTCGGCTAATATATTTTATGAAAAATTACTTAATGAATATAAAAAAATAAATAAACTTGTTAATAGAAAGAATATTTTAGTATCACTTGTAAATGTCTTAACAGGATTAGTATTCTACGCTACTATTATTGCTATTTTATATATAGGAGGTCGGCAAGCTCTGCTAGGAAATACTAGTGTAGGAGATATAGTATCTATTTTTACTATTTCTGCAGAGTTAGTAATGCCTGTTAATTTGATAACAGCTTCTATAGCTAATATAACATCGGTAAAAGATATAAAAAGGGAACTAGATTCTAAAGAGAAGTTTGAATATATAGATAGTCATAAAATTATCGATTTTAAAAATATAGAAGTTCGAAATGAAAGTTATAAATTTAATAATAGAGAAATTTTTAGTGATTTTTCAGCTAGGTTTGAAAAGGGTAAAAAGTATTTAATTCAAGGAGATAGTGGCAGTGGAAAATCGACGTTAGCATTACTATTAACGAAAAACCTTGAGGGATGTAACATATTTTTAAACGGAAAAAATATTAATAGTTATGAATACAACACAATTCAGAAAATAATAACTTATGTTCCTCAAGATAGCTTTATATTTGTAGGTAAGGTTATCGACAATCTTACTTTTTATAAAAATATAGAAGCGGATAAAATAATGAATTTAATAAAAGAAACTAGATTAGATGACAAAATTAAAGAAGCTTCTGATTTGATTAATACTACGTACGATAAGAGAAAATCAAATTTATCTGGTGGACAAAAACAAAGGTTAGCATTAATTAGGGCTATATTACAGGAAAAACAGGTTATAGTTTTAGATGAAACATTATCAGGATTGGATAAAGATACATATATTTTAGTCGAAAAATTACTATTAAGTATGAAAGATAAGACTTTAATTCATATTTCACACAGATCTTATTCAGAAAATTTGAAAATGTATGATGAGGTATATGTAATGGGGAGTGAATCAAAAGTCCCAAATTTTAAAAAAAGTTTACATGAGTACTCGTAGACGTAGTGGTTTATTGATATATAAATTCACCTTATGGAGGCTTTTTAGATATTTGATATACTTTTCGGAGATGACTCGATAAAATCTCTTTCTCCGAAATCACAATTTTTGAGTCACTCTCAATTATACTGACTTTTTTTTGTCAAGACAATTAAAGTAAGTTTTCTGAAAATTATAAGTTTATATTGTTATCATCTTTTTTTCATACTATAATAAATGTATAAATATAAGTTAGTATTTTATATATTTCTCACAATTTCTCTTAATAGGGTGTTATTAAATTAGGTGGAATTTAAATGCAGGAGGTATTTATGAAAAAATATATTTTAAAATTTAAATATAGGTTCTTATTAATTTGTTTTCTAATATTGTTAAGACAGTTATTTCTTATAAAAAGTAACTTTTTAAATGCAGATGCTATAACTGTGCTTACTAACAAAAATCTAAATAGTTTCTTTGAAATCATCTTATTTTTATCAGTTACGTGGTTTGTTATTATAGTAATTGATAGGGTGGTTAAAGTAAGAGAGGAAATTTTTATTCAAGATATTGGAATAGATGTTAAGGATAATCTATCTAGTAACCTTATAGAATTAGATATTGAAAAGTATAAAGATAACTCATCTGGTGTTTATCAATCTTGGTTTAACAATGATATTCAAATTATTCAAGAAAAGGGTCTAAGGAATATATTTGCTATAATATATAGTCTTTCTGGTGTGGTGTTTTCACTATATGCTCTATTAAAATATCACTGGATCATTTCTTTAATTACTATTATAGGAACAGGAATATTAATTTATCTTCCAAAAATTTTTAATAAAAAACTTCATAATATGGGAACAGAAGTTACTAAAGAAAATGAGAACTATGTTGCTTCGTTAGAAGAGACGATTTTAGGCTATGATACGTATTTCTCTCTTAATAAATTACAAATAATTCCTAAAAGAATAGCTAATATAAGTAGAATTTTGAAAAACGTATTTGTTAAACAAAGTAAATTGGAAAGTAATTATTACATGCTTAACTTTGGCTTAAATGTCTTTTTCCAAGTGTTATTAGTTTTTGTTACAGGGTATTTAGTTGTTAAAGATAATTTGGAAATCGGTGCAGTTGCTGCTGTAGGGATGTTTGCTAATCTTGTATTTGATGGTATGAGCCAAGTAGGTTATAGAATAGCATTTATTAAAGGAGCAAAACCTATTTTTTCTAAGCATGATGAATTCATGTTAAATAATAAGGATACTCACTTACCTGTTGAATATTCTTTAAGAGAAACATTATTTAAAATTAAAAACTTATGTTTCAGTTATGGTGACAAAGAATTCTTAAATAATTTGAACCTTGATATAAAAGAAGGGAATAAATATTTAATAAGCGGAGATAGTGGAGTAGGAAAATCAACATTATTTAAAATTATTACAGGGCAACTAAGAAATTATAAGGGCAGTATAGAGTATTGTAGTGTTGATTTGAAAAAATTATCTACTAAACAAATACTAGAAAAACTGACTATAATTCAACAAGAAAATTTTGTGTTTTCAGGTACTATAAAAGATAATATTACTATGGGAGAAGTAGCTGAGGATAGTGAAGTAGCTAAATATTTAGAAAAAGTGGGCTTATCTCAGAAGGACTTTTTACATTCAGAAGTAGAGGTTCATGGGGAAAATCTTTCAGGAGGACAACGCCAGAGATTGGCTATAGCTAGAGCGTTGTTCAATGGTAAAAAAATACTATTAATTGACGAGGGAACATCAGCTTTAGGCAAAAAATCAGCAAAAAGTATAGTAGAAATGCTGTTAGGAAATAAAGAATTAACGATAATAATGATTAGCCATGATATAAGTGATGAACTAAGAGGGAAATTTGATAATATTATAAAATTATGATAAAAGTGAAAGTTATAAAAAAATAATATAGACTGAATAGAAGAATAAAAATAGGGAAATATCTCAAAAATCTTGTTTCTTAAGGAATCATGATTTTTGAGTCAATCTCATTTATTAACTAGAAATAACAGGTGATAATTTTGGAAAGCGTTTTTTTTTTTTTATATTGCTTTCATATCGTTTTCATATTACAATAAAACTGTAAAGCTTTATACCTCATAAAATAAGGAGGACAAAAAAATGGTATTAGATATTGGAATTTTATAGTTTAAATGTAAAAAGTAATAAAGAGAATCATCATTATTTTTTGAGTTTCTATTGATCTTAAAAAATTGTTGTTTCTCATCATAATTTGGATAGAGGAGAGGAATCAGCTATTTTATAAGATGATAATGATTTTATAGTATCTGTTAAAGTAGACACTTGATTAAAAAGTCACTCATTCAAGAAGACGCACTTTATTGTGTAAGCTACATGTAAACTACATATTAAAGAGTTGAAGGTTGATTTGTATTTGCAAATCAACCTTTTCTAGAAAGTAAATAGAAGTAAAATGTAATATCGGGAGGAGGGAGTTATATGGTAAAACTATTAACAGTAAAAAATTTAGCATATAAATATAAAAATTCTAGTGATTACGCGATTAAAAATATTTCTTTTTCTGCGGAAAAAGGAGATATGATTGCACTTATAGGTAAAAGTGGATCAGGGAAAACTACGATAATTAATTCTACATTAGGATTGTTTTCAAATATTGAAGGAGAGGTATCTTTCGGAGAGAGAGTATCTGTTCGAGATGTGGACTACTGTATGCAAAATCAATCAGTAGATTGGTACTTAAATGTATATGACAATATTTATATGGGTGTATTATACTCTCAAAATACTATTAGCAAGAAAAGTGTAGATGAGATTATAGCGGTTCTAGGTTTAAAAGGGAAGGAGAAATCAGACCTAACAGAATTGTCTGGAGGACAACTGCAGAGGGTACAAATAGCAAGAAGTCTAGTGTCTGATTCAAAAATTTTATTTTTAGATGAACCTACTACAGGATTAGATGTAGTATTATCCAAAAATATATTAGAATACATAAAAAATAATAATAAAGAACATGCTGTTTTTATATCTTCTCATGATTTGGATTTAGTGGAAAAGTATTGTAATAAAATAATTTATATAAATGATGGAGAATGTTTATACTTTGGGGAAATGAGCACTTTCTTAAAAGAATATAATAAAGAAATAGTATATAACATTTCTTACAGTGGCGAATTAAGTAAAGATATAGTAGAAAAACATAAAGATACTATTACAATCCTTGATGATAAAAATTTAAAAATTTTCTTGGAAAAAGAAGAGGAAATTTCAAATGTATTAAAACTGTTATTGGCAGAAAATATTACAATAGGAAGCCTACAAAAAGAAGAAATTACCTTGAAGAGAATATTGGAATTGGAGGAGTAATTATATGAAAAATGTAATGAAGAATTTTTGGGCGACATCGTATATAGAATATAAGGCGATTGAAAATAATAAGCAGATTATATACACTCAGCTTATGGTTCCAATTTTGTACTTTGTCTTTTTTGGGTTTGGAATAGGGAACTCTTTTGCAAGTTTAACATTTAAAGGGGAAAATGTTAGTTATATAGAATATATTTTTGTTGGAATTATAGGAGTAATACTAAACTCTCAAATGAATCAGTCGGTTTATAGGGTGAATTTAGATAAAAAATGGGGACTTTTAGCGTATAAAAGAATAAAAGGAACATCAGCCATTTCTTATTTCCTAGGAAAACTAGTATTTCCGTTAGGAATCACAATAGTACAAGTATTACTAATTTACTTTTTATCATACTTTTTAGGGATAAAAATACAGATAGTTCCGTTCTTAAAAGTATTAATTATTGTAATTATTAGTCTAGTGTTTTGGTTTTCTCTTGGGGTTATTATTTCATTAGGGACTGTATCATATAGAACTAGAGACCTTATCTTAGGAACATTATTACTACCGATAATTTTTGCCGCACCGACTTTTTATAGTTTAGACAATTCTAAGGTGCTATACTATATATCAAAACTTAATCCGTTAACATACCAATTAACGAGTATGAGAACTGTAATTTTTGATATGGATCTTGATATAAATACCTATGTTACGATATTCTTAAGTCTAATTATGTTATTTTTAGCAATAAGCGTGATAGTAAAATCAGAACTATTAGGTGACGAAAGATAAAATAAAAATTTTTAAAAATATCCACCACAAATTTTTTTGTGGTGGATCTATTATTAATTTTTAGAAACAAAGATATTTTTAATAATGATTATTGTAGCTTTCTGGTATTATTGGAATAACAATTAGTAGACATGATATAATATAGTAAAGAAGAAGCGTATAGGGACAGTGTTTTAAATATAATATGAAAAGGTAGGGAAAAAGATATGAGTAGAAAAAACTTTCTAATATTAACGGTAATAGAAACTTTATTGATGATAGTAACATTTATACTAGAATCAGTATTTAATAATAAACTATGGTATATTGCTGGTATAATTATAATGATTTTTATGCTTCTTCATATGTCTTATCTATTGATAGTTAAAAAGAGCATAAATCTTTTAGCTGGAATGACAGAGGAAGAAGCAATAGAAATAAGGAAAGATCCAGATAAATTAAAAAAGCATGAAAAAGTTGCTCAGACAATAGGGATGGTATTCTTATTAAGTATTTTTTACTTAATATATCTAATTTATGAGATACTGGGCTAATTATATTAAATATGTGTTAAACTAACTTAAAGATTCTATATAAAATAGAATGCTTTGAGTTAGTTTTTTTATATGGAATAATAATTAAAATTTTGATATAATATCGAGAATGTATAGTCAAGAAATAATTAAATACTCTTGTATAATTAGATATATGGAAGGATACTTTATATCTATAAATTAATAGTTACAGAAATAACAACGTAAAATAGAATACAATTAAACGATATAAAAAGCTTTATATTAAGAGATTTGAATGGAATTAGTTGTTGAAAAGAGCAGGTAGAAATATTTTGGGTACAGTATGTGATTTGAGTATTCTTCATAGAAAATTTTAATCGTTTAAAAGTTTAGTAATCGAATGTAGTAAGACCAATTTATAATAATATAATCAAACCAGTATATAATAAAGTAGTCAAACCTTTTGCAGAACCTATTTATAACAAAGTTATTAAGCCAGCAGGTAATTGGATGTTAGATAAATATAATAAAGCAAGTGATTGGATGTATAATAAAGCAAGTGATTGGATGTATAATAAAGCAAAATATTGGTTGAAAAGATAGTTTTAAGAAAGGAAATGAGCAAAATGATAAAAAAAATTATACTAGTGATATTGGCGTTAGCAACAATTTATTTTATAGGGGATACAAATTTAAAAGGTAATTCAGTGTATTATGCGAAACATTCACCAAGTAGTAATGTCAGAGATTTAGAAATAATGATGTTGGTAGAAAATATACAGAAAAGTGCTGATAGTGAAGGGTTTAGTTATAGACTTGATGGAGATAAAAATATACAAAATACTACAAAAAATGTATATCTAATAAGTAGATACAGTGTAAATGACGCTAACTATGAATATGTATATATAAGTAATGAAAGACAATATTATGATTTTGATGAAAATTTTAAGTTGAAAAAAGTTGTAGATGTTGGTAACAATAGGCAACATATAGATATATCAACAGTAGATGAAAATAAAATAAAGGAAGAAATATATGAGAATTTTAAACCTATATTAAAAGAAAAGAAGCCATTTATTAATTTGCAGTGGATTTTCAACTGGGTATACAGAGATAGAATAAAGTAAGTTATAACTATAAAATACTAATATAAAAAGTTTAAAAATGTAGTAAGACCAATTTATAATAATTTAATCAAACCAGGATATAATAAAGTAGTAAAACCTGTAGTAGAGCCTATTTATAACAATGTTCTTAAGCCAGCAGGTAATTGGATGTATAATAAAGCAAAATATTGGTTTAAAAGATAGTTTTAAGAAAGGAAATGAGCAAAATGATAAAAAAAATTATACTAGTGATATTGGCGTTAGCAACAATTTATTTTATAGGGGATACAAATTTAAAAGGTAATTCAGTGTATTATGCGAAACATTCACCAAGTAGTAATGTCAGAGATTTAGAAATAATGATGTTGGTAGAAAATATACAGAAAAGTGCTGATCATGAAGGGTTTAGTTATAGAGTTGACGGAGATAAAACAGTTCAAAATGTTGAAAAAAATGTTTATTTTACGTATAAGTTTTATGAGAATGCACATACGTATAAATATAAAGATAATAGGAGAAAAAATTATTATTTTGATGAAAATTTTAAGTTGAAAAAAGTTGTAGATGTTGGTAACAATAGGCAACATATAGATATATCAACAGTAGATGAAAATAAAATAAAGGAAGAAATATATGAGAATTTTAAACCTATATTAAAAGAAAAGAAGCCATTTATTAATTTGCAGTGGATTTTCAACTGGGTATACAGAGATAGAATAAAGTAAGTTATAACTATAAAATACTAATATAAAAAGTTTAAAAATGTAGTAAGGCCAATTTATAATAGTATCATCAGACCAGTATATAATAAAGTAGCCAAACCTTTTGTAGAGCCTGTTTATAACAAAGTTATTAAGCCAACAGGTAATTGGTTATTAGATAAATATAATAAAGAAAAAAGTTGGTTAAAAAAATGGTTTTAAGAAAGGAAATGAGCAAAAGGTAAGTGGGGTAATGGACAAGACCGGGTTAACAGACTGACAAATACAGGGTATAACTATAATGAAGTTCAGTAAAAAGTGAATGAGATATTAGGATAAAATACGAGCCTAGAGGAAAAGAAAATTTCTTCTAGGCTTTTTATAATTAAGGAATATGTATTCTAATTATATTCATCGAATCACAATTAAAGTAAGGGGCTAAAGTTTTATTTTATTATCAAACTTTCCTCTTAGTTCATCACTTATATCATGGCTAATCATTATTATCGTTAATTCTTTAT
>ERZ1036435.185-NODE-185-length-50641-cov-14.916202_pt1 | contig 50641 bp, 23 predicted proteins | sample MGYA00514223_ERZ1036435 | MGnify/ENA primary metagenome ERZ1036435 (study PRJEB33795, sample SAMN09464927) | human gut metagenome | host: Homo sapiens | place: USA: Stanford, California | collected 2016-08 | study: EMG produced TPA metagenomics assembly of the... | reverse complement strand
GGCTTCCTGCGGCCCGCCCGTGGCCCATCCCAGTTTAATCAGTAATTTATGCCTTGAAGGGAACTTGAAAGAGAGCGATTCCCTTCTTCACTGAAGAACAATCCTTTGTGAAGCTGAGAAAACCCCGCAGCAACCTCCCTTCTGCCTTTCTTGCTTCGTAACCTTACCCGGCCAGTTTCTGTCAACGCCGAATGGCAGCCGAGCAGCTTACTAAGAGCTCGTTTGGGGTGTATGGGTGTTACATACAAGTGTGGTGTGTGGGTTGTTTGCTCTGGGGTGTGTGTGGAAGTCACGTTGTATAACAGTGTACGCTACTAGTGTGTGACGGCGCTACCAGTAGTATGGGGCCCACAAGTTTTGAAATACAGGTATGTAGCTGTGAATTAATTATTAAGTGTAGATACAGAGGAATATATTATTTTCTGCCAAACAGTTTCCTGAGGAAGCTCTTCTTCTTGCTCGTGCCAGTGCCCGTCGTGGCTGCGGTGCCTGTAGTGCCACCGGTGGCAGCCGTGGCAGCAGTTGCGACGGATGCGTGGCGTGTAGCCTCTTCGAACGGGACGTGGCCCGAGAGGGCGTCCACTGCGTCGATGTCGATGAACGGCGTCTTCGCCGTACCGTAGCTCATCGCAGGTGCTGTAGCGGGTGTTTTGGCTGCAGCAGCAGCGGGCGCTGCCTTGCGCGACCCCGTTTCGCTCACAACACTGATCTTCTTCTCGATCTGCGACAAGGGCACAGGCTGCTCCTGCGGGTGCGTGTGCCTGAAGGACGACTCGCTCGCATTGTCAGCAAGCGGTGTCTCCACGGGCAGCGTCGTGGTGTTGCCGTGCTTGCCCACAGAAGACCGCCTCTCAACTGGTACAACCACAGGCTGTGCCATTGATGTACCTGCTGGTGCAGTAGCCGGGGCAGAAGCCGGGGCAACCATCGCAGCTTCCTCGTCATCGTGCGCTTGGTAACCGTAGTTCGACTGCGCAAACTTCAGGATCTTGTCCACTATCTTATACTTCGAAATTGGTGCATCAGGGGCAACGTAAGCACCAACAGGCTCCGCAGAACGGGACTGGTACAATGGTGCACTGGTGGCGCGGAACCCAGCAGCAGGTGCTGCGTACTCGTTGGCTGCACTCGCACTCGCCATCTCAACATTGTCCATTCTTTCCATTTGACTCGCCTCGTTCACATTCTCGGCAACCACGGGGTCCGTAGTTGTTACCCCAGGCGCAACCTCTACAGCTGCAGCACCGCCACTCACCATGCCTCCAGCGCTTGCGTTGTTGATCTTGCTTTTGTTGTCATCAGTGTGGAACGTCTTGGTGAATCTCTGCTTGAAACCTGACTTCTTTGGAGCAGTTGAGGCAACCGGTGTAGCAGTACTGGCAGCGCCAACGCTGGCGGCTCCAACAGCAGCAGTGTCGGCACTTACAAGATCGTTGTATCTCTTTTGTGCTATTTCTAATGCTTTTTCATACATCTCTTCATCTGTTAGCTTCTTCTTACCCGCCTGTGGTGGCACAGCTGAGCCAGTCATAGATTTAGACCTTCTTACATCTGTTTGTTGTTGGGCCACATTGTTTCTGGCAGACCCCTGATCATGGAATTTGTTCATCATCATTGATGATGACCTTGGAACAGGAGCTGAATCTCTCAATGTCATTCTCTTTCCCATCGTACTAACTCTCTTGTTACTATTGTTTGCAGCATTTCCTACCACGGCAGGATCATCCGTCTTGTAAACCTTCTTCTTTGCAACTTCCAATGCTTGCAGATACATTTCTTGCTCTGTCAACGGTTGCTTCTTCTTTTTGGTTGTGTTCATATGGTCTATGCCTCCTTGGGTAAAAGAGACTGTCCTTCTTTGGTTCTGGCCTTGTTGAGGTTGAGTTAATTTTCTTGCAGTCATCGAGTTTCTCAAGTTAGACTTCTTAGGTTTAGCCGTAGTAGTAGTTGGTGGTATGTACTCCATCGCATCTGAAAACTTAGACACACTGCTAGTTTGATCTAGCGGCACCTCTTCTGAGATGGTCTTCTTGGCTCCCAATGATGAGAGGCTGCCTGTGAGTGAGTTTGATCTTCTTGCGGCAATGTTAGTCCTTGGTGGCTCGTTGAACTCTCCTGGCAAGCGCTTTGTACCTGTGTGCCCTGGGTCTTCTTCTTCTTCGGTTTCTTCTTCGACGATGTCTTCTATGTACTGCTGCTGTTGGTGTTGCAGCACTTCTGATGATAGATCGTCCTCCGCAACGAAGTCACCGCTGAACTCATCGAAATGTGCCTGTGGGCTAGGCAGTCCGTCGTCATGTTCCTCCTCGACATCTGTGCCGTCCTCGACCGACACGAGGTCCATGTTTGCGGGCATTTTGCCGTTCTGCGTGGGCAGCGGCTCGGTGGTCGTTGTTGTAGTTGTGGTCTCCACGACTTCGTACCCGTTTATCCTCCTGACCGTCTTCTTGGTGATGGACTTGGTCCTGCCCTGAGGGTCCCTGACCTTTGTGGTAGTCACTGTGATTGAGTTCGTGCGAGGCTGGTTCACGCCGGTCCCGAGCTCTTGGTCCACGCTCGCGCGCCTCTGCTGCGTGCTGGCCCTCCTCACCTGGCCCTTGCTCGCAGCAGGTCTCCGGCTGTTCGAAGTGATGGACGAGGCGCGGTCCGACCTCAGCGAGTACGTCCGCCCAGCGGGCGGCTGTCTCGCCGCGGCCGGGTTGTAGGAGTGCATCAGACTGTAGCTCCGGGAAACACCCGTCGCGTTCGGGTTCGGGTTCGTGTAGATAGCAGCAGCGGCAGCACTCGCACTCAGCCGCTTCCCGCCGTACTCGCGCGGAACATAGTACTTGCTCGAGTCAACAGCGGGCTTGTTCTGGTAGTGGTAGTCGTACCGGGACAGGTCTGGCACCCGTCTCTCCTTCTTAGTCAAAAACCCCATGAGTAGTTGTGTTATGGATGTGTTATGGATGTGAGATGTCAGTTGTGAGATGCCAGTTGTAGATGGCTTTGCAATTGGGTCCTATACTTTTATTTATTTATATTGCAATCCCTTGGTGGAAAATTATTTGCAAAATTAAGTGGGAAAGCCCCCCTGCGGCGATCCTCTCCCGGACCGACAGACAAAACTCCTTTCCCAGCAGGGAGATCATCTCGGGAATTGCGCATTGAGAGCATTGAGCATCCCGGGAAGAGCGAAGTGCGAAGAGCAACGGCAGCTTGTGCGGGCTGTTCTTCGGCAGGGAGACAGTTCATATCCGCAAATGGCACAAACCTCCCCTATTTATTGTTACCCGGACTTCTGGGGGTGATGCTGTACGTATATACATGTGAGTTTCGTCGTGGCTAGGTATTCAGGGGTATGTCTTGGGAGGGGATCGGTGATTATATGTTTATCGCCGTGGGCAGTCTTTGGCTGTGCCGTCTTTGGCAGTGCTGTCTTCACTATGCTGTATCTCCGCTTTCCAACTAGGCCCAATTGAGTTATCCAGGGTCTTCACATGGGGGGAGGGGAAGGGCAAGACTATATATATGTGTAGATTTCTTATCTGGCAAATTGGATCCTCCCCTTCGAAGGTATCCAACTGGGGTAAGGAAATCATGGACTCGGTGTTGACTTTGCGTTTGATTGCTGCTATATTCGTGGTCATCGGTGTGGTGCTCATGTTCTTTGAGACCGGTTTGGCCATCGAGCAATAGTTCTATGTACTGCTTTATATTATATAGCTTTGAGCACAAAATATATTTCGTTTCGAATACAAAAAAATAACAACTAATGTATATATACCTTTTGAAGGAGTGCTTCTAGATCAGGGACTCTTCTCTTTGGTCTGGGTCCTGCTCGTCGGCCTCGGCCTCTTCGACCTCCCTGGATCTGTCGTAGAACTCGTCCAGGATCTTAGGCGAGATTCTGTTCAGCATCTCCTTGGGGTAGATACGTAGCAACGACCACGCCTGGTCTAGAGACTCAAACACAGTTCTGTTCTCGTACGCACCTTGGCTGATGAAGGTCTTCTCGAACTTCTCCAGGAACTCCAACGACAGCTTGTCCTCGATGGATAGAGCCTCTTCACCAACGACGGCCTTCATGGCGGCGGCGTCCCTACCGATGGCGTACTTGGCGTACAGCTGGTTCGAGACATCACCGTGGTCCTTTCTGGTCATACCTTCACCAATGGCAGACTTCATTAATCTACTCAACGATGGCAACACATTGATAGGTGGGTACACACCCTTGTTATATAGTTGACGGTCAACACTGATCTGGCCCTCGGTAATATAACCAGTCAAATCCGGAATTGGATGCGTGATATCATCGTTAGGCATAGTCAAGATAGGAATCTGGGTAATCGAACCGTTACGCCCTTCAACACGACCAGCTCTCTCGTATATAGTGGATAAATCTGTGTACATGTAACCTGGATAACCTCTTCTACCTGGAACTTCCTCTCTGGCAGCAGAAACTTCTCTCAACGCATCGGCATACGATGACATATCTGTTAGAATCGTTAAAACGTGTCTCTCTGTTTGGTATGCAAGGTATTCAGCGGTGGTTAGCGCTAGTCTAGGTGTGATAATTCTCTCAATAGTTGGATCGTTGGCCAAGTTCAAAAATAACGACGTCCTCTCCAATGAACCATTCTCTTCAAAATCTTGCTTGAAAAATCTGGCGGTTTCTAGGTTAACACCCATGGCAGCAAACACAATGGAGAAATTCTCTTCATGTCCATCATGAACATCCTTTGTAGGTCTAACCAGGCCAGCTTGCCTACAAATTTGCGCAGCAATTTCATTGTGAGGCAGACCAGATGCAGAGAAAATAGGAATCTTTTGACCACGAGCAATAGAGTTCATGGTATCAATCGCAGAAATACCTGTCGAAATCATTTCTTCTGGGTAAATACGAGCATATGGGTTGATAGGTGAACCGTTGATGTCAAGATAATCTTCAGCGAAAACCTTTGGACCGTTATCAGTAGGTCTACCAGAACCATCGAAAATTCTACCCAATGTGTCTTCAGACACTGGAATTCTCATGTTTTGACCTGTGAATTCCACAGTGGTCTTCTTAACATCAATACCGGATGTACCTTCAAAAACTTGAACAATGGCACGATCGCCTCTAACTTCCAGCACTTGACCTTGTCTGATAGAGCCATCTGGCAGTGTCAGATTGACAATTTCATTATATCTTGGGAACTTCACACGTTCTAGAATAACCAATGGACCGTTGACACCACTGACTGTATTATATTCAACACGAGGGTCGATCTTAAAACCGTTCTCAACAGCCTTCTTGTTTAACTCAAACAATTCCTTATCTGAGATAGTCATTCTTGCTCTGTTTTGTAAAGTTTATACTCAAAAACACCTCCTTGTTCCGCTAGTTGCTATTATCAAAACAGTGATCCTTTGAACTGACACCTTTTTGATATTTCAATATTATTCCTTCCGAGCAATTTGCACCGCTACTTGGGTAAAAATGGGCTGTCTATGTATACCTACTTTCAGGATCTAGATGGCAATTTCAAAAGTCAACTATTTTTTCACTAAAGCAAACGCTAATTGGAATTAGGAATGGTGTTTCTTCTTATCAAACCTTAAACCAATATCAGTTGCTATATTCCAATTCCTGGCTAAGTTTTGGGTTTCCTTAGAGGGCCTCCTTGGTTCTGGTCGTATCGTAAAACAACTGGGAAAGAACTAGCCATAACGGTTACGTGCTTAATGATGATTCCTACAATGACTATAGAAAGATATAAGATATTTCCCTCCCATTGTTTTCCAGGATACAAGTATAGTAGATTACGGTTACTTAATATACTTTATATATTTAACCTACAATATACCATCTATCACTAACTTCGTATTCTTTATCGGTAGGCGGCTCTAATTTTTTGTGATCCTTGAGCAATACTTCTTCCTTTTCAGCACCCAGTGATGAGCACACTATATCTACTAAACGGTCAGTACTCCATTGGATATTTTTGGCCCCACTTTTAGTGTCTATGGGTATTGACATTGCCATGTGGTAGAACAGGCCATCTATATCGTACTGATCAAGGATCCATGCATAGTCAATGTTTTGTTTCCGTTCATCGATAAGCTTTGAGCGTGTCATAACAACAAGTATCATTTGTATCAGTTTTATCAAAACTTGTAATAATTCTGGTGCGTTGCGTTTAAGCTTAGCGCCGTGACCTTGGAGAGACAGCATTTCATCTTCGTGAACAAACATCGCAGAAGGATATTTAATACAGTAAATGTGTTCTAGCAAGTTCATATATTGTATAAGCTTTCGAAGTGAACCTTCTATTAAGGGAAGAGGAAGTCGATTAAAGTTCTTCAATGAAATGACGGGCTGATACGATATAGTGAATGGTATATCATGAGAGTCTCTTTTGCGGATTGAATACCATTTGTTTAGCATAGCTAATTTCTCTGATCTAGTTTGTATACTTAGCCTCTTAGCAATTTCAAGTTTATCCTGAAGTTGTTTCTGGGCTTTCAATATGGTCTGCGGGTCAGTGAACTTGTTTTGGTTCTTGGGTGGGCCATTAATTAAAGATCGTAACTCGGCAATATATCGACTTTTCTCCTTGATCCTACGATCTTGTTGAGAGATCTTGTGTTTAATCTTGTTGTTCTGTCTCTCCTTCCTCAGTACTTGCACTTTGCCCAAGCGTTCCTTTAATATTTGAACACCTATATTGCTCTCTAACTGTTCGCCATTTCTAATATTCGTGTTAAGCTCATCATCAACTTCTTCCAAATACTGGTCAACTTTATTTCTAAGTGCGTTATTTATCTTCCCTAATATGTAGAGGTCAAACTTTAACCTGATCAATAAATCTGGACTAGAATTGATGCAGTGGGCACAATAAAAGACGTGAGACTGAGTTTCACAGATTGGGCATTGCATTCCCATATAATCATAACTAAAGAAACCCCTAACTCAATAGGAATATCTTGTTGTCGCTACTGGGAAGTATAATGTATTGACTTTGATACTTTAAAAGACTTGTAGTTCTGATATTTAATACCGTGATTAAGGTATGCCCTTGAAGAAGACTTAATTGTTTTCAAGAAAATTAACATTTTGGTGAAAATTCCTTAGTACATGAACGTTTGCCAAAAGGAAAGAACATTAATGAATTTTAAATTGTGATAATACAAACCAAAGCTAGTCATTGACATTACCTATTATTTACTCTATTGATGATATTTAGCTACTTTAACCCTCCCTAAAGATATCTGAAGTTATATATATAAGTCATTTGTTTCATATTTCTCATCTTGTATAAATATAAGCTAACAATTGTAATGAAAGCTAGCTTTTACATCCGAGAGACACCGTATTGGATAAAAAAAAAAATTAAACTTGATTAATTATTAGATTAGAATATAGTCATTTATTTCGAAACTGTCTTTCTGCTTGCTAGAATTACACTTTTAATATTAACAATCCAGTCAATCATCAACTGCTCGGTCTTAGCTTTGAATTTGATTCGATGGTTGACACTGATTAACGAAAATACTGGCTGTAGATCCTTAGATTCATACTCAACGCAATCTATTACATTTACCAGATCAAATTGGTTTTTGAGATTACCCGTTTTGATAGAATAAAGTTTGATACATCTATTTGATAATTCAACTTTGAATTTTTTCCATTTACGTCTGTTAAACCTCGTCTTTATCCTTGCATACAATGTAGTTGACATAATGACGTGTTCAGGCTTCTGTGGATCGTACTTTTCAAAGAATTTTCTATCTTCTTCTGAAATCTTGCTTCCTAACGTAGAGCCGTTGTTATCTGGGGTTGTCGGCGAAACATGAGCAAATTCCAGATATAATTCGCCTTCATCGTCATCTTCGTCGTCCTCGTCTTCGTTTTCATCTATTATTGCATGCTGGTTAGTATTCTCATCAGCAAATCTTGTATCTACTTTCAGATCCCTCTCTTCCATTAATTTCTTAAATCCTTCTTCCCAAAGGTCCAAGATCTTCGGTTCACACTTGAACCTTAGTGTTTTATCCTTGGTGTACACTAACAACGTCTTGTCATTCTTCAGTACACGATAATTTAGTATATCTTTCCTCGGTAGTACATTTATTGCTTCCTTCTCATCTTTGGTCTTATAATAACTGAACTGACCTCTTCTTAGTACACACCAATAAACATGGTCTCCATGCCTGGGCCACCTCAATGGAGGTGAATACAGGTGCCCATGATGAGATCCAGAGGGTTGTGGATGCTCTTGGTCATTACCTTCTAGTTTCTTACTAAGAGCTGTGGTGCTCAGAGTAGGTTTTTTCTTCAGATATGAACTCACTAACACTTCTTGAGAGTTAACCATGCTGCGGATGCGTCAACTTGCCACTTATGTAGTAGAAAACAGACTTCCAATAACACTTTTACTTTTACCGTTTTCCCAACAAAGATAACTGAACTGATAACCAAATAATCAAATAAATGTGGTACCACAGCTTACAACAATATGAATGTATATAAGCAAAGTATTAAGTAGCCACTGCTCAATCTTCAATCCGGGGTCCAAATGTTTAATTTGATAAGCTTTCCATTGTTCTGCAAAGTTGATGTTGTTATTGCTTTTTTCCCACATGAGCGACGCACGGAGGACACATCAACGAGCTGATGGGTGATGATTACGGTTACTAAGTGGATACAACACATAAAGACCAAGAATTTAGGAAAATGCTGTATATTTTAAAATATTTAAAGCTATGGATGCAGGTATGCCTTTGTTTTAAATTTGCGCAGAGGAGGGAAAATGATGAGCCACTGCGAGTACATAAATCTAACTAAACGAGGTTAATAAGTGAATGTCACGTCTTTTATGCAATTGAGGATGCTTATGAAGGGGGCATATGATTGGGAAGTTCTTTCTTTGCCAAATTATCTCTTTGATTTTACACCCGGAAGTACACTATTCTTAGGTTTGCCAGCGCTAGAACTAGCAACATCTGGTATTTTGAATCCTTGTTGTAACATAGGAGAAGTGATACCGTAGAAACTGGCCCTCTTGGATGTGTCAGGCGTTGGCTTCCTGAATCTGCTTCTCTCCATAACCATGTTGGGCGTCCTGTTTCTTGTGGTCTGTGGAAATTGCTTTACAGGTATATCCATCTTCTCACATAGTTCTGCGAGCTCTGATTTAAAGCTAGAGTAATGCTCAGTGATTGACTCAAGATGAACTTTTGTGGAAAGATCATTCCATTTAGTTTCAAGCTCCTCGATAGCCGTTTCGTTCTCAAGTTTCCGTGAAGTCACTTCTTTTTCGAGGACAGAGTGTGCATCCAATATATCATCAAGCTTTTGCTTTTCATCTGAATTATAATGGCCTATCTTACTTTCCACCATATCAAGATTGTTCCGTACTGATTCAATTTCATCATTACAAGCTTGCTTATATTCCTCCTGTAAACTTTGTAAGATATTTTTCCTTATCTTTGATTTAGCATACTGACCTCTCAAGCTACCTAGTGACTTTGACAATTCCTTGTAATCAGAAGCCAGCTTTGAATTCTCGGTAGTTATTTGCTCATATTCCTTTTTGATTGCAAGTAAATTGTTATCACATTCCTTTAACTCAGCAGTTTTATCCTCGAGTGCAGTATTTATCTCTCTGTTGTGTACCTGCAACTTGGATACTGTCTCAGACCATTCTGCTTCGCGGTCAACTGCGTCCTGTAATTTCTTCAGTACTTCTTGATACTGACTTGTGAGTTGTAGATTCGTATTACTTAGAGTATCCACCTGGACATTCAGTGATTCTATGACTTTTGATGAAATATTGGAACCCCCACCACCAAAACTGGCTGAAGGCAAGGTGGATGCATCAGCCTTCGCTGAGTCTCCATCGTTATTACCACTGCTACTAAAACTTAGCGGTGTGCCTCTTGCATTCGCAGACCATATATCTCGTTCATTATCTGTGCCATACACTGACCCACTAGTGCTGTTCCTTGTATCCTCATTCTCGAAGTCAAATCTGTTAGGAGATTGCATATTCATCACATGCAAGTTGTACTGCTGGCCCAGCTTTGTGGGCGAAGTATTCTCTGCCATTCTTACAGCTCTCCTAAAGTAGCCAGTATATTCAACAGCTGCGATGCGTTGAATGCTTCTTTTGAAGTATTACTATACTTAAACCATAACACTGCGAAATATCCTAATTTTCGATGATTTTTTTCCAGTTGCTCTTATTTTTCAAGCTTGATCGCATCGCGTTGCCTGTAATATGCTTATGGGGATCATTAAAGGTGAGGAATAGTCACATTGTAATTGATACACAGCCACTAATCAATTGCTGTTCCCACTTAAGATATACTGAAAGCCAAGGAATGATTAATAATCCTCAGGGCTTTTGAGGAGCAGCTTGATAGAGAAACAAATACAATGTCACATAGCCAGAGCCATGGGTCAGGTAGTCCTTTAAAGTACGTTATTGTGTTCAGACCTGGCGAAAATAAAGGTGAACAAGAAGATTCGGTGGTTAGTGAACAGTTGTTACTACACCATGCGTTTGAAGACACAGAGCTAATCACATTAAGCGCGAAACTAGGCAAAATCGGTATAATACAGGCCCTATGGACCCTGTCAGAAGAGACAAATGATACTTGCAAGATTATAGAGACAGAGCAGGAGACAATGATCACAATTAAAGTTGAGGGTGAATTTTATATTACACTTGCTATAGGAGTTGATCCCGATTTACTAGCTATTCCCAATCCGATTTTTGAAGGTCACTTGTGGAATTGCTACCATTTCTTTACTATTAAATATGGAGATTTTACTTCCTTTGAGAAACATGTATTAACAGATTTACTAAATGAGCACTTTGTGTCTTTCTGGAATGATTTATACCGGAAACCAGAGTCACTAACCAGAAATTTCCTTCAGTATCTATGCCATGATTTCTACAAAGTAGCTGATCTCGATCCCAACGGCGACAAGCAATGGGAAGCCACTATCATCCAAGATTTACTAGTGCAAACTGAAAACTATTTGGGAATTAAAGATATTCTAGTGTATAATATTCCCTCAACAGAAAGTACGTACGTTGGCAAATGCAAATACGGTTTGATAAGGAATTTTTGTAACGAGTTTGAAGATCTTGGTCATTTCTCAAATTGGTTACAACATATTCATACTGTCTTTGGAAAAATATCTAGTCATGTGTTAGCTGAGAATGTTCATTATGAACTACATAGTGGCGAACTTGAACAAACAAACTCTGATGGGATCAGAGATGGCAATGACTTAAATCTTTCAGACAACAACAACGAAACTGATAGTAATACATTTTCTCAGTTATCTACCAATTTTATGCATAATCTAACATTACCAATAACATTTGCATATGATGCCATCCAAGAGGTTGGAAATACCACAGGAATAAATAATAGCGTCTCTTTATTTATGAACTATCTCCCCAAATGGCAAAATAACTCTACAGCATCAGAAAACGAAAAAAACAAAACAAAAGCAAGATATGGCTATCTTATATCTCCATTAGCATTCGATTCGCTACCAAAGTCATATAAATTAAAAAAAATGCATCTTAAGTTTAACGGTGAAGAGAGAAAACCTTACCACGTATTGTTTTGGTATTATAATGATATCCTTGTTGTAATAATATGTAATGAGAGTTTTGATAGTATATGGAGTAAGGAATATCTGAATGAACTAAACAAGCATCTGGAAAATTCAATTAAGACTCTCTATGATCAAAATCTTTATGATTTACCCAATACTGATAATCATTCAAATAAGAAGAATGATATCCTAAATTTTGCATACCTAATCACCGACAAGAAAAGAAATAAACTTTACAGTTCATTTCCAGATTTGTCTTGGTTCAATGAACAGCAAGAGACATTATATAGAACAACGTTGGAGCTGGTTTCCAATGGCCTCGAACAGCTACGCCCACAAATAACTGCTAATGAGTTAAGCATAACAACAATAGACTCCAATAAGCAATGGGGTTTAGATATTATGGGTAATATATTGAGTATGTTACCTAGTAACTCTCCCGTTCCTGTAACAAAAGATGCCTCTATACCATTGATGAAGAAACTGAACTTTTTAGATAAATTGAATGAGAAAGTACTACGGGATATTAGCATTGAAACTTTAAGAGCAATTGAAACTCTATCTCAGTCGATAAACTCTAATATTCAAGAGGAAAAATTACTTAAAACAAGTGATGGGATTTTATTGTACATACGAAACGATTGTAACAACCTGACAATCATACTAAAAAACTGGATTCAAGACACTAAGCATCAAACTAGAGCTCTCAAATATAAAAATCATACATTGAACTCATACTCTACAAGCATTGAGGACAGTAATCTATTCAAAAATCTTGGACCAGATGTGATCAGCTGGTATAGTGAATACAAACAAATTTTACAAGATGATTCTTTATAGAATGATACTCGATAGCATACTAGTCGCATCTTCTTTATGTAGCGCATTTCTAAAAGCATTTTTCATAGCCATTATAAATCTAAGATTATGACTGTGTTGTTAACATGAATCTAATTCTTATTCATTATTTGTGCCACTCTTCTACCAACTAATAGGATTAAAATATTTTGATGCTGAAATTATAATATATACTCATATATAAATATGTATATGCATGCCGCTAAATACAGACTAATGACAAATAAAAAAACATGATAGCTGCTTTTAAGAATACCAATAAAACCATAAACCATTTTAGAAAAATTAAAATAAAAATTTGGTGCCGAGTAATTTACAATGTAAATAATTTTATCATGCTTCGTCATAATAATAATACTTGAACTTGTCAAATGAGTGCTCAAGTTCATGCTGTTCAATTTCCTTTAACTCAGGAACAAAATCGATTGAATTGGGTGATTTAACAGGATCCTTACCCTTATACCAAATAAATTTGGTAAATACGTAGATACCGATATCAAGGAACACCATCAAATAGCAGAATATGAAATCTCTTCCATTCCACAACTTTGGGAAAAACACTGTATAACCTTGTAGTAAGATCATAATCAACACAGATACCAATCCAACGATGACCGTATAAGGTTGCCACCATGACTTGAAAGGTAATTCAGGCAATCTTTCCTTCTGAGTCATGTATGCCCTTCTAAAGAAGAGATAAATGACACATAGGAAAACAAAATTTATCAATTGTGAAGCAGTGATCAAATTAATCAACCAGTTCAACACCACAGCACTATTGGAGTTCAATTGTAGCAAACTTAATAAAGCCCAGCATAGGGACACACCAACAGCATAGATAGGAACACCATACTTGTTACATTTGGTGAATATTTTAGGAGCATAACCATCCAGAGCCATACCATACAAAGTTCTCGAGGAACAGTAGGTGTACGCATTACCTGCCGAGAAAGCAGCTGTGATTAAAGCGATGTTGACAATATCTGGAAGTACTCTTATCTGCAAGTTGTTCATGGCGATAACGTATGGAGATGAGCCTGCACCTGGTCTTGCCTCATTGATAGCTGCAGTCAACGCACTATCATTTGGTGAACAAACGATACCGACACATAAACAACTTCCCAAGAAGATCACGGTCAATCTCACAAAGACCTGTTTGAAGGCCTTTGGCAAAACCTTTCTTGGCAGTTTAACTTCACCTGCCAACATTGAGATGTACTCACCACCGGCGATGGTAAATGCAGCCTGGATCAAACACGTTAGGAACCCTTGGAAATAGCCTGCCGATTTGCCCGCACCTTCGTTACCGTCTGGGAAGTACTTTTTGAAGGGGGACTCTCCGTAGTACCTGAACCCGTAACGGTCGTGCTTGGGGTTACCACCAAGCATGGTGATGAATGTGAAGCAGAAGAGGCCCACAGCCAGTATGATCTTGAAAGACGCAAGCCAGAACTCCATCTCACCGTAGTACTTCACAGCGCACACAGAGATCAGGACGTAGAGCACAACCTGTATAACCAAGGGTATGGCGGGACTGTAGTCATCCCTCCAGTAGTGTATAATGGTGTTTACGGAGACTATCTCGTAAGGTATCTGCACACACTCCAGGAACCAGAAGTTCCAACTGGCGGTGACACCTAGGGACTCATCCACACATTTCTTAGCGAGTCTCAGGAACGGCGAGCTCACAGGCATGAAGGAGACCATCTCCGCCGTGGACACCGTGATGCACAGGATTGGTATGCACCAAAGCGCGAACGCCAGCAGCAAGTTGGCGGGCCCGCCCCTGTACAAAGGCTTACCGATGGCGACAAACAGCGCGGTACCGATGACACCAGATATCGCAATGAACTGGACGTGTCTGTTCAACAGCTTCCTGTGTGTGCTGGTGCTCTCTATCAGCTGAGTCCTCGAGTCATTACTGCTCCTCTCGTCCTCGTCAAAAGAGATCGATCGAGTCACGTCATCGCTCTCGAAGAACCTCTCCTCTATACCTTCTTCGAACGCACTGTTCTTGATAACCGATGGGAACTTGTCATCGATCTTAGACATTTGTATATGAGCATGTAGCGGAGTTTCCAAAAAAAAATAGTATTATCCTTTGTATCGACTTCTTTTCTTTTTAAATTTATTATTTCAAGTATTAAATTTCAAATACAACTTAAACGATATATTCAAATATACTCTTCTAAACAGTTATTTGCAAATTTTATTCCTATGTCAAGTTAGTTACAAGCGCAACAGAACCACCATTACTAAGGGCACTCACAACTCTGGGCAATATAGTACACCATCGCTTTATATATCATTTGGAAGAAACTTCCGGCTGGCAGTCTACTTCACGAAGGAGGGGGTGGTCTCACCAGAAAGTTGTACCAAAGTCCCACTACAATCCCACTATCGTCCTAATACAGACAGCTCTTCCCCCCCCCCCCACACACACAACCAGTGCCAGAACCGAACTGCAAGAGGTCCGCTATCGCTGTGTTGTCAGAATACCATAGGTAAACAAGTTGGCTGCGAAGAGAGAGAGGGAGAGAGAAGCTGGGTAACACCAAAGTGGTACGTGTCTTTCTGTGCAGACCCAGAATCCAGGAAAATCTTGGTCCGAGAAGCGAGAAGGGGAGGGGTGGTCACACAAGAAAGCAACACAAGCAACTCACCATCAGCTCTGCCCCAGCTCTGCCCAGCTCTCAATACCTAGCACAGGTAGCACAGGTAGCACAGAGATAAGCGACCGGGACTCTGAACGGGCGCGGGCGGTGCAGGAGGATGATTCAATTCCTGAGCACAGAGACACCCGCACTGAACCCAATAATTTTAACTTATAAAATTGAAGTGGGGGAGGGGGGGATGGAAAAGGCAAATTAAAGCAATTGGAAGGAGGGGCACTGTTTTCAAGTGTGTGCCCCCCCGCCTCGCTCCTGCATGGAAGCTGTTCTGGGGATGTGGTGAAAGCTGTGCGGACCCTTTCGCTTTGAAATGACGTAATTTACTTAGAATAGGTATACACTATCTATTATAATGGGGTCTTATGTCGGTGACAGTTCTAAGAAATGATGTCATTTACAGTTTTACGTTTATAAATATATTATGCGAGACGTTAAGTGTCGGATTCTCTGCATCCATTTTATCTCAACTCAATTCTGCTGTATCGACCACGCGAATTGTGCAACATAGTTACCCCGGTTTTGACTCTGATATGTACCTCTTTCTCTTTCTCTTTCTCTTTCTCTATCTTCTCTTGTGGATCGTTGCCGATATCATAAGCTGGCACAATTGCCTCTGTCGCTCTATGCAGGTCATTTACGCTTGTCCAGCCGTTGGTCCAACCGTTAATTTGGTTATTCGTGTCGCCCTCTTCAAAATCCTGGTGGTGCATCTCTTCGTTGTCAATTGAAACACGCCCAGAGTAGAGCTTCTGTTGCTTATCAAAGGGACTACTGTTACTTATCTTGCGCTTCGAGAGCGGCTGAGCGTCTTTCGACTTGTTCGCACTGAAGGTCCAACCTGGCGCATACGGGTGTGGACTGGTCACTCGCTTGGACTCTTCCTGGGTGACATTGTGTGCATTGTTGTTCGGTGTAATGACTTCCATGGTTGCGTCAGAGGCAGTCGACGTCGAAGTTACTACCATATACACATACGATTCAAGAGACCATTCATACCACGTATACCTGCCATTGTGGCGCCGTGACATCATCACAGACAGCTCGGTGTCATCGCTTACCAACAACGGTTGGGACAATGGGAAAATCATCGGTGACCACGACGTTAGCCCCGGTGTCTTGTCTATCTTCTTGAAGTAGTACTTGTTGTCATTTGTATGTGCACTCTTATCAGGTGTAGAGTGAAGGGCCTCGCCCTCATGGTTGTTTTTACTCTGAGGTACGCGGACGATTGTCCCCTCTGGTACTATCGACAGAATTACGTCTCCATACAACACAGCAGAGAAATACCCAATCAAAGCATTAACCTCGGCACGATGCTTGATCTTAAACTCTGAGACTATGTCATGTTGCAAGTTACTGGCTTCAGACATTGGATGCGAGAATGTCCACAACTCGTTCACCTTTGACGACAATGTCTGATATGGTATGTTATGCAACACCCATGGTTGCTGTGTGACATTGACATGTAAATCCTGTTTACACATCTTCTGCAGCTGCATGTCCAAAACGGGACATGCAATGGGTGCTATATATGAACTGTATGATTGCGGAATGTACACTGTCTCCTTCTGCGAATGGTACTTTTGCAGTGATAGTAGACACTCCGGTGACAATTCGTTACATCCGAAAGATCCCAGCAACTCAGATATACATAGATCCACCTTTGTCCTCTGAGATTCGGCCATGTTGATTTGCCAATTTTGTATATCCTCATTAATTAACGTGACTCTATTCTGCCACTTATCAAAGTTCCTTTTTTGTAAGTACAAGTAAGCACGAGAGTTCTTCTCGATGGCAATCACTCGACATTCAGAAAGGATACTCAATTCTTGTAATACTTTAAAGACGCGATCTACTAATGGACCACGACCTGCACCTGCTACTAAAATTGTAATAAAGCTGCTACCTCGGTTCTTCCATATCTTTGTGTTCTCTAGTATCGCATCTTTAATGGCAACCTCGTAGAGATCATATTTGACAATGTCTTCTTCAAATAAAGCGTATGTTTGATTGCTTAGGTCCTCACTATGTGGTTTTAGTTGGGGCAAGATTCTCGGTTCGGCCAGTTTCTCGCATGCTTTTAGCATCTTACTCATATTTTGTAAAATTAGCTTATCTCCCTTTTTCAGTATAAAATTGATGTAGTTTATAAATGATGCTTTGCCACCTTTGACATCATTGGCAAACTTCTCAAGCCCATGCATTATGATGCACAGTTCATTTTGACCAAGCATATTTCTACCATTTATTTCCTGGAATTTGAAAATTATGTTTTGATTATATTTTTGTAGTACTGGGAAGCCATGCTGGTTGGTAACAAATATAGAAGACGACAACAAAAGACAGGAGACAGGCTCTGTAAGCCATCTCTCTAGGACATGTGTTGGCGTTTTATTTTTCGGAAGTGCCAAGGACACCGTCAAACACTCATGGGCACCACATAGATTTTTTATTGTGTTCCAAAGCTCCCATGTGGCCAAAGGATCACTCAATTCACAGAGCGGTAGCGATATCGATAGAGTCAATTGCGGCATCTCGGTGACCACGGGATCGTTCAATAAGTCTGCCACCATTCTAGCATATTTCTGTATCTCCAGGACGTTCTTTGGAGGTGCCACTATAAGCTTTGAAACACCTATGAACCTAGCATATTTACATTCATTCAGTAGGACCTGGAATGCCACATCTCTCAGCACTGGATCAGCGGTCTCTAGGTCCAGCCACGAGGCCAACAGACCAATGTATTGCTTCGGGTCGTCATTGAAAGGCGGTATACCAATTTCCTGCAGCTGCGGTTCAGGCACATCTATCGAGTAGTGGTCCAGCGGATCACCACTCTTGCGATTCTCACTGATCACACGGCTCACTATCTCCCTATACCGTCCGTTAGTCACGGGAGCCAGTATATAATCAACATCATCCTTCAAGTCCGTCTCCGTACCATTGACAGCGCCAACCATGGGCTTAACACCAACAAACACATTGCTCTTCATTAGCCCTATATATGTTTCGCCCAAAACTAATTCAACTATACAAATACCAGCTTCTATAGTATCTCCTAGGAAATAACCAAGACCGAAAAAGAGAAAGAGTGTCTAGCAGAATTGCCCCTATTACCGTCTGCTCTTTTTATACAAACTCTCAATGTGTATACACTATATAATTTAACATCTCTTGTATGTGTGTATATGCTACTTAGAAATCGGTTATACTATGATTTGAACAAAATTGACTATAATACAGCAGTCAAACACACAGAAACCCCCGCACCAACCCATCTTGAAAAAAAAAAGTTTTGAACAAAAAGCAAACTTTGTGAGTTGCGGGTTTAGGGTTCACTAAATATAGATGCTGGAAGCCCTAACTTGTTCTTTGCTGTCTTGCGTCGCTTCGTTGGATTTTCTTCTCAGAGTTGCGTCTGGGAAGGGACGCGTGAAAGCCAGGAAAGAGAGCTTCTCCCCTCGAAAAAGCTTGGTGAACAAATGTGGGTTCCCTGAGCCCTAGGGTTTGGACTTTCCTCCGTAACTTTCACGCGTTCTGGGCGACTTGTGATCAACTGGAACCAGTGTGACGGTGGGAACAACTATGGTACAAGAAGTATTTCAGAGGTAATTCAGTTGTCAGCGTGATATCTAATTTGGATTGTGGTCAAGGCATTAAGGAAAAGACAATAATAGACTGATGTACAATCATTACCATACGTTCGAGGGCCGCAAACTCACGGAGCAAGAGCGTGCTAGGGTGCTCGAGTTCCAGGAATCCATCCACTACTCGCCGAGATACAGCGACGATACGCACGAATACAGACATGTCATGCTGCCTAAGGCCATGCTGAAGGTGATACCCTCGGACTATTTCAACTCTGAAGTGGGTACTCTGCGTATCCTCACAGAGGATGAGTGGAGAGGTCTTGGGATAACACAGTCCTTGGGGTGGGAGCACTACGAGTGCCATGCACCTGAACCACATATCCTGCTGTTCAAGAGACCATTGAACTACGAGGCAGAATACAGAGCCGCCGCTGCAGCAGCTGCGGCTAGCCAACAACACCAACAGGATAAAGAGTAAGAATAGCAAATACCACTGCTATTGCTAGCATTCGTAAGAGTTTCCAAAGCGAAATAATTACTCAAAAATTTTATAAGAATTTCATTACAAGCATCACCAATATGTGAAAGTAAGGTATAACTGAGGGTAGTTCATTTGAAAGTTTGATAAATCCGAATCTGAGAAATAGAGGTGACAATTCAGCAATGTATGTGCGTATGCTTCCATAACTGTGCGCAACGTACTTCACATACACACTTGTAATTACTATTGTTCCATCATTACTGCTGTCCTAACCCCTCATAGCAACACAATCACGGGCTACCTATTAACCAGTATTTGCTATTTCCTTGCAATAGCATACAGAAAAATGCAATAGCAGTATAAACTCAATACATAATTACATACTAATGAACATAAACATGCATTTACAATTGATTTACATAGCTGTTTCATCATGCTCTTGGTCGCTAATGAAGTTAATATACTTGATACTATTATGCTTTCCTTTTCCTATATTATGTCATCTCCGGGTCAAGTGTAACCGAGCTAGCGAAAAAGCACATCTTTTGAATTGACAGATCTCGCACGCTTATAGATAGTATGTCATATAAATACAAAGCAGTTAATAAGCAACTTTACCTTTGACCTACAAAACTAAGAAGGTGTACATCGCGTGATTGCTATATTGTTGAAAGGTTGAATCCGAGATCTTTCAAAGCTACTCATTGTTTTATTGATGGAATCACAAATTCGGTACATCGATGAACTTATTGCAGGATTTAATGGATCATGCAAGATAGAAAGAGTTAACGAAGGTAATTGTGCTGCTCAGTCAAGTAACACTGAAGAAAGAAAATTGATACAGGCGGTGCAGGCGCTGTTGAGAATCCTAAATGACCTTAATCACAACTCTGCAGATCTAATATTTCAAAAATGTCTTGGTGGGTTGGATAGGATCTTGCACCATAATCCATACATCATGGCGTTGTCAATCTCATCAGAAGATAGTGGAAATTTGATGATCATGGATTTAATTGATAAAATGCTAGGCTTAGCTGAAAGGTGCTCCTATAACATTCATAGGATGTGGTATATACGAAGAAATATTATTCGGTGGATTACTTCCAGTACAAGATTGTTTGGATCAGATTTTAAACGCATCATTAATTTGAAAATAAAGAAAATACTAAATGAGTTAGAGACTAAATGTAAACTGTTTCTCTTCACACATCAAAATGTAGAACCACAAGAATTCATATCTACATTGACACTATTGCATACAATATTATACTGGATAAGTGCAGATAGCAATAAACTTGGTGATTATTTCTATTGGATACAAGGTTCATCTTCTCTTAATGAGTGGGACTTGCATTTCCAGAAATATATTAGGATAGCCATGTATCTTTTTGCCTCGTTTCAAATAAAAATTGATGCAAATAGTTCTTATTTTGAAAAATTTAACCTATTACAGGCCAACTTTATTATGCTGGTTGCTAACTATCAGACTTCTAGGACGCTCTCTGGCGGCTTCAACTCGATAGCTATATCGATACAACATTTAAAGTTTACTTTGGAAGTAATAAGTGAATTTATGAGAAACAGGAGCTTTTTATCGAAAAACGAAACTTTAATAACCAAGTCTTTGCTCAAAATTTACTACCTAAGTGTCTGTAAAGCATCATCTAATAAAAATGACATATTGAGTATATTCTTAGATTACATTCCAGTCGTTGAATGTATAAATTCAAAACATCAATTTAATGAAAATTATGACTCCGAACTAGAGCGTTCTTTATTACTACTATACTTTGATATGAAACGCAGATATGCTGATCCCGATGAATTACAGTTTATAGATTCATTTGATATCTGGTCCCACCCAGATTGTATAGATGAAGTCTCTATTATTACGCAGCCCATTAAGAAAAACAGCAAACAAATTGAGAAACTGCAGAGAAGTATTTTGAAATCATACACTGTAAACATAAAGCAGATTCATTCGTTTCTCTTCAAGGAGTTAAATAGCTTAGAACCAGGTATTCTGGACAGAAACGGGGACCATTATAAGGCTGTTGTAAAGGAAATATCAATATCGATAAAAAGATCACTTAAAATAAGAGATTCCAAAAAAATTATAACGTGGCTAAGGGTGCTATCACGCATGGCTTGCATAGAAGACAAGCTTATCAATACTAAACAAAACATCTCAGAGTTTTTTCATACTACTAATGATTTTTGCAATTATTGTGATTCTATTCATGATGGTAATTTCTTGAACAACATTGAACCTTCTAGACCACTGGCACAAGATCAATCTGAAATCTTCTCAATGATAAACAAGTACTTCATATTAAACCCTGATTTAAAGAAATTTTCGATGTCAATAAAATGTGGTCTTTTTATTGTTATTGAAAGAATCTTTGCTCATTTTCAACCAACAGCATTAATGAATGAAAACAACCAAATTGCTCCACTATTTTCATTCATAGAAGACTCCTTTATTGATTCAGATAGACATGTTAGATTACTTATATGCAAAATACTCCCACTGTGGAATACTAGCAACCATAACAATTCTGAAGACGAAATGAGCATGCATCTAATACAGTTTCTTCAAAAAGTAAATAGCCCATTATTGTTAGAGACTGTTGTTCTTTCTTGGAGTAAAATAACGTTAACTACTCATGGTGATGTTTTCGATACCCTTCTCCTTAAGTTAATTGACCTTTTCAATTCCAATAATTTTACATTGCATATTATGATGAAGGAGCAATTAATTAGGATGTCCAGTTTATTAAACAAAACACCTTATCAGCTACTTTCTCCAGTTCTTCCCATAATATTGAGACAACTTTCAAAAAACCTAAATGAAAAGAAACTCAGCTTTCAGCGCTTATGTGATCTAGTTGGATACACTGGGAAGGTCATACTGGATATATTCCAGAAATACGTCATACCATATGCTACTGTTCAATACAAGAGCGATGTATTTAGTGAAGTTGCTAAAATTATGTGTGATGATGACACTTCAATGCTTCTGCAACAGAAACACAATTTATTAACTAAAAATAGTAGACAAATATTTGCAGTTGCTTTAGTGAAACATGGCTTCTTTTCATTAGACACTATGGAAACTTTATTCTTAAATCGTGTTCCTTCTTATGATAGAAGATACATCGGGGCATATTTGCCAGACTACAAAACGCTTGCAGAAGTCACTAAGCTTTATAAGAATAACGAGATTACAGATTCATCGGACATCGAGAACGAGAATATGGTTCTTTGTTCTTTGAGATATTTGATAACTAACTTCGAAAGTGACAAACGGCACGGTACAGAATACAAAGACATAAACAAATGGTCGGATAAGAAAGAAAATCAATTTCAAAATAATCTTCAAGATAATATTCTGGGAATATTCCAAGTCTTTTCAAGTGATATGCATGATGTTGAAGGTAAAACTACATATTATGAGAAACTAAGAGTGATTAACGGTATTTCGTTTCTTGTAAAGCACGCCTCGAATAAATGTATTATCTCAGCACTTGCTCAATTGAGTATCTGTCTTCAAAGTGGTTTAGAAATTCCAGAGGTCCGGTATCTTTCAATGAGATGCTGGTTTTTACTTATTCAAAGACTGAATGAAGAGGAACTCACAACTGTTATAGATGCACCAGTAGCATTTATACTCAGGAAATGGCCAACTTTCAATAAAAAACTTCAATTGAAAGCGTTGGAAGTGTTAACAGCTTTAATCAGGACTAAAAATAGCCTATTAATGAAAATGAAGCCATATATTAGTATATCACTCTTATCCAATGAGTCAATACCTATTTTGGATATTGACACGAACTTTTCAAGACAGGCTGCAAGACTACGAAATACAATTGATTTGGTTCCAATATTTGTTAAGAACCTACAGAGTAATAACAAATTTGTCATTGAACAAAACCTCGATGACATAAAATTTCATCTGAAAAGAAGGCAGGGGGAGCTTCTACAATATGACAAATATGGTAATCTACAACTAAATGCAGTTCCTTCTTTAATTGGCGCTCTATTAGAGGTTGCTCATAAATATAGGACTATTGATCATGAGATCTGCAAGAAATGTGCCAAGTGTATTAGTATGGTTGGTGTTCCAGATATTCGAAGAATTGATCTGAGAGGTGATCGAAAGGAAAAATGGAAGGTATTTGACTTCAATGACTACTCAAAAACTACAGAGTTTCTAATATGGCTTATTGATGACATCTTAGTCCCCTCTTTTTGGCAAAGTGAAAATCCGAACAAGCAACTATTTTTTGCTTTAGTAATGCAAGAATCACTAAAATATTGTGGTCTGAGCTCTCAATCATGGGATATAAATGAACCAGATAAATTTCCAGAACAACTTGAACTTTGGAATAAGTTCAATTCCATATCAAAAACCACATTATATCCACTTTTATCATCATTATATCTTGCCCAATCTTGGAAAGAATATGTGCCAATCAAATATCCTTCCTTAAACTTCCGAGATGGTTATAAAACCTGGATAAAAAACTTTACTTTAGATCTATTGAAAACTGGGACTACTGAGGATCATCCGTTGCACGTATTCTCTTCATTGATAAGGGAAGATGACGGATCATTATCCAGTTTTTTATTACCATATATTGCGCAAGATATTATTATCAAGGCACAATCAGGAACCGAATATGAGTCACTTATGGATAATATTCTCATTGAGCTCCAGTCTGTTGTGACATATGAAATTGATGGTCTTAATCATCTTCAAAGAGATTCTCTGAAGATGTGCTACGAAGCTGTTTTCTCAATTTTGGAGTACTGTAAAAAATGGGCTACAATGTTCAGACAAGATTACAATAATGCAAATGGAACGTTCCTAATTAAAGAAGATAAATACTTGAAAATGTTGAAAAGAATAGATTATTTTATAAACTCCATCCCTCTTGATCTTTTAGCGAATAAATCACTAGAAACAAATGCATTCGAGAGGTCGGCGCTTTATCTAGAGGAATGCTATAGGCATAGTGATATCCATGATAGAAATTTAAATAGTACGCTGAAGAGTCTACAAATGACCTATGAAGAAATTGGAGATATCGATTCCATTGATGGACTACTTAAATCTTTCGCCAGCACCAGCTTTGAAACAAAAATTGAAGAACTGCAATATTCTAATAAGTGGCAAATGGCTTTAGAATGTTTTGATATTTTGGCTGATATTACTAAACATGATAGCACAGCACAGATAATGACGAAGTCAATGTTTGATCATCATTTATACAAAAACGTAATTCAAACTGTTCCCAAACTTGTTCCAGATAATATTCAAAAACTAAATGAGAGTAATACAAATTTATTTATAAGAGCTTTAGAATCATCCATTCTAGAAGGCGATCTAAAGAGTATTGAAAAATGGTCTAGTAAAATTGAATTGATGACAACTATAAATGATCCTGAATTGACTTTGCAGTATAATCTTGGAAAAGCACTCCTTTCAATTTCTAAAGGTAATCACATTAAGGCAGGGCAATTCTTAGACAACTGTTATCAAATTACTGGAATTCAATATACTTCGACATCTAACTCAACCACTCTGTTGAAGACACAATCCTTACTGACTAAACTACACGGGCTACATGATTTAAATATGTTAAATTTCAGTAAAGACGACTTTGAACTGCAATCAAATATGCAGCTATTAGATTTAAGGAGAGGAAATGTGGGTCCTGATTTTGATCCGAATTATTATATCCTATCTATCAGGAAGACTTTTGATAAAATACACAAAAATCCTATAACCAAAACTGATCTTGTAGATACTTACTTTGCTATAGCACAAGAAGCCAGAGTAAATTCGAGATTAGATATTGCATCAAAAGCCTTAATATTTTGTCTCGAAAAGGGTCATCCTTATTCTGAACTTGAGTTTGCAGAAATTTTATGGAAAGATGGGGAGAATGACCGAGCTCTAAAATTAGTTCGTGAAATTAATCAGAAGAACGAGAAATCTAGCTCTGTTTCTGTTAGGAATAAGGCAGAAGTTCTATTGAAGTACACTGAGTGGCTAGACATATCAAATAATTCTGCCTCTGAACAAATTATAACACAATACAAGAACATCTTTGCTCTTGAGCCTGAATGGGAGCAACCGTACTATTCAATTGGTTTATATTTTAGTCGGTTGTTGGAACGCCGGAAAGCAGAAGGATATGTATCTGATGGTAAATTAGAATTCAAATCCATTTCATATTTTTTGCTGGCTTTTGAAAAGAATACTGTCAAAGTGCGAGAAAACCTTCCTAAAGTAATAACATTCTGGCTAGATACAGCTGCTGCTGTTATCACTGAAACATCCCCAAACAGGAATACTATACTAAAGAAAGTAACAACTGACATTTGTAAACAAATTGAAACAGCTATTAGAAATTGTCCAACGTACATATGGTATTCGGTTCTTACACAATTGCTTTCCCGTTTATTACATCCTCACTTATCATCTGCTAAATTAATAATGCACATTCTTCTAAGTCTAGCCGTTGAATACCCTTCACATATTTTATGGCACATATCTGTATTGTGTCAATCTAACTCTTCTAAACGGGTTAAATGTGGTCAAGATATTTTAGAAAAATTTAGAGCACATTCAGACAATCAGGAAGACATTATAAACTCCTCAATTTATCTGACTTCCTCGTTAACTAGAATCTGTTTACAGGAAGTAAAGTCATCGAGTAGTAGATCTGGCCGTTCATTAGTTAGCGATTTTAAGTTCGATGTTAATATTGCTCCTACACCAATGACTGTTCCTGTAAGAAAGAACCTAGAGATGATATCTCCACTTTCTGCAGAGACTATGAAATCTTATCAACCCTTTCGACCAACCGTCTCTATCGCAAAATTTGCTTCATCATACAAGATATTTTCTTCACTGAAAAAACCCAAAAAAATTACTATTATTGGATCGGATGGTATGCTCTATGAAATTATGTGCAAAAAAGAAGATGTTAGACAAGATAACCAATATATGCAGTTTGCAGCCACAATGGATTTCTTGCTAAGCAAAGATTTAGACTCCTCTAAGAGAGACCTAGGAATTACCGTTTACTCAGTGCTATCGTTGAGAGAAGATTGTGGTCTGCTTGAGATTGTTCCTGATGTTGTTACGCTGAGGTCAATATTTACCACAAAGTATGAGAGTAAAAAGATTAAGTATAGCATGAAAGCCCTGTATGAAAAATGGCAAGGGCTTGCGGACGAACTAAAGCCCGTTTTCTTCAATGAGCAAACAAAAAAATTCTCACCTGTGTTACATGAATGGTTTTTGGAAAATTTCCCAGATCCAATCAATTGGTATAGAGCAAGAAATTTGTATTCTCGATCATATGCTGTTATGGCAATGGTTGGTTATATACTAGGACTTGGTGACAGACATTGTGAAAATATTCTGCTGGATATTAAAACAGGTAAGGTTTTACATGTCGATTTTGATTGTCTCTTTGAGAAAGGTGAAAACCTACCTGTTCCTGAAATTGTACCCTTCAGACTGACTCAAAATTTACAAGATGCACTTGGGATTCTGGGAACTGAAGGAACTTTCAAGAAGTCCTCTGAAGTAACTCTTTCTTTAATGAGACAAAACGAAGTTGCTCTAATGAACATTATTGAAACTATTATGTATGACAGAAACATGGATCACTCAATTCAAAAGGCTCTTAGAAAACTGAGAAATAAAATTCGAGGCATCGATCCGCGCGATGGATTGCTGTTGAGTGTCTCGGGCCAAGCTGAGACATTGATCCAAGAAGCTACTTCAACCGAGAACCTCTCCAAAATGTATATCGGATGGTTACCGTTTTGGTGATATTAAATGAAAACATATGGTTATTAGTGTTGATGGTGATCATCATAAAATATAATGATTATGGGATTTCAAATGAAATTAAGATAAATACACTCATTACCTTATTAGTAGCTTAGATAGACGTTTTATATAACACTAATAAGTGAGCGTATATTTATGCTATTAGTCGTTGTATTATTATGTTGCTACATCGTCGTTACTGGCCTATAAAAAGTCAATAATTGAAGAGCAGGATCCATAAGCTTTGTGGCATGATTCCGTTCGAGAGATTTCGTTCGAGGGGTTTCGTTAGTTTGACATTTTCCCCTTATTCTAATAGTTCATGACATTTCATTAACACAAATGTCTGCATTTGTACTATATAATATTAAGAAATTTGGAATGTATTTAGCTGATAGATTAATTTATCACATCTTGATCCTTTTAACTATTGTGAATTAGCAACTAAAACTACAATACGAATTACTGTGGTCATTAAAATTGCAAAATTTTGAATTATATAGCAAATATGAAGCTGGATGGTACTCTGTTGACTAAACTGGAAAAGGGAAAGCTATCTCTCGAAGAAATAGATAAGTTAGAGAAGAAATGTTTCTTGAGCAAGTTTGATTCTGAAGATGCCTATGAATTAGGACAATTCGTGAGAAGAGAAGTGGCAGAAACCTTTCCAAACAAAGCTGTTGCCATCAATATATCTTTGGTAAACGACCATGTTCTCTATCACACTGTTGTCGGTGTTGCCTCTAATGACAATGATTACTGGATCTCCAGAAAAAAGAAGACTGCCTTAAGATTTGGCCATTCCAGTTATTATATGAGAATTGCCAAGGGTGATAAGACCCCACAAGAGAAGTTCTTCGTAGACCCTAAAGACTATGCCTTCCATGGTGGCGCTGTACCAATCTTCTTGGAAAACAGTGACTACCCAATTGCCATCTTAACTGTTAGTGGATTGAAGCAACACGAGGATCACTTATTTGCTGTGACATCCATTATTGAATATGCTAACAAATCGAGAGAAGCAACTTTGAATTTGGATTAATGAAATCCAAACTTGCTTCTACAATTTAAATCAACATTCTTTGTTGAGCTGAAAGAACTTAATATCTCTTAAGATCTTTACGAAGTTGATTACGAACAGAATTTTACAGATAAAAACAATAGATATTCCAAGAATAACGTATTTTATTCATTTAAGTAAGTTATAATGATGTTATAGACCTTAATAATATGATTGAAATTTACCATAAAACATATAGTGGTAAAGAAAGAGTAATGATAAACAAAAAATTACGATATTGTACTTCGATTTCTTGCTTAGCACACAACTATGGTGCTGAAGGTGAAATACTGGTACGATTTCATGATAGTAGTTGCTTGAGTTCCAGACCTCCAAAAACTATCCACACAGTTAAATCATAAACAGAAAATCACCATAGATAGAAAAACATTGAAATAGCACTAACACATAATATTATTGCAAATATCATGAGAGTGTAGTTTTTCATGCGGCGCCACCACATCCTCTCTTTCAGTTTGATTGCTTTACGTTTAAAGCTTCGACTATTGCTATTCAGGTGAGATGTCTTATCAACTAAAAGAGAAACTCTTTCTTGTCGTTCAAGGAATTTATCGATATTATCATTCATTATTTGTATTACTTCTTGCATATCATCTTCAGCTTCATTACCACCCTTGATACCATTTTGATTTTTGTACTGTATCAATTCGTTGTGGAAATTATCTAATATGTTCCCAACACAAGCACTGAGTTTATTATCATTATCAATTTCATGGGCCTCGTTGTGCTTCAATTCACTTAAAACCCTAATAGGTAATATCTTGGGTATGTCCTCCCTAGTAAAACAGACAAGTACGGTGTTGGCATCATCGTCACGAGTAGTATAATAACAGTCAAAACCGTCTATCAGAGGAGTAGACATCTTAGTAACTTTGTTACCTGATACCGGTATTACCTTTGGAACAACCATATCGACCACGAGGCTATGGAAAATATCTGGCCTGCATGCACCTTCATTTGTTGCTCCATATGTTGATGAATCGTTCTCGTAACAACTACTCACCGAAACACCATTTTTTATTATCTCCACATAGGAAATGTTGAACCGCTTCATATTGATATAGCACCGACTATAACCTTTATGTTATGACTACTGCTATTCTACCAATGTAGTTGTTTCAATATGTAATATATGGATATCTACCTATCCAAATGCCAAACAGTTGAGTGTCCTGAGGGATAGTAAAAAATTCTTGTCCTAATTGAAATTATTCACCTGTGAGGGCTGTTGTTCAGCTTCAAGCCTATAGTTTTTAGGTTACTATCTTTAGACCAATTTGAATCTCGGTAGCCAGCGCAGTCGGTTCAGGAAAAGGGGAACGTTCAAGGTCTGATGGTTCATTGTTCAAAGCATTGAGTTGAGTCGATGCCGATTGTTCTTGTGTTGGGCATTTCAGGGTATCCGATGGTCGTTCCTGAATTTTTGGGAAAAATGTGTCGTTATTTAGCATATGACTGTGCAGCATAATATGGTGAGCATCAAATGCTATATAGAAATGAGTCAGGGTAGACTAGATGTTGCCATTATATATTTAAACATATGTATTTTATAATTCTATAGAGTTCTTGTTCGTTAAAATTCATGATATAAATATAAGAGTGTACCTATATGTTTGGCGATTCACATGTTGAACATACCAATGATTGATTCGAAGTCGTTCTGAAGCTGCCATCATTGAAATCGGCTATCACACCAACCTTTAACAACATATTGAATTTCCTTATTTGGACCTTTACTTGTTAATTTAAGTTTACCGCATGGTTTCAGCATTCTAGTACCAGATAACTCAGAAGATAGGTCTTCATTTGTAGTCCATGGTTTAACTTCGGATTTTAATCTAACCAGTGACACTCTTCTCTCTTCCGTACTATTGTCGATATTAGCTACAGGATCAGTATCTTGGACCACAAATTTCATATTCCAAGGCGTGTGTTCCCCATACAGATCTCTTCTAGTTTGATGCAAAAGATCTGACCATAGTTTTTTCTTGGTTATAAGAGCAATTTTAATATCCTTAGGTGCCACATCTGTCTCGTGTATGTCTAAATTCCAAATATCTTTATAAGACAATTGTTGTAAAACGCTCTCGTCAACATTTACCTCCGGTATCAAGCTCTTATAAGTAGCCGATGTTTTAATCGAGTACAGCTTTAGAAAATTACCATTTAGAGAGTTAGCCCGCACTCTTTTGTCTGATAACAGCAATGGTACCAAATCATGCTGTTGATTTGAAGGTTTTTCCATATTATCCCTAGTCAATTTGTTTGACTTCGAACTAGGGGCAAAATTAGCTTCTGGCCATGACTCAAGTTCTACGGAGTCTTTTCCATATATGATATTACTAGCAGCACTATACGGACTAGTTTTAATAGTCATTTGTCCTTGTGTCGGTTTCATTCCAGTGAAACTTAGGTCCAACGAGTTTCTCCTACCATTTTCCTGCACTCTATGACTTATTGAAATAGAATCGTTATCAGTAATTTTTTCTAGGCTGGAAACAGGTTTAACATAGCCATAGCTTCTGTGAAAAATAGGTGGCAATACTTCTGATAATTCATCAACTTTCCAATGATCGTTCAAGTCTAGGTCGTCGATATTTATTATCTTTAGCTTAGGTGCCAAATTATCGTCAATTATTTTTCCTATATCTGTGCTATTGTCTTCATTATGTGAGTTCATTTTATCAGGGGTCATTTCTTCTGTCAGAGGATGTATTTCCATCGTGGCGATAGAAAGGTTTGATATATCTTCGTCTCTACTGAAACTTAAGTCTTCTGCATCAGAAAGGGTATCTAATTTCAGACTTTCACGGAAGTTAAAGCCAGAGTCAGTATTAATATTACAGTTGTGAGTTTCGTCGGATAATTTTCTCTTCAATAAAATACCACTATCGGTTGGTTTTAGATGTGGGGAAGTACTACCAGTGTTTTCTGATTTTGCAAGTAAGTCGACAGAGGCCTTATTGGACAAATTATTCGAGTTTTTGATCTGTGATAGGACTGAGTTTAATGATGGAGTAATGTTTGTAGTGAAAACGACATTTTCTTCAGAATCCTTATTCTTATTGTTGTTCAATGTAGGTGTTTCAGTCTTATTTCTCTTGATGCTTCTTTTCCTCCTTGTATACCTAACTTTACAACCACTAATACTTGGTGTATTGTTATCATGGTCATCAAACATATTAAAACTTTGCCTCCTAGTACCACTAAAAGACAAATGTCGTGTACTTGAGAGTGATGAGGTGCTTTTACATCTTCTTGTGTGTAGCAACGGATGCGACATGATCGCTGTAGTAGAGTCTATGTGCACTCGCGGATAGTACATATCTCTTATTAGCTGTAGCCGCAAATTTGTAAACACGTATTTATCCGATGGTCTGCTTTTTGAAACTGATAATTCTAATTCTGATTATAATGTATGCACGATTCAAAAAACTTCACCAATAGATCACCTTCACTAAATGTATTATTACAGTCCAATACTAATATAGCTGTAGTTCAGAAGATGGATATCTAATAATTGCAATTTCTATTAATTTATGGGTCGTGTCGTAAAACTTTTGGAAGCAACTGAAGATCAGTATAAGATACAACTCAACTGTCTTTTGAAAATGTGGCAATCTGTTCAACTGCCCCAGGCCCAAATTTATAAGACGGAGCTCAACAACTAATTGTAATAGATCAAATCTAATACTTGAGCAAAGGAGAAAGTACCTGATTTCTGCCAAGATGCTCTTTGAAACGTGTTGATCCTAGAGGAATGGCTGGAGCAGCTTTTCATCAGGGCTTTCGTAGCTCCTTAGGCCCCCGACCAAGAAAATGTGCCAAAACTATGAATTCTTGAGCTGGCAATTAGATCATCAAGAACTAACAAAACACTGTGAGCCGGATTGTTCCCTTCATACTAGCTTGTCCCTTACCCAGCATATCGTTGCTAAATACTTGTGGACGTATCAACATCAAGCTCCAGAATAAGATACAGTGTGATAGTATTAATACTGTATTTTGGTTGCAGCTGAATGTATTTTTTACTATTGTCGATATACAGAGTGAGTAATACATTTACTATGTGTAGTATTAAAGATTATTCTTCAATGATTGAATAGAATAATGATATGTGGGCCTTTGTATTTACAATGTCTATATAGTAGGCTTTATTTATGCTAAGCAAGATAAAACGTAAAGATCATAGTATAGTATAGGGAGAAAGGTCATGTATATTACAACAGCACACAAAATGTATTATCACATTTTTGTATAACAGTCATGACTTTATGAATTCAATCATGTGTACTAGCAATCAGACTAAACGGTTAATCTTAATTTCACAAGCTATCGCTAGGTGGTGCGAAACGTTGGTGCGCTTGTGACTGGGCGTCAGTAATTGGATGTTCTGTGGTGGGGTGAATTTCCAATTGAGTGGCAGATACGGCTTGAAAGCCATTCATCTGTGTATGTCCGACAAAATTATTAGGCATGGCATTAACATTATGTGTAATAGTTGGCACTTCAGGCTGGACATTGTTAATCGGTAACTGTGGGCTGTTATACATACTTGCTTGTTGGATGTTATCCATCGGTACCTGTTGCGCGTTCATAATAGGTAGCTGCTGGTTGCTGTTGAGGGCTTCTTCCTGAGTAATAGGATTGACAACCGGGGAGACTTGCGGTAATTGATTGCTTACAGGTTGATGAGTTGCAAAACTGTTATGCATGCCATTATCTATTGTAGATGTAGGATTCGTTACTTTTGTCTTGAATGAAGATGTATTACCGTTGGAATCATTGTTGCTCAACTGAGCTTGTGCTTTTTTCAATTCCTCCTTCTCTCTCTTCTTTTTCATTCTGTATTCAAACTGCTTCTTCTGCTTTAGTCTAATAGCTTGTAACTCCGGTATAAAACTGGATCTAATACTACTTTCGAAATTTTCCATGCACCAACCACAAACAAACAAGGTAAACTCACCAAGAGGCTTTCTCTTATCCACGGGTCGATTATACTGGACTTCAGGTTCTCTTGATTCCTCTCTTGAATCTGCAGTGCGTGCCCTCACTGATCTTCTACTTGGTAGAATTGAAGGGGGCGGAGCAGTCGATGCGTAAGAAACTGCTGCGAGATCTTTTTCAGTAAGTTGGTGGTCTATATTGTCATTTAACATGGAAGGCTTTAGCGAAGCATATGTCAGAATTTCTGTAATTTTTGAAGGTTGGTGAGCCCAATGTTGCCATCTGAAACATTCAGCACAACATACTAAAGAATGGTTAACAATCCTAGGGTCTTCTGGTTCTTTTTCATGTGATACCAACGTTGTGACAGGTTCTGTTTCACCAGGGCAATCAAAGAGCCAGTCCTGGATGTCAAGTTGTTCGTTATCGGTTGGTAAACCTTCCTTTTTCCTTTCTTCAATATCTTCATTAGTGATACAAAGGTTACTTGGAAGTTCAGTCAAATTAGGCAGTACTTCTTTTAATTCATCTGTTATGTGGCTAGGTGGCATGCTTACTACATTTTCTTTAAACACTGGGTTATCATTTATAATTTGCCAATCCATGGGTCCCAACGGATCTTCATCTGAGGGTCCAAAGCTGTCAGTATTTAGTCTAGGGTCATTTCTTCTGCGTAGCTTCTCTGTTTTCAACTCCTGTTCAAATTTATACCATATTTCATTTCTAATCACATCTTTGACCTTCTTTGCAAATTTCCCGACAACTCTATTTCTATGTTTTATGAATTGGTCTCTATCTGTTACTTTATCCAACCATTTATGCTGTTCTTCCTCCTTTTCAACTTCTTTTTCTTTGGCAACTAATCTCGAGGATCTCTTTCTTCTTGTCATTAGTTCTGCTAATGAATCTTCTTTTTCTTTCATCGTCATTGATTTAGAAGCGTAGAGTATATGTTCGATAAGATCAGGTATCATGGAGGTACAAAACTCGTTAATCTGTTTGTTCTTCTTGTGGTTACGCCAATACTCCAAGAATGATTCAAAATCAGTGGTCAGCACTGTGGTTTCAAATTTCACCGAATGCATGTAGTCATCTATCTCTTTTGAGTAATCCAAGTGGATGAGCTCTATCGATTTATCTGTTTTATTCTGAACCGTGCAGTTTTTCAATTTTATCGGTACTGCTAGCTCCTTGTCGTTGTCATCTCTGGTCAATTGACGCTCTATTAGGACCCCGATGGCCGGAAGTGCGATAAGATACCTGTGTTCATCGAGTTCTGTGTGGTAGAAATCGAACAGATCCAGGTAATTCGACAGGTAGTTCCTGAATGGTAAGTTTCTTGCCTCGATGAACTTGATCATCCTGTAAAGCACGTTGAATTGATCTGGCAAGCGCATGTCATCGAACTTGTCTGTGATCCCGACATGGTTCTCCAACAGCTCATCCCACTGGTCCATGGTAATGGACTTGTTGTTGGCTACATTTTTCAACAGGTTTAGTCTGATGTGTGGGAACACGCGATGGAAGTCTATCCACAGCAGGTTCTCGTCGAACTTCAGGTCCTTCCAGTAAGTCCTGATGGGTCCAGTGGTGTCGATGATGTATTCCGCAATGGACGAGTGCTGTGTTCTGAAGGACTCGCACACGTTGTAAAGCCAGGATAACACGTACTGGTACTCCCACGAGTGCACCAGCGCCTCTCGGTCCTCGTCGTCCGCCAACAGCTCGTACGGGATCTCCACCTTGGGCCTCACCTGCTTGTAGTACACGCGCAGCGTGTCCTCCGAAATGTACTGCTGCCAGTCTTCAATGGGTACTGGATCATCGCTGGCTTTCCTCTTGGTTCGCACAGACTGTGTGGACTGAACGGGTTCCACGGGTTCCACGGGCTCCACGACCTCGGCACTAGCCGCGCTGGCCACTCTCCTAGATCTTCTCATACTTATTTGCAAACAGTTGTCCCTTTATAAGGATAGCAATTGCAATGACAAAAGGCTAGGATACGAGTAAAACAGACCTTGCATCCGTAACAGATATACCAAACCGTGCGCAACACTATTACACGCTGTTTACACACCAAGTGAGACGGGCCCCATCGCCCGCAGGATCAGAAGAGACGGATTATGTGAAAAAGACATTATCGTTATATACTAGTCCAGGTCATGTGTACTCCGTAACACACCACTTACCACATGACACAATTGTATACAGTGATATATAAGTCCGGGTAAGCAATAAAATCCGGGTAAACTATAAATAACGGTGACGATGACAACCCGCAGCCAAGAAAAGCAGAAGCAGCAGAATGGAAGCGATTTGCCAAGAAGCGTGGAAGCGTGGAAGAAGCTTGGAAACGCGAACAGGGATCTAACTGGCTGAGGCCGAGAGGATCGGCGGAGGGAAGCCATTTTAGCTGAAAATTTGTACTTCGTCTGGCGGTACGTGTAATTCCAAGCCCATAAAACTCAAGATTTTGCTCTCCTTATATATAAACTGGAGGGGGATCCAACACGCCTGTTGTGGTTGCTTGAGTCCTCCAGAGAAGGTATAACTACACAAACTACAAAAACTAGAATAATAGAGACATGCTGCTGCTGGCTATACTGCTATCTCTGTTTGCGCTTATCCGTGCGGATGTCAACATCGTTGAGCCTGGTCCCGGTGACACTTTCAGCGGTGCGGACGGTACAGTGTCCATTAACCTGAAGTGGGTCGACAACGGTGCGTACCCGCCGTTGGACAAGGTCGCTTACTACCTGTTCAGTCTGTGTTACGGTCCCAACACCAAGATCCAGTGTGTGTACAAGCCCGACACCAAGATCACCCCGGATGACCTGGACAAGGACGACGCCGGCACGTACTCTTACAAGTTCGACATCCAGTCCTCCGTGGTCGGATCAGGACAGTTCTACGTGCAAGTGTTCGCCTGGGTCGACGGCCAGGGTTACACGCTGCACTACACCCCAAGAATCGAGCTGACCAACATGGGCGGACCAACTACTTTCGAATTGCTGACCTACACCGACACCATCCAGCCAGTGCCGCAGACTTCCATCAGAACAGGTACCGACACAAACACACAGAGCTTCGACGCAAGCAGTGTCTACAGCTTGCCTTACACAGAGCAAACCTTGAAGACTAGAGTCGCTCCAATCCAACAACAGCCAGGCACAAAAGTCACAGCCACGACTTGGAGTAGAAGGTACCCTACTAGTGCCGTCACATTCTACTCCACCTTCAGAAGCTCCTTGGATCAACTGTCAACTTTGACTCCAGCTTGGAACTACACAGTCTCAAGTGCTGTCAACTACGCTACTCCAGCAGCTATGCCTTCAGACAACGGTGGCTGGTATAACCCAATCAAGAGACAATCGCTGTCAACCAGAAAATTGAACGTTAGATATTTGTCCAGTTGATTGCTAGGACTATCTCAAACATAAAAGCATTCATTGCAGTTTACTGTTTCTTTTTTTTCTTCGTGGTCGCATGTCCTCCCATCTTTCAAACGCTTGAGAAACGAATCTGCTAAACCTGTTATCAAATTTGGGCATAGCTTTACACTTATAGAGATAAGTTATTGTCATCGGGAAGTACGTACGTGCAGTGTGTGGCTCTAAATTCATTACAAACGTCAACTAGTAGAAGATGGCAAAAGACGTTTCCGAATATTACAAGTTTCGGTTCATGATTTTGCTTGTTGCCGCTAGCAAATTGAACTACTTTAGCTGCATATCGTTTAACCAAGTGAGCTGGAGAACAGAAAAGAAAAGCCATTCATTTCATTAGAATTATTATTTTTTTTATTTCATTTTTTTTCTAGTCACCATCATTTTTCATTTATATTTCATTGGGTTTTGAAAGTCTTTATAATTTTTGAAGACTTACTTTTATATATTAATACATATAATTTTTTAAAAAGTACAATCATTTTTTAGTAAATCTTTGGTTTATTATATTTATTTTAAGGTATGAGTAATTATATATACTACGAAAATGCTATTGATCTTAGAACATTTTAGTATATTTCCGGAAATTTTTTGGTCAGCTGTTGCAGGGCTATTATACCATTGACACTGATCTCTTCGTTTTCATTAAGCACGCACTTGACAGCATCCAACACTAGGAAACCGACATCACCGTTGTCGCTTGACCTGCATACAAACTCATACCATGAGTCCACGTCAAAGGTCTTGTTCATAGACACCCGCACGCTATCGAGCGTGATCATCTCGCCCCCGGTGGTAGGAGATGCTAGTATCAGCGTGTTCTCACTCGGTTGCGATTTAACCTGTGCTATTATCCTAAACACTGGGGATGTGTTGCTTGTGATTTCACTGGGATCAATACGAGGAGTTTCACTGGCCATTGTTCTGTATTTACGCTAGTTCTGTATTTAGGCTAGTTCTGTAGTACGCTGTTACTGTATACCTACTTAATGCATGTGTCTTTACAAAGTAAACGCTGCTAAGCACGCCAGTTGCAAATATAGGTACAGTGGCACCATGTTAGACGCGTCAACTCGCTAGCTTAGTCGCGATGTCGATGTCGATGTCGATGTCCAGAGCCTTGAGGCCTGCTGGAAGGCGAGTTTCACGGCATTTGTGTGAGACAAAAGGTATTATCCCTCCATACGGTATAATAAGCCCATTTAGATTAAGGATTGAGCCCATAGTACAATCATACAAGCCAGCCTAGTTGCTTACAGCTAGTTGCTTACAGCTAGTTGCTTACAGCTAGTTGCTTACACTGGCATTTGTAAAAGCAGAGTTTGTGGTTGTAGCAGTCTTACCTAGTACATTCTGTGCATTGATGTGTGCTGGTAGTTTGGTTGCATGAGGTAGGGGGGTTTTCTTTTCAAGGAAGGCTCAGCAGTGAGGGATAAAAAAGTGTCAATTTATCACTTTTAAGCAACCTTAAATGCACTTCGACTGTGGGAACTGCACAATTCCATAGGAATCCGAGCAAAACCAACAATGGGGGAGTTTAGTGACGGTGATGGCTGGATAAGGGATGTGCAATTGAGCATTGGGCATCACCATCTAAAAGACAATTTTTTTCACTTATATAATAGGGTGTCTTTTTGTAATCTCTTACTTGTCTGTCTTGTCAACCTGTAAACCTCATCACATAGACTAACATCGCAAATATGGCTGAAGTAGATGTTGAGAAACAGCGCATGGTTGCTGTAAAGTCGTCAAGACGGAAGTTCTGGCCCCAACTACTGTTATCGCTCTGCATAGTGATTATCTTCGGCATCGATGATAGATATTTGGACAGTTCGCTCGCCCCATGCGATCGATTTCCTGGCTTCTTTAATAGTGAAGAAACGGGATTGAATTGTCCAGCAAATAAGCCATTTACTCCAAATTTCAAGAACTCGCTAGATACTATCTTATTCGACCCTGAATACAAGGACAAGTCGATTAAAAGATTGTCAAATGCCGTCAGAATTCCTACTGTGGTGCAGGATATTAACCCTGATCCTAAAGAGGACATTGAATACTACAACAATTTCTTCAAGCTACATGACTACTTCAAGGATACTTTCCCATTGGTTCATAAGAACTTGAAACTAGAGAAAGTGAACGAGGTCGGTTTGTTATATACTTGGGAGGGCTCCAATAAGGAATTGAAGCCTCTGTTGTTCATGGCACATCAGGATGTGGTCCCTGTCAATAATGACACCTTGGATCAATGGACTTATCCACCTTTCGAAGGTCATTACGATGAAGAGAATGATTTTGTTTGGGGCAGAGGCTCAAATGATTGTAAGAACCTCGTAATTGCACAATTTGAAGCTATTGAACAACTTCTAGAAGACGGATTTAAGCCAAACAGAACTGTCCTTTTGTCCTTTGGGTTCGACGAAGAAGCTGGAGGTCAATTAGGTGCTGGGCCATTAGCACAATTTATCAGAGAAAGATATGGTGACGATAGTTTGTATGCCATTTTGGATGAAGGTGAGGGCCTAATCAAAATTGATGACAACACTTATATTGCCGCTCCGGTCAATGCTGAAAAGGGTTACGTTGATGTCGAGATTACTGTCATGGGCAAAGGTGGCCACTCATCTGTTCCACCAGATCATACAAACATTGGCATTGCTGCAAAGATAGTTACTTTGATTGAAGACAATAAAAGTCCATTTAAAATGACACTGGATAATCCATTGTATGGTACTCTGGTGTGTGCAGCAGAACACTCTACCGGGATTAGTGCATATTTCAGAAAAACTATATTGGCTGCACGTAATTGTAAGAGCGCCATGAAGAGACTAACAAGGATTATCGCTCGTATCCCAAATCTTCGTGACTTAATAAGAACAACGACTGCAGTCGATATTTTTCAAGGTGGTGTCAAGGCAAACGCTCTGCCAGAAAGCGCCAAATTCTTGGTTAATCACAGAATAGACTTGAAATCATCCGTTGAAGAGACTTTACAAGAGGATATAAAAATGGTCCAGAAAATAGCTGAAAAGTACAATTTTGGTGTAACAAGAGATGGTGAACAAATCATTCGTCCAATCACAGAGAATGGTAGCATCGATGTATCCATTTCTAAAGCTTTAGAACCAGCTCCAAGATCGCCAACCTCAGGTAAAGTGTGGGACATTTTGGCAGGAACCGTTGTGGATGTATTTGAAAATAATCTCTTTAAGAAGGATAACGGCTCTGTATATGTAACAAGTGGTTTATTTTCTGGTAATACAGACACCAAGCATTATTGGGGTTTATCGCCAAACATTTACAGATTCATTGGTTCAGTGATCGACCCAAAATTGGCTAAGACATTACATTCAGTTAATGAGCATGTTGACATGCCAGGACACTTATCTGCTGTGGCATTTGTTTATGAATACATATTGAATGTAGACCAATATGGAGATGAGTAGTAGATGAACATCTTTATTATATTGATGAGGGATGTTTATTGTTTATATTAAATGTAACGTTTCTTAATTGATATGTCAACTGATAATTCTATTTCATGTCTTGAATGTACAAACGTATTGATAGCTTGTCTATCGGTATGAGCTAATTATTTTAACATTAGCCAAATATTGGCCACCAACGTGAAACTAATGGTTTTGATCTTAATAGGAAACATGTTTTGCATAACAGATTTTAGACCTTTATCTGTCATACCATTTTATTCTTTACATATTGCCATTTTGTCCCACATATTAAGCACATATGCTGAATGATGCATGCATTGAAGCTTCATTGATATGAAACCTCGGTAAATTTTGGAAATGAAGCATATGTAAAGTTTATTAATAAAAGGCATATTCTTTTCTATGATTACTATTAGAGTGACCTTCACATGAAGCTGTTGGATTGATTTAAGTGTTCATACCGAGTAACGAATTCAATCACATAGGTTACTTGCTATCAAGGCAAAGTTATTATACTCTATAATATTACTTTATCGAGCTTTGGTGTTTGGCTACAATTTAATATGCTAATCAGTGATACGAATAAAAGTTCGTAATATATGCAATCAAGATTTTAGTTAAGTAGCAGGTCATCAAAATACAATTCTATTTTAAAGAAGAACAAGTATGGCAGGAATATCAAGCAAGTTAAAATGATTATATACAAGGAGCGTTAATGTCTTTGCTTCTTTTTATCAAGTTTTTCTAAAAATTTTTCCATATATCCATGGACAAACTGTTTGATTTTATGTCTCTTTTCCTTTGATACAGTAGCCTCCGGTTCTTTCGATGAATCTTTTTTCATTTCTTTTGCTGCTAAAATTTTCACGATATCTCTTGCACACTGTTTCATATTATCATGATCAATTTTTTTATCCGATTCATATTTCTTCAAGATATTAGGAACAACAGAAGCAAAGAATTTTGTCCATTTGTGCTCCATTTTACTGATTTGAGAAAGCTGTTTCTTAGATTCTTTTTTATCTTTCTTCTCCTTTTCAATTTTTAATTGATTTTGGCGTTCTTCTTCCTTCTTGCGGTTAGCCTCTGCAATGATATTCTCCAGAATCTGTTTCTGTTCTCTTTCTTGGTTAAATTTTGCCTTCAATCTTTGTAATTCTTCTTCTTTCGCTTTTTTAATATTTTCTTGCTCTAACTCTATTCTTTTTCTCTTTCTTTCTTCATATTCCTCGTCGGTTAATTTTCTTTTAATACCATTACTTTGGTCCCTCTTGTTCTTAAACTTAGGGATTGGTGAGGAGGACTTTTGTGATGCGAATGTCTTTGAGGCACCGGTTGGTGGGTATAGCAGTTTGGTCTTTTTCTCGGCATTATAATACATCGGTCTGCCATTCTCAAAAACAATTTCCCAACCAGGTGGTAATTTGATCCTTCTGATATCCTGAAGTTTCGTTTTAGTGGAATTATTAATATCTAACTTAGTAATCCTCTTGTACTCTTCATATGCTTTCCATTTTTCAATTAGCGAGTCACCAATAGATGATAAGCTGCTATGGTTTTTGCATACAGATTTTACTTGGAAATCAATATGTGATGATATTATACCATTTTTTGTGGTTTTTGGCAGTTTTTCCAAAAAGTACAAAATTTTTTTCAGTTCATCTTCTTCTAATGCAAACAATTGTAGTAATTTCGTAAAGCATGTATAACCATGTAACTTAATAACATGATGGAGCAACTCCTCATTCGATGACAAATATAATCTTTGTAATAATTTTTGAGCTACAGTCTTATTTTCGATTTGTAAAAGAACACTCATCACTTTTTGAACATCAGTAGCAGTATTACAGGGATTTATGGTAATAGATTCCAAAAATTCAATATTGATGTTTTCTGCTTCTGATTTTTCAATTTTTTGGCCTTCAGCTTTTTTGAGTTTTATCCATTTCTTTTCCTCCGACGCTTTCACACCAAGAGCTTCAGCCACATTTTGCGGTAGCAGTGACGCTGCATCTGTTTGAGTTTTACCACCGAGGAACCCAATACAATTTGGTTCTTCACAGTAGCACTTCTGTGCGGCAGCGCCATATCTGTCAACGTTGTAATCAAATGTAATCTCCTCACCTTTTAATATTTTTCTTTTAGCAAAGATACCCATTCTAAGCTTTCCTGCCACCACCCACTTATTTACATATGCGTTAGGGTTGCAAGAATGGTTGCAGAACCTTGCTAAAGAACCTTTTATGGTAGCATCGATAAACTCACCACTTTGTAGCATCATGAAGTAAAAGTGTCTAAATTTCTTCTGGTCGTAATCAACAAGTCTATCTCTAAATTCTTCTTCTTCGATGACTTCACCTTTATACTCGTAAATGAAATCATTGATTTCTATATCTGACTCAGCTCTAACACCATAGCCCTTCATTTTAGTTTTGAAAACTGCTATATTAGCATATTCTTTCTTTTGGAATCGTTGATTCGCACAATCATTGCCGCAAGTACCACATAAATCGTTCACACACTCTATAAGTGTCAGTCTATTGATACAATCTGAATCCTCTCCACATGCATGATTCTTCCCGTTTTGAAAGTCTTCATAGCAATCACATTCCATAAAGTCGTTACTATTACAATTTCCAACATGCTTGTTCGAGTACAGGCAGTCCTCGAGGTTTACAAATGTTGATAGTGCCTCATCAGTCTTATCTTCTTCCTCTAAGTATAGCCTACGCTTTAATTTAGGAGGCTCTTCAGAAGGTTCGGACTGAACTTCTGCATCAGGAATTTCATCATCGAATACCTGATCATCTTTCGGTACAGATGAATTTAGTTCAATACTTTCCGCCAAAGATATATCAGACATGTTATCGAAGGTATGAAATTCAATATCAATTCAATAGTAATGGTAAATCAATTATTTTTTGGGTGGAACAAATGCTGCTAAGTTTCTCAATGCTAATTTATTTTCAGTTGAAGTCAGAAATTCTAAGTCTTGGTTTTTAATTTAAGATTATTGTTGTAGTGTTTGCACTCACTAATGAACGTTAAATAGTAAAGTCTTTGAGATCTTAAACCCTGATATTCAAATAACAGTTACAATATATAATGATGCTCAGTTCATTATCATACAGCCTCTTTTTGCGTTTGCATACTTCTCAAGGTGGTAAAATTTTGTTGTGTTGTGATTTTTGTTTTTTTCATGTCTCCAGTTCGCTCCAAGAAATTGCATCGGATTTTTCATCTAACTGCGAGAACATGCAATAATTGGGAATAAGACCCTCTTGTATATAAACGTCAATGATTCACACAACACTATTTCATATTAACTAAGTGTGAAAAATGGACAGATAAAGAGAAGCTAAAGAAAAACTGAAAATAGTGTATCTTGACCAGAAAGCTACAAAAATTATGTATACCTATAACTGTGCTTAAGAATATGGTAAATGTGATATTCACTCTCTTCTACACCGGTAGAAATTGAAATATCATGATAGGACCATACTATATTAGTTTAGTGCATCAATTGCCCTCTGTGCAGTAGAATGAGCAGAAGCTGGGTTAACACCAGTAACCAACTTGCCATCTGTGATGGAAAAATCATCCCATGGGCCTATTGGAGCCAAGTACTTCGCACCATATTTCTTAGCAATGTCTTCGACTGATAGTAAGCCTTTATCCTTCATTATTTTATCGACATTAAGAACGACTTCACCAATGTCAGTAAAACCAGTAATGGCCTTACCTTCAATCAAAGGTTTGCCAGTTTTCTTGTCCTTTAAGCCATCAAAAATAGCTGGGCCATGGCAAACAGCAGCAACAACACCGCCATTGGCGTAAATATCTTCTGCTAGTCCTTGTAGTTCTTTGGCTTTTGGGTAGTCAAACAAAGTACCGTGACCTGCAGAAGCAAAAAATATGTCATAATCAGATGCTTTAACATCCTTGGCAGCCTTGACATTCTTTAAAGCCTTATGAAAAGATGAGTTTTCATTGTCAAAATCTTCTTTATCCTTACCGCTTAAAAAATCAGGGATCAGTGAATGTTCATCCCAACCATATTTACCAGTTTCAGAAACGAAGTCAACTTCAAAGCCCTTCTCTGTGAAGAGATTAAATGGATGCATAGCTTCAACTACAAAGACACCAGTCTTAGCACCATCCTCATAAAAATCACCATTGTAGGATGTCAAAGCCAAAAGAACCTTCTTAGCAGCCATTTTGTATTTTCTTGTTTAATGTGTAATAGAAATTGAGATTAGATCCAGTAGAATTAGTTATGCTCAGTCTTATTAGATCTATCTATACTATATTGTACTTATAGCTATGAATTGAGGAATATGTAGTGCAATTGAAAACCAATTACTCATGAATTAGTTTGTACTTTATATATGTTCAGCAAAATAATGTAAGGTAATGCTACATGATACTAGAATGTAGGGGGCGTGGTAACTTCTTAACATCTTACAACATAATTATAGTACCGTTAAGGGCTCAATGGGGCTAATAAATTGTTTGTTGCAGAGGTGCAGGCTCTTACTAAAGGGGTTTTGGGGGTAAACTGCTGCGAGATTAGTTTTGTTTCAGCACCTGTAAGCTGCATTGTGGAGAATTGATCGTCATAGTAAAATATCTTCCAACGATGTGTTAGGTAATTAGTTACTACCCTTGCTATTTCATGCTGGAGTAATATATCGCTCTCACAATTGGGCAAGTGAAGTCTGAAACAAGCACAAGTCTAAGTGCGTCAGTATGGATATAAGATTCTTAAATCCTCTTGCATAGAGCATTCATAGACACCTATGGTATTAAAAATTTGGTCTGTAAATTGAGCGTTTTTTCGATTTTTCTAGAAAAGGGTTCTGCTAATAAGATATTCTGCAATGTTATACAATGCCTCATAACCTCTATAATTATCGTTTACTATAGTATAAAACTTGACTTTGAAGATGACGTCTTGTATCATGGAAGGTATTGTATCCTGATTATGGCGTAGATTGCAAATTTAATGAAAATATATTACATTAGCTAATGACATAGTTGTAATAGATATAGGAGTAAAATCTACTAAGAATTGCACAAATCACTTCGTTTAGCCGAATGATTAAGAGTCGAGTATGTAATTGAGATATCTTTCCTTATTCCGTGGAATCAAAGAGTTTAAGAGTTTTGGTTTATATTTGAACTGCTATTTGTCTATTTTCTGATATTCGCTTATATGAGACAAAATATTTTATCAGCATTTTGATATCAAAACATAAAAAGGACGATTTCTATATAAAATTACTTAACAATATATAAAACGAAAAGTTTCCAAAAAATGCTGACCGTAGTATAGAAACTGAGATTTCACCTATAGTTGTTACTCAAAAATATAAAATCCTGTAAGTAATATATCACTTCCAATGATATAGAAATATATCCAAGAAATACATTTTGCCATTATACCAAATCATAAGCTATGTAATGAAGGAATGCAACTGGATAGATAGACACATCAAATTGATTGAGCATACTAAAAGAACACAAAGTGGAGGCGGTGTATAATATTTGAGGAACTTCATTCTGGAGAAGTCATCCTTTAGATAAGTAAATTGATAAAATAAATATTCCAAGATAAACACTCTCAAATATGGAAGACTTTCGGCCACTACACCAGATAGGGATAGTGTTGCATCAGCTTTTCTGCTAGTATAGGAGAAAGGTTCTATAGCTAATCAATAGTCGGTGATCATTAGGTAGCATACGTTTCCTTAATGTCGTATATATGATGAACTGACTTTCTTTTTGTTTATAAATGAAGTCTAGCTATATAAAATACGCTAATATATCGAAGCTAAGTACCATAACTTTGTATGACCCAATAAACACATTTGTACAAAGGCTATACTGTTTTGCATATTTATAGTAATATTGCCAATTATATCCAACAATATGGTGAAAGAAAGAAGAAATCAATAATTTTTCAACTGTTTAATTAATTTCTTCATAGGAGTTAGCGGACAGTAATATTCTTACTTTACTATACATTTGGGTATCCTTATCATTAATCAAAAACCTCTTTAAATTTACATCTTATACATTTTTCTTTCGCCTAAAAACCTATGGTCAACCTCAGCAGTATATGTAAAGGGGGGCACTCGATATAAAACACGCAATGAGTGCTCCCCCGCACTTCTTGATTGAAATTATTCTTTATTCTAGTAAAACACCTATATATTATCAATCTATAATTAATCATAAGATCATCCAAGTTAGAACTAAAAAAGACCCTATGATTATTTTTAGAATAGATCGAAATTGATTTTAGATGTACTTACGGAAATGCAACCCGCTCGGAAAACCTCGCATATTTCTCCTTTCAAGACTAGTAAATCTGCACCATAAAAGTGGATAGCAGCTTAATTACGTATTGAGACTAGATAGGTTTCCGTGATCAAATAAATTTATAAGTATTCTAAACCATATTCAACCGTATACTAATCTTTTTTCTTTTGGAAAGCCTATGGTTCTCCGAACTGATTGAAAGGATTTACAAGGATCCGTTCCATAAGCAATGAACTATGTAGTGAATGCATCACAGAAATTGCAATGCAAATTACTAACCCCTTCCCGCTGACAGTAAAGAGACGCTGATTGGATGGAGGAGCAAGTGCTGCAAACATCCCTACTATTACTTTGTAGAATCAACTGACTAAGCAAAACTTCCAAAGGTCCAAACAACCACGCAGGAAAAAACAATGCCTTATGCAATAAGATTGTCCATGGAATACACCAAGATAACAAATACCGGTAACTAAAGGAACTCTTATTCGCACATTATGCTACACCTTTCCTCATGAGGCGATCTTTCGGCTCGGACACAGATAAAATGAAACTTAGTTCTGCGAGAGCTGTTATGCTCCCTCTATCAACTACAAAGCACCAATATGGAATCACAATGTCCAAGGCTAAGTCCTCCCCTGCCGGCTTTCCATTTGAGGTTTTCCATTCCGTAATTTTTTTTGCAGTTCCTTCTTCTCCAGTTTTGAATCAGTTTCCTATTAGTCTCCGTATTACTACACCCCTACCAAGGCAAGAAGCATCTCTGCCTCCTTGAAGCTCATCCTCAACCCCCCGTCTGAATCCTCCACTGAGACAACTGCAGTAACCGAATCCGAGCAAATCGGGCAAATCCTCGAAGACTTTCCATGAAAATTGGAATACACACGATGGGTAAGGTAGAAACTCTGTGAGTCTTTGTATCTGGTTTCACAGAACAATGCTGCAGAGGTTGCCCCCAGCCCAGAGATTACAGAATTATGACCAGAGAGCGCAGAAATTCTCGTTCCCCCCGGGGATTTCCCCCGGGGAAAAAAGTCTTTTTCACGGACGAGATTTGCCAAACTACTAAGACATTACTCAGTTCGGGGAGCTCTCGCGTCCACAAAAGCATATGTAGAGAACACAAAGGAACAAGGTCTTGGACTTGGATTGTCTGGTTCGGTTCGATAGGATATAGCCTTATTACACACAGAATTAGAAATTCTTATGTAACTATGGATTTCGTTATAACAACTTCCCCTTCTGTACTGGCAATGATCAACCAGTAGCCGTTGCTGCTATTTTACTTCCCTTTTCTATTCAATCACACCCACCCCTGCCTCCCCCCAGCAACTGTTGCCGGATCGATCTCCGAACGTACAAACTAGTGGATGCTTTTTTAAACTTGTCTTTTGCTTTGGATGCTCTAACACTTTCCGAGTAGGAGGGAATAACAAAGGATAGTGATTGTTTCTGGTAAATCCAGAGGTGCGTCTTTTCTTGGTAATTGCTTACCAAAAATGCTACCAAATCAAAACGGGAGGGAAAAACAGATGGTCCGGGTTGATAGAATCTAACCATCATAAAGCATTGTTACTTTGTTAGCAAATCTCATCTGGGCTTGCCGTTGAGATTTATTCCGTTTTGGTCTTTTTTTTGGTTATTTTTTTGCCTCAGCCAATTCTTTACATTAACATCCTTCGCCGATATTGTCAATATAACCCATGTTGAGCTCGACCCAAAAGGTGGAGAGTACAAAGCACAAGTTAAAGGGGGGTTATTATTACTCCTATGTAATTTTACTAATTCTCTCCCACTTTGGTAAATTTCCTAACTTCATTGATTTCAAATACATTACCATAGCGAAGTCCTTGATTTATTTACTTTAACCGGATATGAAATTGAAAAAGAACTAAAAGAGAGGACCAAAAGAAATTTATTTTTAGACTCACTATCGTCCAGTTAGTCAGATAACCAATGTGGAATGACTAAAATACCGAGATGTCTATCTCATCTTTCCAATTTATATATATATCCATGACAATGAGCATTTAATTTGTCTACCCACAGACACTTGAAATCTTTTTAGCTTGCCTTTTGCTATTGACTGATCCATTGCCTCGTTATTTGTTATTGCTAGACATAGACCTGCATATATAACAGGATTAAGCAAATCATCATATTAGATTAAGAGCAAAAATACTTAAGTATCAAAGCTGACTGTTACTATTACTAACAAACATCAAACTACTTTTAAAGTTTACCCTTGCTAGTTGTACATGGTGAACTTCGACATTCTTATAAAATAAACAAACAAAAATGAATTATGGCTTAATATACGCTTTTATTTTCTGGATCACTATTTGGCAAACAGTGTCCGCGACAAAATATACCGACAAGGAGATTGTGTTTGATGGCTCAAGTACTGGAACAGAAAACCCGGTATTCACTGACGCAACAGTTCTGTCGCTGGTAAATTCAAAGGTTACAATAAAAAACTATGCAAAAGTTGCTCTACCGGCAGGATTTTTTTTGCAGAATCATTCAACGTTGACGATCATACCTATACCTGGTATTGACATACCTTTTTCTTTGGATGTTAATGGTGATGCACAATTTAATACCGGTTCAAAATTCATTTTTGACGGTTCAAAGACAAGTTATTCCAGTTCTATACAAGCCATAAACTCATTTCATTTTTCTTTTGATCTAGGAGCAGGTGGTTTAATTGTACTTCAAGATGACTCATTCACTGCAACGCTTCCGACGTATGGTTCTTATACATTAGGCTCAAAAAGACCATCAATAAAAATAGGCAGTACAATTACCGACACCTTAAAGTACTCTCCAGTTTTGATATATGGATCGTTAACCATTGATCAAACCGATAGGACACATTTATATCAAATTGATTTTGGACCAAACAAACCTGTCGTGGCTCCTGGTAATGCCCCGGCATTATCTGTAATCAATACCAAGATTTATGGTATAACAAATTTATATGCGAACATTTTTCAAAATACGATCGGTGGTTCACTATCGACGTCTGGACTTCATGCTTATGTTCCTCAAAATGCCTTCACTTTGAATCTCTTATATCAACCTACATTTACTAATCCCAATGAAGAACCATATGATATTTTATTCACAGCCGATCAAACTGCTTTGATTACAATCAAGAATATGATACAATATCCATCCGATATTTATCAGCTTCAGGGACCCTTTCCTGCTATCAGAGTGCTATCCAATGGAGCCGGTGTATTATCGAGTAGCTTTTCGGACCCTAACCAACTGTTAAACCTTGCAATTGGTTCTGCGAATGTTCGCTTTAGATTACCTAAACCAGAAAGAAAGTTTGACTTACTGGCAATAGGTTCAAATAGAGACTTATCTCCAAATTATGAAATTCCAAGCTACTCCAATGTTCTTACTATAGCGCTGATAGGCGATTTAGTTATACGCCCACCATTTACTACTACTCATACAGATCCGAAAACAACTGAGATTTTGCTTATCAGTGATTATTCCAGTTCGGATGCCGCCAATCATCAATGGGTAATTGGTCACTCTACTATCACATTATATAATCAACCTCAAGGAGATACGAAAATAATCGACTTAGGAAATGGAGTTACAGAATACCAAGTACTATCCTATGAGCCCTCACAGATACAAAATCCAGCGAATCCGTTGAAACCATATGCAACAGTGACAAGAACAGTTCTCTACAGTCCACCTCCAGTGACAACTGTGAGCATCGATCAAAATCACGAACACATTGAAGAGGTCGTTTCATATTTCATTACAACTGATTCTAACAGTAAGATAATAACAGATAGTAAGGTAATATCCATTACAACTAAGTATGACCCCGCACCCGATCCAGAAACAAATATTATAGATTTAGGTAATGAGGTTACGGAATATGTGGTCATATCATATTGGACAACTATAAATGATCAAGGTAAGGTATTTACGACAAGTAAAGTCCAAACATATAGTCCTCCACCTGTGACGATCACAGCCACCACTGCTGCGGACTATGTCGAGACGGACTGGATCTCGTTCTTCATCACCACGAATGATAAGGGGGAGATTATTACAGACAGCACACTGTTCAATGCTACGCGTGACTACAACTTGCCTGAGGCTCCGCACACGTCGTTCGGGCCTGCACCTCCTGCCGAGACCAAGACTGTTGATCTGGGCAACGAAGTGACTGAGTACCTGGTCATCAGCTACTGGACGACCACCAACGAGTTTGGTGGGTTGATCACCACTAGCAGCACCAGGACGTACAGCCCTCCACCTGTGACGATCACAGCCACCACTGCTGCGGACTATGTCGAGACGGACT
>ERZ1036435.183-NODE-183-length-51079-cov-11.348522_pt1 | contig 51079 bp, 22 predicted proteins | sample MGYA00514223_ERZ1036435 | MGnify/ENA primary metagenome ERZ1036435 (study PRJEB33795, sample SAMN09464927) | human gut metagenome | host: Homo sapiens | place: USA: Stanford, California | collected 2016-08 | study: EMG produced TPA metagenomics assembly of the... | reverse complement strand
GAGCAAAGAGCAAAGAGCAAAGAGCAAAGAGCAAAGAGCAAAGAGCAAAGAGCAAGATCAGAATTCAAGAAAAAACCCTTTCACCTCTAGAACGTATGTGCACTACTGTCTGAGTCTGCTTGGAATTCCACCTTGCCATTTGAGAAGAAAAGAATCAGCACGACCTGCAACCAATCTTGAAAAAGTAGCCGACATCGCTAGTTCGGGGAGAGAGGGACCACCTCTGTACGGATGCTATGTCATACCGGGTTACACCGTGTCTTCCCATTCCACTATTCTCTCCTATTGGGAAATGGGAATACAGGCCTTCTACAACCGCACAACAACGGTTGACTCACTAGTAAAAGCTATAACTTCCTACATGAACCAAAGAAAGGAACGCTTGGGAGAGTGGGAAGAAAAAAAACTTCCTACCTTTCTAGTTATGTCTCATTCAGTTGTGAGAATTGTGAGTCCCACAATTTACGCTCCATTATCTCTTTTTTCCCTCTGATCTTTATGACTCTTATTGTCTTTCCCACATTTTATTTTCACCGGGATCGATTCCAACTTGATAACTTCCACACACGTACACACACAATCCCTCGTAGAAACTCTCTTTCAAGATAGCATCACCGCTCTAAAATGAATTTTTTTTTTTCAGCAATTTTTTTTTCATCGATGGAGGAGCTTTTTGCCCAAAAGAACACAATTGAGAAGACAAAAAAGAAAAAAAAAATTATATATATAAAGGGTTATAAATTATATCAAGTTATAACATTATTCCTTCCCATTACTTATCTCATAAACCAATTCAACACAAGAAACTCAAAAGACCACAAAAAAGGAAAAACTCTTCTCTAAGAACTTTTTCTTACTATAACATTCTTTGATTTCAAACACTACCAGGACAACTATTTCCATTTACAATGATCAGAGCTCAAGCTTCCAGATTGATCTGCAACTCTCGTGTTATCACTTCCAAGAGAACTTTTGCCTTGGCTGCCCGTGCTGCTTCTATGAGACCAGCTGCTTCCTTGATGGCTCAAAAGTCTATCAAGCCAATTGTCGCTACTCGTGGTATCAAGCAAATTAACTTCGGTGGTACCGTTGAAACTGTGTACGAACGTGCTGACTGGCCACGTGAGAAGTTGTTGAACTACTTCGCCAACGACACTTTTGCTTTGATCGGTTACGGTTCCCAAGGTTACGGTCAAGGTTTGAACCTAAGAGACAATGGTCTAAACGTCATCATTGGTGTCCGTAAGGACGGTGCCTCTTGGAAGGCTGCCATTGAAGACGGTTGGGTCCCAGGTGAGAACTTGTTCGAAGTCGAAGAAGCCGTCAAGAAGGGTACTTACGTCATGAACTTGTTGTCTGACGCTGCTCAATCCGAGACCTGGAACTCTTTGAAGCCTCTATTGACCAAGGGTAAGACTTTGTACTTCTCCCACGGTTTCTCTCCAGTCTTCAAGGACTTGACCCACGTTGAGCCACCAAAGGACATCGATGTCATCTTGGTCGCTCCAAAGGGTTCCGGTAGAACCGTCAGATCTTTGTTCAAGGAAGGTCGTGGTATCAACTCCTCTTACGCTGTCTGGAACGATGTTTCCGGTAAGGCCCACGAAAAGGCTCAAGCTTTGGCTGTCGCCGTCGGTTCCGGTTACGTCTACCAAACCACTTTCGAGAAGGAAGTCAACAGTGACTTGTACGGTGAAAGAGGTTGTCTAATGGGTGGTATCCACGGTATGTTCTTGGCTCAATACGAAGTCCTAAGAGAGAACGGTCACTCCCCAAGTGAAGCCTTCAACGAAACCGTCGAAGAAGCTACTCAATCCTTGTACCCATTGATCGGTAAGTACGGTATGGACTACATGTACGATGCTTGTTCCACCACTGCTAGACGTGGTGCTTTGGACTGGTACCCAATCTTCAAGGATGCCTTGAAGCCTGTCTTCCAAGACCTATACGAATCTACCAAGAACGGTAGTGAAACCAAGAGATCCTTGGAATTCAACTCTCAACCAGACTACAGAGAGAAGCTAGAATCTGAATTGCAAACCATCAGAGACATGGAAATATGGAGAGTTGGTAAGGAAGTCAGAAAGTTGAGACCAGAAAACCAATAAATTTAACAAGATGGAAAGATTTACAAAAGGATCAGATCAATGAATTTTATAGAGATTGTTCATTAATATCTCACCTACCCAGTATAGAGAGAGAAAGAAACACATGAGAATATAAGTGCTGGAAACTTCATTCTTAACTTTTTTTTTTTTCAAGTATTTTTTGCGGATAGGGGGTTTGACGATCGTCTATCTATTATTTTGATTTTCCTTTTCTTTTTTTCGTTGTTAAACTTTATTACTTTCATTATTCATTCCCACAACTTCCAAGTTCAGGAACCAAGATCCTGTGCGCAATACTATTGTAAACTAGAACTTTAGAACCTTCCCCAACGCAGGGAAATATATTAGAAAAACTACCACATCATATAGCATTTCATATATATAACATATGTAAACCCATATCAATAAGAATTGATTCATTATTATTAGTAGGGCGTGGATGTCTGTAAGCTGAACTTGCTCAACAAATGATGTCAGAGATGCCAGCCATTCCAACAGGCTTCCATTATTCATATCGTGATATAATCCAAAGACTTGAGATGCATATGCAACTCCTCTAACTGCATTACGCAAAGTGCAACTGTAGAGCATCACTCGGAAACACATTGTTCTAAACGATTTAGCTTTCCGTTTGGGATCCCTTTTGGGATACCTCTAGGATACCTCTAGGATACTTCTGGGATACTTCTGGACTTAGAGATGATATAACACCGGCACGGTGTTATATCATAAACACACAGACAGTATCGCATGTGTACTAAGCAGTGCAGTGCACTGCACTGCACTGCACTGCACGTACTACGGCCTGGTACCAGAGTATAACCCCGTGGACCGAGTCCAAAGCACCGACAACGGTGTTTTTTTCCCACCACGTCCCACTGCACGGTATTTGTAATTCTGTTTGGTCCCCCCCACGACCGTTCTGACTTGCACTGGAAGACAGGGGGGGGGAAGCCTATAAGGGGAAGGAAGTCCAGCCTCCCACCTTACGTGATTCTTATCACGTACTGTGTTGGATGGGACAAGTTCCCACCCCCTGTCTTCTACCCCCTTTTCTAAGACGTGCTCACAGAAACAGCTGTAGCACCCACAAAAAGAAAATCTCTTAGCGACTGCTGCCACCGCTGCGAACGCTGCTCTGCCAAAGAAACAGAAAGGGGAGTCCAGTTTCTGTCTGGTGTCTGGAAAGCGCACCTCTGTAGTGTGCAAGGAGGGGCACGAACAGTGCAACGCGTATAAATCTTTGGGCCTCTCTCACGATGAATAGGGGCAGTAGCATTACACTCTGGCATAACAATAGGGCTCTGGCAATAGGGCTCTGGCAATAGACTGTGGGAGGGCCATACTGTGGGAAGGGAGACTCTGAGAGACTCTGAGAGACACTAAGAGACACTAAGAGACACTGAGAGACACGGAAAAAGGAGGTTTCTGATCTAGCTTAACGGGACATACACACACTCTCTCTACTACTAGCTTTCACCATTGGTTCTATCGCATTCTATTTGGACTTAATGCTCTGTGTGTGTGAAAATCCTAAACAGGGGAAGCAAAGGGCAGGGGGATCACTTCAATACACAAAAAAACCAGGAAATTTTTCAGGGTATAAATACCCTACACGTTATAAGACATTGCATCCCAATCGAATGTTAGAAAATACCAAAAGCAACGTCTTTCTTATTAAACAAGAAAAACTACATACAACATAATCAAGCAAAACAATATAAAAAAATGTCTGAACCAGTTCAAAAGAAGCAAAAGACTAACTCTTCTCTAGACCAATTGAAGGCCTCTGGTACTGTTGTTGTTGCTGACACCGGTGACTTCGAGTCCATTGCTAAGTTCCAACCTCAGGACTCCACCACCAACCCATCTCTAATCTTGGCCGCTGCTAAGCAACCAGCTTACGCCAAGTTGATCGACGTTGCTGTTGAGTACGGTAAGAAGCACGGTAAGACCGTCGAGGAACAAACCGAAGCCGCTGTCGACAGACTGCTTGTGGAATTCGGTAAGGAAATCCTAAAGATCGTTCCAGGCAGAGTCTCCACCGAGGTTGACGCCCGTCTATCCTTCGACAAGGAGGCCACCATCGCCAAGGCTCTACAAATTATCAAGCTATACGAAGAACAAGGTATCTCCAAGTCCCGTGTCTTGATTAAGATTGCCTCCACCTGGGAAGGTATCCAAGCCGCTAGAGAACTAGAGAGCAAGCACGGTATCCACTGTAACTTGACTCTGCTGTTCAACTTCGCCCAAGCTGTCGCCTGTGCCGAGGCCAACATCACCTTGATTTCCCCATTCGTCGGTAGAATCATGGACTACTACAAGGCCAAGACCGGTGAAACTTACACTGGTGAAACCGACCCAGGTGTCAAGTCTGTCAGAGCCATCTACAACTACTACAAGAAGTACGGTTACAAGACCATCGTCATGGGTGCTTCTTTCAGAAACATAGATGAAATCAAGGCCCTAGCCGGTGTTGACTACTTGACCATCTCTCCAAACTTGCTAGACCAACTATTGAACTCTAACGACCCAGTTCCAAAGATCCTAGACCCAGCCACCGCCAAGGACGAAGCTGGTGAGAAGGTCACTTTCGTCGACAACGAATCTGCTTTCAGATTCGCTCTAAACGACGACGCCATGGCCACCGACAAGTTGTCTGACGGTATCAGAAAGTTCTCTGCTGATATCATCACTTTGTTCGACATGATTGAAAAGAAGGTTAAGGCTTAAATTAATCATTAAAGATAGTACACTAACTGCTTTATTATTAGTTTTTTTCAAAATCCCACATTTTTTAACCATGCTTTACATTGTTGTTACTATAACGTCATTGTCTTTTTTATTCGGTTTCTTTTCTGTGGGTTTAAATATAGAGTTTCCTCGATCATAAAACAAACATCCTTTTTTTCTGTCATAATGGGGGGAAAAAAGTGATAGATAGAATCGCTGGACAAGGAATAAACTCTTTTTTACTCGCACATCATCATACCTAATTCATCAATTTCCTTCCTAACCAGATAAATAGGATAGTGGAACGGTGTTTTTACATATAAATAGTTTATACCACATATGTAATGTAAACGTGTATTACAAAGAATCTGTAAAGAAAAATGGCAAAGTTTTCATATCGTCTTTTCAATGAATGAATATACTAGTACGTCACCCTACTAAACGGTGCCCTAAAAAACTTCAACCTTTAAAATATACATAAATGGTACAAGCTACTGTTGAAATGATAGTCAGTAATGTTAATATGATAATGAATAATGTTAAAATGCTAATTAAATTGTTATGTATGAACGAAAAAGAGAAAATATGTTATAATGCAATTACTTTTGGTGCTCGTGAATGAAAATGATTTAATAAAATCAGAAAAAAATAAAATAAAATGATGTTACCTCGTAAGCCCGACACCAAATCCGATACCGATACCAGCGAACGCGCATAGCATCTCTATAGTGCCCAGCACTAAACACAAGCGTCTAAACCATGTCAAGTCTACTTCCCAGACGAAGCCTTTCAGCAGACCTTGTCTGTAATCTGGGTTCATTAGCATCCTCATTAGCTTGTAATCAGACACCAGATAACGCTGATAGTTCGCCCTCTTATAGCCTACTCCCATGAGAAAGAAAAGTGGCGGTGAAACAAAACACAAAGTCATAACGATAATGATTCTTTTTATGCTGTACAGGTCAGAAAATGCATAATCATGAGAGTTGATACTTTGCACTGTACTTACCTCACCGTCATCGTGTCTAATTCTTATCATGTCACCAAACGCCTCTACATCCACATGATCTTCAATACTGGAAATTCTGCCGTAGGTTTGTTTATCATCTTCCTCATGTGGCATGGCAACAGCTTTATTAGAGTATAGAGGTTGAACGTTGCCGCTTATTTTTATATTGTCCCTTGGTGAGTCCCTCGAATTATAGTATGCTTCTTCTGGTTCCAACAATTCCATGGTACCAGGCTCAACCAATTGTTTGACGTGAACGCTTTCATTGTCTCTATCGTTATCTTCTTCGTCATGATATGGCATTTCTTCGGGAATATCACTTTGGCGGTGCGGCTCAATATCGGGGAGTACTAGCGATTCTGGAGTTTCCAGTCTGAATTTCTCAAATCTTTGTCTAGTTGGTGTGTAATCGCGCAACGATGAATTTGATTCTGAACCTGCTCTCCATTGGCCTGATCCGGAGACAGTTCGTAGTACTGGTATTGCTACGTAATCTCCATTCCTTCTCTGTCTTATTAACGATTGTTGAGAGTTGTTGGATGTGGTTCTATATCTGGAGCTGCTTCCGCTACTTCCACTGCTCCCACTTATATTTCTGTCATTGAATCGGTTGCTATTTACTGGTGATGGAACTAATATCTTGCTTATGAGGGAGGGACTCTGTGGTATTGCAAGTTTATTTTCTGGGGATGATTTTCTTGATAGAAATGTATTAATTGAAGGAGAGCCATTAAATGAAGAAGTCGTTTGAGAGTTCCGTCTAGATAAATTAAACTCTAGAGGCACAAACTCAGATTCCGTTTTGAAATGTTCTAAAGGTGGTCTACCTCTTTCTTCCTGAGCAAAACGCTGTAGTTCATCGATTGTTCCTACTTTTGGAACATTCCCACTAGTCTTATTGACATAGCTGGGTTTCGATACTTCTTCTTCCAATAATTTTATTTCCCTCTCGAAATTTGCTGAGTTTTCTTCCCTTCTTGATTTTATTTTTTCCATAAGATTTTTATCGTTGTTATTGTCCATAATTTTATCATGACTCTGAGAATTATGTCGTATTCTGCCTCGTGGTGATAGTGTCTCTAGTAAGGCACTCTCCCGTGGGTCGAATTCACTAGGATGAATACTTCCAGATCCGGGTGTATTTAGAATATTATCTTGTGCCGAGTCTAATAACACGGACGTTGATACAGTAATAATACTATCTCTATTCTGTCGTACATTAAAATCTCTTAATGCCCTTCCGGGGCTTATGTTGATTGATTTGTTCTCGCCAACTGTGTAGCCAGGAACATGGATATCGTCTTCATCAATTGAATATTGACTCTTGGCCGAAATAAAATCGTCATCTCGTCCATCTTGTTCATCCAGGTCATCTTGTTTTTCAGAGATATTTTCCTTCAGAATATTACTCTTTGATGGCGGGCTTGGTGTTGACGTGACCCCATTTGAACTACTTGCAGAATGTTTAGAATCATCAACGTATACTGGATACAATCTTTCAGATCTCCCATTATTTTCTGATAATTTTTCATTGGATGAGATTTTACTAGAGCTAGTGTTCGCCTCACCAAACGTCAGACTGCTCTTATTTTCATCTATGTTCTCGATAAATAATGACTGTCGCTGAATTGCTGACACATCTAGCTGACTCTTGCGCCTGTCAGCTGTGAGCAGGACAGTATCTATAGAGCCAAATGAAGAGCCAGAGGTATCACCCGCGGACGACCCTCCAGATTGTGATGACATGTCTTGCAATTGCTATATGTCAATGCCAACGCTGTCTTGTTTCCACCAACTTTATCAATCAGCTCGTATGTGTGTTATAAATAATAGTATCTGAAGTTATTCTCAAAAGTCACCTAATATACTAACCGTTGTATGGTTATATGCAAAAAAAAGTATTGCGTTTATCAAGTAGGGTTTATATGCTCAATTGGTCGCGTGAATACCCCCACCAAATAGCAATGCAATGGTAATCAATAATAAATAAGAGCTAGTAATAAGTGCAACGCCAAAAGTGAAATAAACAGGAAACAAAGGGTATTCATTACATACTCACTGTAAATCAAGGCGCGTCCGATCCATCTCACAGGTAACCCAACATTTGTTTATCAAGTTTTTGCAAGCCCATCACATCACCTGCGAGAAGAGTTTATTTGACAAGAAATTTCACAATGTAAACAAAAACCCTGCATGATTCAACAGAAAAGCCCGTACAAATGCGCTTTTCTTCTTCCTTGTTTTAAGTTTTTCGAGTCTTTTTTTCCACTGAATGTTTATTTATATCTTCACTTGATTCGCAAGTCAGACGGGAAAAACCCAAATGGAGAGCCGGGGTCCTTCACGTGATGATTACTGATAACTATGGAGCAGTTTGTCATCCTGGGCACCGTATTGCCTTGGTGCTGTATATCTGGGTGGTCGCTTGAACGTATGCAAATTTTGATATATATATATATATTATGATATAAATGTTCTAGCTTTTTCACTATAATGCTGGAATATGTGCAAATGTTAGGAATTGAAAACAATTAAAATGAAAATGGAAGGTAATACCAGTTTATGCCTTTAAGCTGTAGTATCTGTACATGCCTCTTTCTACACAGCCGAAGACCACGTATTCGTTAACTAGATGGAAGTGGGTTCTGTACCGTTCTGAAGTGGCTGGGTCATTGGGGTCGTACAGGAACTCTTCTGGGTGCTCGTAGTAGTAGTTCTTAGGTCTGCGCTGAGACTGTGTCAAGAGGGACTTTGATGAGGAGGATCGAGAGTTGTCTGTTGCACCTAGAATAGATAAGCCTGGCCTTCTTACTGCTGGTTTGGGATTGTTGGAGGCTCTTAGAAATAAGCTCAATTGCGACCTTCGCCTTTGCAGTTCCGGGTTGTTCAAATACTCATCGTCGGTCTCATACCTGTCATCCTCACTCATGACATTGTCACCAGTATTTGTGTTAGAATATCCAAATGCTTGTAAATCATGGATTGATCGGTCCCAATATAATCCCTCTCGGATATCTCCAACAGAAGAAGACGAAGATGATCTTCTCTGGAAATAACTTTCAATGCCGGCACCACCACTGTCAGTAGATGAGGACAATGGTCTAAAGGACTGACCATTTTGGTTGTAGTGCATTGGCGTATCTCTACTTTCGTCTTCTTCGATGATTGTATCAGTGGGCCCCATTGACTCGTCATCTGCAGATCCAATCTGATTGGCATCTTCGAGATTATTGTATATTCTTCTCCAGCCACCAGAAGGTAATCTTGGTGCTGTTATTGGTACTGCTCGATTACCAAAGGTGATTCCACCATTTCTGGTGAAAAATTGTGAAATGGGTGGTTTTAAATCTCGATAGCATCTCTGTCTCCTTACGGTACTCTGCGGAACCAAGCCACATCCAAGCATGATCTTGCATTGCGCAAATTTCAAGAAGTCTGGTTGGTTAATAATCTTTATGATCTTGTGCCCGTCGGAATCATACTCGGTAACATTGGTTAGCATTTCCAGGTTACCTCTATTTAGGTATGGATCCGTTTTGAATAGCCAGTATCTCCTTCCGTATGACGAGTCAATGTAACATTTCCATCTAACAGGCTCCATTCTTGCCATGTCCACAATACTGGTAGTGGTATCCCCAACATTGTAAGCTGGTTTCATAGCAATAATTTCATGTTGCCTATTTGATTTCTCGATTTGCTGCCAAGCGTCAAATGATACTTCGAGAGCAACAAGAGTAGGACAGCTGGTGTACAATTTATGTTCATTAATTGTCCACCTGTTGACATGGGCGTTGTCAGATATATTTAGGTATCTTAGTTTCTGGTAGTTTTCGTTCATTTCTTCCTGTTGGGGTTGCAGTAATGCTAGGTATGAGGAATTATTAGTTGAACTTAGTGATTTATGCAATTGGGTTGTCATTTTTGGGTCAGGCGTTAAAAAATCAACCAATTTAGATATTGGGATGTCATTACCTCTAATGCTTAAACTTTTAAGCTTGGGGAAATTGAGTTTTATGAACTGTAAAGTATCACGGGTAGTTATATAATATCCATTCCTTGTAAATCTGATTTGAGCTCCATTACCATCCGCATTAGAAGGGTTAGTAGAGTCAATTTCCTCTATATGGAGAGGTAAGCCACCGATATTGAGGTATTGTAAAGTCTTATTGTGGCCATACCTACATAACTTTTTAAGTAAAAACATCGTGTGTACCTCGGTCCAAGATGATGAATGTGTAAGTGCGCTGACATTCAACCATTCCAAGGTCGTTGTGTTATTTTCATCTGTAACAGCCGGATGGTGACTGAAAAACTCTAAGACTGCTCTTGGTGTTAGTTGAAGGCACATAGCTAACGAAAGGTGAGTTAAGTTTTTATAATGCGGTATGCCATTTATTAAGGTATCGTCATCGATTGATGTGTGCGCCAAATCAAGTTTCTGTAGTTCAGGTAGCATCTGAAGTGTGGCCTTGAGTGTTTTACTTGGGAGATCTGTGCAGTCATTTAAACCTAAGCAAGTTATTTGGTAGTTAAAGTACATTCCACCATTGGGATCACTTAGTTGCAAAGCTTCTATTGCATCAATGAAACTCTTGGTAAATATAGGTCCAGAACAGCCACAAAAATCAATAACACTAAGGACTTTATTATTACTGAAAAGGTACTTGATTATATTGGCATCTAAGTCATCCTGGATATTCTCATTAGCTAAAAATTCTCTTAGAGTGGGGCTAGTTAGTTGTAGGAATTCCATAATAGTCTCATTAGTTAAATTTTTAATCATTTTATTCATTTCTCCTGTCCGTCCCAATCCAATAGATGTCAATTCCTGGAAGTCCAGTACTTGCACTACGTTCCTTAAACTGGCATTACTCTTCAATGATGTCAGTAATGAATGAAATCTCTTGGCAGTTGTCAAGTTACAATATCTGTAAACAAGGACCCTGCAGATATGGTAAAACATCTTGTTCACGGTAAGGTTACTCTTTAAGAAAGTTGCCAGATTTTCATTAAATTTCTCTGCTGATCCAGGCTGGTCATTGCGCATGAAGTCATTGAACTGATATGTCAAAATTTGGTAAATGATTTCAGGTGGGACATTATCCCTTGGGAAAGTCGTATTCGTATCCATTAAGATGTATGGACTCGCCTAATGCCCTGATAATCAACTTCTTATACCCTACTATCTCTTAATTCGGTGTGATATGGAGAGTTCAATATAGTCTAACACACTCTTTGTAAAGGACTTTTCTAGCAAAATTGACTCTACAGTGAGCAGCTTTCTCAAAAATGGCCTTCTTTACTCAAGTCAAATTATGTACAAGTTCTATTTATTGATTGATGATTATTATCTTTGTATTATATGTGGACCTGTGTCAAGCAAAAAAGGTCCATTGTTTGATGTTCATCCATCGATAATCAATGCTAAACAGAGGGGTGCCATCCTATGGCACCTTTAGCAAGAATACAAGCCCTAATTTTACTGGACCTAAATTATGGTCATTTTGTGCCCTAACCATAAGGTGTGCAAATTAGGGTTTCCAGTTATCGTATAGATGGAGTAGGGTATGATACAAATTTTGCATTGTATTCATTCATAAATATAAACTTTGGTGAATCATTTGTCAATCTATCTGGTATTCATAACTCCTAGTGTTTACAGTTTCTATGATCCGTTCTATATTATACTAAAATAATTCAAAGAACGGCATGCTAAAAGATATATAACACTCAGATAAACGTTGGAATTAAACAAAAACCGAAGCAATTTGCCCGTCGTTATTGTTATTCGTCTTGATCATAGTCAATTAGCGATTCAGCATAATTATGCCCTAATAATTAGGAAAGTCAAGTAGCAATACCAACATATCTTCTAAATTGGATAAATCCACTTAATTGCACGTGATATTAAAATGTAAGATATGGTTAGCAAAGTTAATCCAGCCTTCAACAAATACGATATGGTTGTTTGGCCGAGCGGTCTAAGGCGCCTGATTCAAGTCGAAAAATACTTACTGGGTTAACAAACTCAGGAGCACTCAGGTATCGTAAGATGCAAGAGTTCGAATCTCTTAGCAACCATTATTTTTTTTTGATTGTATTTTTCTAAATACATGTTTTGGTAACTGGTAATGAACAAAAAGCTATTTATTTTAATCTGAACACCGTTATCAATATATCGATATGATAATGAACTTAATTATTCTTTTCGCATTATGTGAATAAATTTTTTTTCTCTTAAGATTCATCATGCTAACGTTAAATTATATTATACAATTTATGCTATTATGTGGTTATATATATCGTGCTGTAATCTATCAACTTATTTGTATCTCACTATTCTTCAATGTAACCACTTTGATTAGTCACTGCTACCAGCATCGCTTTCGTCACTATCACTATCAACAAACTCTTTACTCAAGTATTGCTTTTCGCTTTTTTTACCCTGTCTGCCAGAAGTACCCTTATCAGTGCCATTAGATTCCGTCTGCGAGTTTCCGACCAACTTTTGTTTCGGCTGTGACAATCTTAATTGAGATGATCTAAACGATCTGTTACTATCATCATTAGAGCTGTCACTTGAATCAGAATCACTATCTGATTCTTTACGTAACAATTTCACTTTCTTAATCAACCCTGCTTTCTCATACCTACTTGCCATACCGTGTTTCTTTGCAGAACTCGGTTCAGAGATAGAATTGTCTTGTTGTTGCAATCGGTTAGAGTTATGAACCGGTTGTGAAGATGATACAACAGCGCTCTTAGTACTTTTTGAGTTCTGTATGTTATGTGATGATGATTGGTCATTACTCACAGTTTCTTTTGAACTGCCATTTTGAGAAGATCGTATTGTATCTCTACTCGTAGATAGAGGTTTTTCATTGGCAGATTTATTTGGGGTTGCACTAATTGATTTAGTATTCGTTTTATTTGATTGTGAAGATATACGTGGTGACTTCCTTAAAGCAGAAGTCGAAGGTTGGGCTCGATTTTCTTTTCTTGGCGTAGTAGCAACGTGTGGTTGAGAAGAAATCTTGGAAATCTTCACCGGTATACCTTTAGCTATTTGTTCATTATCAACCTTCTCATTTTTACCAGCAGAAATATTTCCGTTAGCCAGTTTAACTGTTAGGGGTTTTTCTGCATTTGTGATGGTTTTCAAAACCTTTTCCTTGATCTCGGTGATCTTTTCTGCTGCAGTTTTAGATTTTGCGGAGGTAGGGGATGCAACACTTTTCATTTGCTTTAACGCTGACAAAGTTTCTCTTAGATTGTCCTTCATGGTGTCATAATCAGTTTTTTCCTTCGTTGCCGACCTTTCAAGATTATTTGGTGTGGACTGTTGTGAAATCAAGCTTTTTAGAGATAGTTCCATATTATTTACCTTAAGTGATTTACTGGGTGTTCTCACATTAGGACTTTTCTTATTATCAGTAATATTTCTCACTTCTTTTGCAATGGGGCTCTTCCTTTTTTTTGACTCATCTGGATATTCATGATCGACTATCGCTTGCAGCTTTTTTGATAATGTTGGTGTTTTCTTTGGTGACGAAACCTTTGAAGATGAAGTCTTTACTGGAGAAGTCTTAGAGACAGAAGATGCTTTATCAGTGTTTTTTTTAGGAGTCTTAGTGTTTATCTCAGTGGCATTTGGAGAATCATTAAGGTTTGTATTGTGTAGCTTAACTGCCAATTCTTTATTCTCTTTTTTCGAATTAGGAAGGGACGAAGGACCATTTATGACACCCAGAGCTATTTTTTCAGTTTCAGTTGTAGGATCCAAAGATGTACCTAAAGATTTAGTAGATTCTTCACTTCTACACATAGTCTGCTCTTTATCACTACCAATTATACTTCTAACACTATCTTTTTCATCAGTTGTGTTGGTACCATAATCAACTTGATACTGCCTGGAGGCTAACGATGTACTTCTTACCGGATTGTGAACTATTTGACCCTCCTCGGTATCTGAAAAGTTATCGATTCTCTTTAATACATCCTCAATTATGGGAATATTAGTGGAATTTACCCTTTTATTATGAACCTTTAGTTCAAGTGATGATGTTCTTTTGTCGTTACGATTTGTGGGTGAATCGGAGTTTCTAGTGTTGGGTAAAATTTTACGTTCAGCACCAACTAATTTCTTACCTCGGGCAGTGTTACTATCATTTTCGAGTTGCACATCTATATGGTTGTTTATTGGACTGTTAATTCTCTTTTTACTAAAAACCAAAGACTTTGGTTGACTTTCTGATATTACACGCTGCCCACTCAAATTCACTCTATTCGGCGTTGAAATAAACTCCATAGGAATATCTGGCACAATCAACTGTTGCTTTGATTTATCAGGGTCGACTACTTCTGACCTAGACACTACATCCAAGTTCTGTGACTCTGAAAATATTCTCTTACCGTCACCAATACCAGAACTAATCCTGATGGCAGGCGATTGTGGTTGTGCCGGTGGTGGTAAAAATGACCTGTCAGTTAAAGTTGATCTATTGGCAGCAAATGCAGTCGAAACATTACGATTAATAACAACAGTCGATGAATTTATCTCATCATTAGATATCTCATTAGCCAATGGCGAAGTAACACGCAAGTTATTACTCAAAGGTGCCAAATTATTAGGCTTACTTCTCTTAGGTACTAAAATCTGCGGTTCAATCCTACTGCTATTTCCAAATGCTTTTGAACTTCTCCTCTTTCTTACTGAGCTGTAAGCAGAGATTCTTCCAGCATCATGCAAATCATTAGCATTTAGTGTACCATTTGCGTCAATAAATTCCAGCTCATTTTGTAAAATAACTAAAACTGTGTTATCCATTGAAAAAACATCTTTCACAAGATAAGTTGCGTCTAAATCACAATGGTTTATATCCTGTAAACTTAATATCTCAAAACTTTCAATATTCAGATTTGAATATAGCTTGGTGATCCTATTCTCAATCTCATCAGCAAGTTGAAGCAAAGTATTCTCAGGCTTTGTGAAATGCAGGAATTTTCGAGTATGGTCACGGATTATGTGACCACCATTTCTAATGGTTGTGATAGTCTGATCATCACTATTATCTCCATCAATACTGTAACCGTTTGCCTTCAATTGATTTTGAGGTTGGATCAAAACCACCTGCAACTTGTACATGCTCGTTGAGGCCGCTTGGGTTTCACAAACTGTGGGGAACTGGCCTCCTGATTTTTGACACAACTCACTGAGAATTCTTAGTCAGGATGATATATGGAAAACTTAAACAATAAAAACATAGTTGCTGCTCAGTACAATTGGATATATATGAACATACAAACGCCATAATCAACAATGGTTATTATTCCCGTTATTGAGTGAATTCCAGCTAGCTGTTTCCCAACGTAGTAAATGATATCGATGATTTATGTTTAACCTAGAATCTCTTCATGCTTGTTTTAGTTGTACCAAAAAGAGTTACAACTACATGTGTTGATTGTTATTAATTAAACATTATATTATTATTAGTTTTATGCGTATATATAACGGTTTGTTATTCCTTTCTTATCTTTCTCATTTAATATTTACATTATAGCAAAATGGAAAGCCATAAACTGGCACCAAAAAAAGTAAGGCGTTATGGATACCAGCTTATCAAAGTCAAAAACAATTAATCTTATTAGTAGTATTTTGTTGTGATAGAAATATTTGAGATTTATTATAACTTGGCACATGATTTAGAGTTTTGCGAATGACCAAACCGTATTTTGATCAACGTGAAAGTTTCTTGTAGATCACATTCACGACTAATTCGGTACTCTATTTAATTTTTGACACCCTGTTTGTTGCTTGCTTCCGGCGCTTCCTTTCAGGATACTTCGAGTATTTATCCAGATAAACATCTTCAAAGTTTTCCACAATGGGCTTAAACAACATATTGAAGTTACTCATAATTTGCTTTGATGTCTCGTTATCAATGTCTTCGACAGCACGAGGAGAATGAGTTGCTGTTGTATAATTTGGAGACAAAGATCTTACGCGAATCATCTCTTCATCTTCACAGCTATCCTCTGAAATACTTTCCATAATAGAATCCTTGCGGCTCTTTCTAAACCTATGTTTACGAGACATCCGCGCATGGAATGCGTCAATTTGATTCTTGATTACATGTTTATTTTTTGATAATTCAGCTTTAATTAACGCCAAAAGAACAATGTGATGGAAGCCTTCAGTAGAAGCGGTAGCATGCTTGGAGGCCTGTTTAGCATCAACTCGACAATGATTATCGATCTCTTTCCAGAAGACACTAGCATTACAATTACTCCAATCAACATTTAGTTTCTTCAAGCTATTTTCTAGTTCTATTTTATTTGGGTGCTCTTGCATCCGTTTCGTTCCAACAAATTCTCTCCAGTCGTCTGATTTAGTTTTTTTAGCCGAGCGATGATTACCATGCAGCGTATCGTACCAGCCTTGCACAACAGCTTCGTCTGCACCCCACTGACCATCAGATCTCCAAACAGAGAATTCTTCATCCGAGTCGTTAAATTCAACAATATAAAAGGGCATACCAGACTTTATATGCGTATTACCCAAGAATACTTCAACTTTCAAGTTGTCAGCAATGGTTTCTGAACATTTAAACTTGACCATACGAGAATCCTGAATTCCCCAGAAATAATTAACCAGTTCTTTGCTATCTTCACATGCTAATACTTGGGACAATCGTACAACTTCTCCATTCTCACCACGTACATATACAGTTTCGCCACTCATATTATCTTTGGGTTTAGATGATTAATATTAGGAAACCTGTCAAAAGTATCAGAAAAAAAAAACAATATAGAAACCTACCAGCTTCTTATCTAGGTAAACTTCAGGGCAATTACAAATATAAGTTATAAACTTTACTAAGTTGGGTTATTCAACTTTCTCCAGGAAGTTTGGAAGACCCCTTCCGTTTTATATAGTTGTCACCGGAAGTTGACAGGTCAACAACCTTAAAAAGTGACTCGAGAAATGATTTACACGATCTCCTGCACTGGACACCTCACCCTTTGAGGAAAACGTCCTTCACGATATCGGCTCTTATAAATTCCAGGCACCAGATCTGGTACTAGATCTCAGCCATTGTTGAGTAAATCATACGATCATCACTGGAAATATAGCCACTTAAGTTGTTTAAACAGATATGACTTTTCATTCTATTATTATGTACTGTATTTATTGTTTATTATTTTGTTTTCCCTCATTCATATAGTCTGGGAAAGCTATTTGTTGTGGCGACGCTTCTTTTTATTCTTTCGACGGGTTGTGGCTTTCAGGGTACGCTGATACTTATCGTTGTAACACAGGGATTCATGACTGCTATCTTTGTTTTCTCTTATGGAGTGTTTTCGTTTCTGCTTTGATTGTCTTCTAGTTGCGCCATGGTCTATCTCACCGCTATTCAGATTGGAAACGCTTTTTGTTTTGCTGAAAATACTAGCCATCTCCAATGAGTTCACATCGCACTCTTTTTCAACTATTGCTGGCTTTGTGTTTATTTTAAATATTCTGATAAAAAATTCCATGGTTGAATTCATTTGAAAAATGAATGCTTTGCTAAGTCTGTGCGCTTAATTACTCCCGCTGTAATATAAGTAACACAGGACGTTGGGATGAGCAAGGTCTTAATTATATTTTTGAATGCTCATCAGGAGGTACAACTGCTTACTGAATAAATATATAGTTCCCAAAACCTATGAAAGGATACATTGTGCAATATGTTTACACAGGTTTTTGTGGTCTTGTGCATAAGCTGCACAGTTTTTTTTTGTTTGCACCATAGCAAAACAACGGATATCAGCAATTGCAAATCTAACATCATATATCAAATAGAGCTAAGTTACACAATATGATGTTAAAAAAATATTAAATAAGGGAGCTAGTGTGATAGCATTACAATTGCTTAAGGCGGGAAGGGACTGCTTAATGAAGTATTGGCTGGCATATTATTAAAAACTCCAGCACATGATACATCATAAATAACGAGAATATTGTTCTTTTAACAGAATTGTCTAATCCTTTACTGACTGCCATTTTCAAAAATTATTTTGTCACTGGCTTCTCCTAAGAACGAAGGAAAAACAGAATTGATGGAATCGATTGTTTACGTTGGTGAATTTCGCCTGAATTGTTTGTGCAGGACTTGTTTTGCAGTGTCTTCGCAATTAATTTTTTTTGTCGTTTTTCATTTCATTCTACTTTCTTTTTTTTTTCCTCTTTCCTTGGTCGTTGCCATTAAAATAATTTCGATAATACTAATATGGTGTGAGTGAGTAAATTTAGTTGCAACGTAGCGTTCACACTTCCAACATAATACCCTTTTTGCATTTCAACATTGTTCCAAATCGATCAATAATTAACAATCGTTAGGCCAATTCTATTTAACAGCACTTTTTTTTTGACAGTTGTTGATTTTATAACGGCAATTTCATTCACATTGAAGCATAGAATAACGGTTCCTTTTTCCTCTTATTGCTTTGTGTTAAACAACTCCTAGTGGTAATTGCTTTATTAAGACAGGAAAGAACTATACATCGGATTCATATTTCGACTATCTAACACTTGATAACCTACTGAATTATCCTTTTTTTGTTAAAGGTCAATCCCGGTTTACAAATAGTTACGATCGATATAAATTGAGGCTACTGAATTCTCATAACCTTCAATTGATTTCCTGAAATAACTCCTTGCAACCAAGATAAAAAGATTACACATTCCCATTTTAGAATGGCTATCAAATTGATTGATTTGGCAAGAACTTTCTTGCCACTTTTACCTGAAGTGGAAGTTCCATTTGAAAAGATTACTTTTGATGACAAGGTTGTTTACACAATCTTCTCTGCATTGATATACCTATTTGCCCAATTCCCTCTTGTAGGTCTACCAAAGGAAACAGCTCCAGGCACTCAAGTTAATGACCCACTTTACTTCTTGCGTGGTGTCTTCGCAGCTGAACCAAAAACCCTACTTGAGTTTGGTATTTTCCCAAATGTTGCTAGTGCCCTCATCTTACAACTACTAGCTGGCCTTAAGGTTATTAAGGTTAACTTCAAGAACCAAAAAGATAGAGAATTATTTCAAACTTTGATCAAGTTGTTTGCCTTGTTCCAATACTTCATCTTGGCCAACATCTTCATTTACTCTGGCTACTATGGTCAAAACCTTTCTATTGTTCAAGTTGGTTTGATTAACTTGCAACTATGTGGTGCTGGCTTGGTCACTACTTTGATCAGTGAGGTTGTTGATAAAGGCTTCGGTTTCTCTTCCGGTATGATGGTTATTAACACCGTCTCTATTGCCACTAACTTGGTATCTGACACTTTAGGAATTTCTCAAATTTCTGTTGATGAAGACAACAACACTGAGCCACAAGGTTCTTTGATCAACTTGATTCAAAGTTTCAGAGCTAAGCACAGATCTTTGCTTGAAGGTATCATCTCTGCTTTCAATAGAGACTACTTGCCAAACCTTACAACTACCGTTATTGTTTTGGGTATTGCTGCAGTTATTTGCTACCTACAAAGTGTTCGTATGGAACTGGCTATCAGATCCACTAGAGCTCGTGGTATGAGCAACATCTACCCAATCCGTCTCCTATATGTAGGCTGTCTGTCTGTCCTATTTTCTTACGTCATCTTATTCTACATCCACATTGGTGCATTTACTTTAATCCAATTGATTGCCAAGAACAATATCGAAAACCCAATCTGCAAAGTCTTGGGTCACTATGACATGGTTAACAACTTGTTGGCAGTACCATCCTTCCCTCTGTCTTTGTTGACTCCACCAAGATCATTATTGAGCAGTATCACTGAGCAACCTCTAACTTTGATTACGTACACAATATTTATGGTTGCCACTGGTGTCTACTTTGCTGATAAGTGGCAAGAAATCTCTGGATCTTCTGCTCGTGATGTCGCTGCTGAATTCAAGGAACAAGGTATCACTTTGAATGGTCGCAGAGAACAAAGTGTCGCTAAAGAATTGAACAAGGTTATTCCAGTTGCTGCCAAGACTGGTGCTGCCATTCTAGCTGCTATCACTGTCTGCGGTGAATTACTCGGTTTGAAGGGTAAAGCTGCCGGTATTGTTGTTGGTGTTGCTGGGGGTTTCTCTTTGCTAGAATTAATCACCTTGGACTACCAACAAAGTGGTGGTCAGAGTGCTTTGACTCAAGTTCTAGGTGCTCCAATGGGTATGTAAATATAAGGAAACAGAACATTTTTCTCTTATATTCATTATATGTACAATTTTTCTCCATTTTTTGTTCTTCTTTACCATTCTACCGAAATCAACATTTATTTAAAATTTAATGACATTAATAAACTGATGGATACATCTTTGTAACAGTATATCGACAAATCTCTTCTAGAACCTGCTATATTTATAGTAGGTACTACGAGTACTACTCAAATGACAACAGTTAATGAAACGATGAATTCACAGGGGTCACGGTGCTATGTATGGTTTCCTATAGCTATGCTTACCGATATATATTTTGTACATTACTAAATGGTGTTTCTCAGTATATTTACATGTAATTGAATAATCAAAAATAATCTTGTGGATCAGACTGTGAAGAAGCACTATCAGAGTTTCCTTTAACAACGACTAACCTCGCTCAATGTAGCAATCCACATCACTTGCCTCGCTTTGTATCCTACCTTTTAGAACATATTCCTTCAACTTATCAGCATACAGTTGCGCATCCATAATACCACCTTTATATCCCTTAAAATGGTGTTTCAACTCTGGTACATTATGACTTACAAGAGGCTTCAAATCCATATTATAATCCTTCGGCGTGACAAAAGTACGAACTTTCCTCCACTCGATCACATACCCACCTTTCCTAGTATGTCTACCAATACCAGAAGACCTAGTACCTTTATACATATCTTTATTACCTTGTTTGGTGGTCAAAGGTGTCCTTTTGTTACCTGCCTTAGACTCACCATAGAACAATGTACCATCCCGATACTTCACCCAAGGACGAGTAAGAAGCGTCGTCCTAGATCCCTGAAACAAGTTAACACCAGTAGCTTTCAGCATCTCACAGAAGTCTTGTTCAGCGCCTGTATACAAAAGTTATTGTTGCCCTATTACCAAGCTATACCAGCTAAATATCCAAGATATAGAAAGTACCCGTGATCATTACTTGCAGTGCGCCCACAGCTTGCAATTAATCCACAGCTTTGGCATTTCGATTGGAATCTTCGCTGGGATCCTGCAATGACAAGTTACACAGTAATTTGAAAAAAAAATAGGGCCCGTACTAAAGAATTCATAGTGCCAACTAGTATAAAGGATTTAAGTAATCCAATACCACATAACATCTACCTTTGTTATTCATATTACCTTCTTGAGTACCACATCAACAACAACTCCAAATTTATTTGGTGATAATTATATTTATTTATTGTGCGCCAACCGTGGAATTGCTAGTTCTGTGTTTTGTGCGAAAGAGGAACTTTGTTGGAATAGAAAACTATAGGGAACTCAAAGAATCCAACGACAGCAACCACTATAAGCTTTTTTTTGATACAAATGTCTGCCAACTCAGATTTGATACATAGGTGGTCCCACACTTATTCTATTTTGTCGATACTGCCGTTTCCGAAAAAGAAGCTGCTTATTGCGGGTACTCAGGATTCGAAGATCCTGGTGTTTGATCTACCTGCATACAATTTGATTGAAACAATTAAGCTAGGTGAGATAAGTGAGAATAATACTAGATCTAGTGTACTTTCTTTGGCCAAATCTAAAAATGAGAAATACTTGTTTTCCGCCGGAGCTGACTCATTAGTGAGAGTGTGGCGTGTGGGTTCCAGAGACAGTCACCATGGGGTTTGCTTGACGGAAATGGCAACTATATACTCTGTGACTGATATAGGTGACATATTTTCTATGAAATATTTGGACTCCTTAGATACTTTGGTATTTGGTTGCCAAAACGCAAGCTTGCTATTCTTAGAGAATCTATGTGAAAGAATGTGTATTGCTCAAAAGAGCTCTACAAGAGATATGAATAGATTACCACACCGTAGGTACGATAAATTTTTTGATTCACAAGGACCCACTGGTACGGGTTCCAAGAAACCAAATTATGGTGATTCTGGGACAGATTCCGGTGACGACAGTGATACACAAAATGTAATATTAGAAGTACCCTCAGAAAACATTGTACCATACGCACATAATGGTTTCATTTATTCGATCTGCAAACTGGATGATGAGTTTCATTCATTTTTCTCAACTCAGAGATCTGATGACACAAATGTGGAATATATAACATCAGCAAGCGGGGATGGGATTAATAAGATATGGAAATTTTCTGGCAGGGCCAATACTGTTACCATTACTTTTATGGATATTCAATTAGATAATAATGATAGCGTAATATCGCAGGCTGTTGAATTTCCATTTCTGTATTCGGGTCTGACTCAAGGTATAATTAATATATGGGATTTAAGCACTAGGGAACTAGTCTCTACAATCAAGACAAAAAATGACGATGATATCACGTCTATTTCAGTTTATAAGGACCATATTTTTGCTATCGATGAATCTGGGATAAATATGATATATGAAAATCAAGCGATACACTGGAATCCCAATCAAGGCAAAATTTTAAGCTCTGAAATATTCGAGAAGAGCAACTCTAACCATTCTTTAACTGTATATTTGTTGGCTGGTGGAAATGACGGTTCTTTAACCTTATGGGATGTTTCAACACTAATGGAAACAGGCTTTACCATGAGACCCTCTACCTTATCTGCAAACTCTTCGAACATATCATATTACTCTACCAAATCGTCATCAGCATCCCCAGTGAACAATGAAGAAATGCTAGAAACTTTGAAAACCTTAATTCAATTTCAAACTGTTTCACAGTGCAAATCTACACTACATCAGATGGCTTTAAGAAAATGTGCCACCTTCTTGCAGCAACTTTTTACCTCACTAGGTGCAACTAACTGCCAACTTTTGCCATCAACGAAGGGCAGTAGTCCTATTGTAACTGCAAAGTTTATTGGATCTCAAACTCAGGACAAAAAAAAATGCATTCTTTGGTATGGGCATTATGATGTTATAGATGCCGGTGACACACAAAATTGGCAGAGTGATCCATTTACTTTAACTTGTGAGAATGGCTACATGAAAGGTCGTGGTGTAACAGACAATAAGGGCCCATTAGTCAGTGCGATATATAGTGTAACAAATTTGCACAGAAGAGGAGAGCTTTTAAATGATGTTATATTTTTAGTCGAGGGTAGTGAAGAATGTGGGTCACCAGGTTTTGCACAGGTATGCAGAGAATTTAGAGAAAGATTAGATACCGCTATAGACTGGATATTTTTGAGCAACTCTACATGGGTTGACGAGAATAACCCTTGCTTGAATTACGGACTAAGAGGTGTGATCAACGCTAAACTGACAATCTCTAGTGATGCCCCAGACAGACATTCAGGTGTTGATGGCGGTGTACATAGAGAACCAACAGCCGACTTGATCAATGTGGTATCGAAGTTGCAGGATACTCATGGGAGAGTACTTATACCCGACTTCTATTCACCTGTCAAAGAGATTGACCAAGAAGAGTATGAGAGATTTCAGAAAATCATCGAAATTGCTGACATTAACAGAGACACAACAGCGGATGATCTGGTCACAAACTGGGCTAAACCATCATTATCGTTGACATCAATGAAAATCAGTGGTCCAGGAAACGTAACGGTTATACCTCAAACAGCAAGCATTGGCCTCTCAATAAGGCTTGTTCCTGGCCAGCACGTTGCTAAGATCAAGGAGGACCTTTTTAAGTACATCAGGGATTGTTTTGATACTCTCAACACTGAGAATCATTTAGAGATAGAGCTTTTGAATGAAGCCGAGCCTTGGCTGGGAGACCCAAACAATCATGCCTACAGAGTCCTAAGAGACGAACTAGCATTGGCATGGGAGAAAGAGCCTCTGTTCGTGAGAGAAGGTGGTTCTATCCCATGCTTGCGAACACTGGAACATATCTTCCAAGCACCGGCAGTACAAATTCCGTGTGGTCAGTCAACAGATAACGCCCATTTGAATAACGAAAACTTACGAATCAAAAACTGGACCAAAATGGCAGAAATACTAGACAACGTAATAAACAAGCTGTAGTCAATAAGATGTAAACTACAATTAGGCTAGTAACTCTCCAATTGCTGTACCCACGCATCGTATAACGTACAAGCATTTTTCAGACTAATCTTACATATAGCATATTAACAATATATGAAAAGAAATAAATTTGCTAATATTACATAATCAATCAGATTGACGCTAAACCCAATCTTTCTTCGGATGCTGTATGCAATCCGCTATACGGCCGCGCATTAACCGCTATGCAACGTTCGGGCGATCTAAGCTTTTCTGTATGGCCCATACATTCACGCACCAGCTCACTAGGACGTTTTTCAGTTAGATGCCATGCATTTTCTGGGCAAAATACCGGAAATGCAATCCCGCCCCGCCCAAGAGCACATCCATCCCTGTTTCCTTCCATTTTTTCTGTTTTGCCGGTGCAGAGCCTTCTCTGACCTTAATTAGCCATCGTAGCTTTGTCAACTAACAAGGAGGGATTATAACCCGTTCCCACGGTTACTTCTTAGGCACTGTTAGCAAGTTCGCCGTCAAGTGATCGGGAATCCTTCCCTCCCCGACACAGAAACGGTCGTACCCCGCGGTTTTTTTATTATTGAACTGTATTTCCAACTTTGCGAATATCAAGAGACATAAGAGACAAAACAAGGGTAGAGTGCACAGAGACTGGCGTAGCACAGTTTCTCTTGATTCTCATTTCATCACCCCACAGAAACTCATGCAAACCCCTGCATTTCATCCCCCCCCATTATATTCAATCTTCTAAAAACAAATACCCTTCCATTAATACAATATGGGCTACGTGGTTTTCTTTGCGGACAAATTTTTTTAATTGATCCTTGGACCCTTACGACATAACAATACTGTAGATTACACCATATTGTTGGTAAAGCTAAAGGATAGCAAGAGCAATAACGAGAAAACATTTCATGGAGAACTTATATATTTGACGGGTTTCAGATACCTATGTTCGAAATTCTCTTGTAGGAGGTGAAAGAAAGCTAGAGAAGACGTGTCTATCCAAGCTTGCACATTCGCTTCAGTGTACAGTATGTCTACACTATCTTATGATTCCCAAATCAGCGGGCGGGCCCAAACACAACATCAGGCGAATAAGAGCGATAAGGAAGGTATACATGTGCTACCACCTGATATTGTGCAGTCCACTCTGCCCTACCTCGAACCTGAAGATATCAAGAACCTGTCTTACACCAACAGGTACTACCACAATCTGCTAGACTATGAGAGTTCGATGACTCTGTGGCATGACCTGTTCCACAAGGCATTTGTGCCAGAATACACCAGTGCCGAACCCTTTCAGGCCGAGAATACTGTGGAGTTCAAGACTTGTGCTGAGGTGATCATGATGAATAAATATCCCGACTTGGATTGGCATGAACGGTACCTGATCCGTGAGAACAATGCGGAGTTATATACCTGGGGTTGCCTCAAACATGCCAGACTCGGGTACACAGTATCTTCCAACAGATTCCTGGAACAAGACCATTTGAATGGTTCACTGCGCATAAAGATTGGTGTAAACGCACCTACCAAGATGCCTTGGTTCGACAATGATGGATCGGAGAGTTTCTTAGCAGATGATAGGGTGGTTTCTCAACTTACATGTGGTGGGTTTGCATTCCAAGTACTCACCAAGTCTGGGAAACTCTTCAATACAGGATCCACGTTTAGTAGTGGCCATAAAGGCCCTAGCACACCTGAGGGAGAAGCTGATGTAAACCCTTTTCGAGAATTAACTAGGGCATTAGAAAGATCGCATACTTCCAACATGACAACTGGAGGACCAACTCCCATTAACCTTACAGGCACCTTCCCCAGACGAGCCAGTTATGGTGGCTCACAGGCCAGCTATGTTGGTGTCCCCACATCGGGACCCCATGAAGATATTTATGATAAACTCAATAGACTAGAGAATATATTTAACCAAGGGGTACCTGGAAATGATCATGTGAAAAGATTATTTACAATGGACTCTGTTAGGCTTAGCGATTTAATCGATAGCAATGGAAACATTATTGACATCGATATATCCAACGAACAAATTGACTGCAATAAATTTGTGGCCATTTCTGCAGGCAGAAGTCACATACTTGCTCTTGATGATAAAAATAGATTATATTCATGGGACTCACCAGAGACAGATGTCGGTGTAAGAATAAATTTTGAATTTCTACATGACAGTAACGAAAGACCTATACTAAAAATTGATAGTGGCTGGGACTTTAATTGCGTTTTCATCCATTCCGTTGGATTGGTATTATGGAATAGACGGGATGCTCTTCGGAAAGGGGATGCTTATGCGAAAGCCCATTACAAAATAATTCCCAATACAGGAATTATTAACAGCTCTAACCGAGTACTTGATTTTTCTTGCACACAAAATAACACTGTCTACTATATCACAAGAGAAGGTTCTTGCTTATGGCAATATTCGAATGGACTTACAGAAGCTATCAATCTACCAATTGAAGGAAAACTTTCCAAATTGATTGCTTGTTTTGCTTCCTTAATTGTATTTGATAATCGCAAAAACTGCTATAGTTTAAAGCTTAACAGTGGTAAAATCGACATTACTTCTCTGACAAAATTAGAACTGGAAGATCCTGACGAGTATTTTATTCAATTGGCTAGTGGTGACTATCACACACTGGGCCTAACTCAAAAAGGGAATATTTATACATGGGGAATTGAGAGTCAGTCATGTGGTTGTCTGGGACTAGGCTCACAAGATAGGAGAAATACTCCACATAATTTCATAACTCTTCAAAATGTTACAGTTCAAAGGCCGGCTAAGATTGACCTTGGAGAAAACCGAACTTGTGTAGCTGTTGCAGCAGGTGGCTGGCAGTCTGGTGCAATCATTATAAATAATAACGATAGCTCGAGATCATGATATTAAATTGGTTTGAAATAGAGAATGGATTATACTAGGTAGTCACCTGGATTACATGTTGAATTGAAGAGCAAATTATAAAATATTAAGAACTATTAGTAAAGAAAGTGAAAACAAAATTAGCTTGTCCTTATTTATTTAAAGATTTTGCTTCTATAGGTACTCTTATTATAGTTTTATGCAGAATTACCATGAATAATAAAATATATATTACAATGTTGCGTACCGTGGTAAATTAGAAACACCTAAATACTACCACTTGGTGAATTTTCATCTCTTCCTTTTTCTCCCGCTTCATTAATATCTCCATCAATATCTTCATCTTTTTCTGCCTCATTTTGTGTTTCGCCTTCATTAGGGAGTTCTTCAGATTTAGTTTCCTGTTGCTCTTCTCCATCCAATTCTTCTTCATCGACTGCGGCAAAGTTGATAGGATCATACTTCATTCTCAAATGATCTCTCACATTAGCCTCCTTTGGAGTGGCGTTTCTTAATGTAACATTCAATTGATCAATGTTATGCTCTCTTACAATTGGCCTTATAGCATCTGCTACACGTCTACGTCTCAATTCAATTCTGGATCTCAAAGGCTTGTAGAAAGCGATACCTCTCTCATCGTTTAATACAATGGCTAGTTCATTGAAACCATCTTCATTATTTATAGTTGATATACCTTCTTGAGCTTGTTTTACATGCTTCATATCAAAGTCCCTTACTCTCTTAAATTTGTAATTCTTGTCTGCGATATCATCTGCGTTCAGTTGGTCTTCCAAGTTTCTTTCCATATCATCCTTTAAGTTCTCAGAGTCTTTACCATCTGTGGTGTACATAGATATCCATTCGTCCTCTTCCAACTCTACTGGCCTGAAAATGGCTGTGGATAGGGCTAACTTCTTCTTTTCTTGAGCATCAAATGCGGCACTGCCCACCAATCTTAATGTGAAGTAATTTTGATCCATAGAAGCAGTGTCAGGCAACAGACTCCAGGTCTTCACAGCCTTCAATTTCTTTTTGACTGGATGTTGTAACTTATCTAGATTCTTTGCGGTAGATTCGAATGTACTTTCAACCTTCTCGACAATCTGCGAGGCATTCAAAATTGCTTCGTCAGAATCTCTCCTCATTCTCTTACCAAGAGCATTAACACCACGTTTCTTACCACCATCGACTTGTGTTATAGAAGATGAAACATACTCTGTCCTTCTCAAGAATGTGACCTTGGACATATCAGTTTTCGTTAGTCTATCTACCCTCGGATCACGGAGCAGTACACGATCTTCTGGATGAAGTTTGATGCTACCATCAAGTGCGTAAAGAAACTTCTTATCCTGACGGTTAAGAAGGCCCGGTATCTGCATCAAATCCAATGGCATACCTAAATCGTTGTCGATTTTAATCAATGGGGTAACATTGGTCTTCACGTAAAGAGAGTCAATGAGCTGCGGTGAATCCACATTCTCCTCAGGACGTTCGGGAACAGCCAATAGCTTAGGTGGCAGCAGTGGTGCTGGCAGGTTGTTCTGAAATTTTATCTTAGCGACATAGTCTTGTTTTTTCGACATCTTTCCTGCGTTATGCCTCCAGTTGACAAATAACTCCTGCTTTTATGCCAAATACACCGTCGAAATGACTTTAAGTTGGTATTAATTGGCAAAATTATATTCAATGTTGTCTACCACACCCAGTGACTATTCTACTTGGTCTTCTCTTTTTGCTCTTCAATTTTGAAATTTCACTGGAGGATTGAACGCTTCGAGCGATTATCCAGCGTCGTTCAATGGTACAAGTATACGATAGCAACTGCTCTTTGAGCTACATCAGCAAGGCTTATGTGAGCATATATGCCAATTTGTGCGAGTTTGATGTACTTAGTTATATCGCTAGATATTTCTATAATAGCATGGTTGATTGTTGAATGCCTTTTCACCCATCATCTGCCGATGCTTCGTCTTCATCAGAGGAAACTTCGGATTCTTCATCAAGATCAGCAACAACGTTCATTTTTTCTACTTCTTGCAGCTGTGTTTGTACTTCTGGGTCTATCTCTTCTTCTTCTTCTTCATCTTCTTCCTTCTCATCACCCTCATCTTCTTCGGTTTGTGTACTTCCATGAATTTGAGGAGCTGATTCTGGAGCATATTTGAAAGCTGATAATATTGATTTCGCCGAAGCGGATGCTTTATTAACATCACTAGCTTTGCTTGCAGCTGGACGTTCGGCTGGTTCAGTCTCGTCTACATCCATCTCATCATCTTCTTGTAAATCTTCCTCGGGTATATCCTCTTCCATTGACGCGTCCTTTTGCTCTGCTTCTTGACCTTGCCCCACCGGCTTGGCTGATAATTTGTGAAGACCACTGGAAGTCTTGGGCTTCTCTATATGCCGTACCACATCTTCCAAAAAAATATAATCGTCTCTGTTTCTAACACACTCAACCAATGCATCGTTAGTCAATCGCAGCCCTGCTTTCTTCTTGCCTCTCCTCAACTGAGCACCAAATAGCGCTTGCTCAACAAACGACTGTACAAATAGCTCCGTAGCAAAGGCAGTGGCCACATATGCCATATTAGACGTGAGAATGCTCTCAGGATCCACTTTACCTATACGTTTAACCTTGGATATCGGCAGTTTCGGCGTCCGGTCGCGTATCTTCTGTTGCAACACCATCTTCTCCTCTTCACTCATTGACATTTCTAGAGTTAATTAAATTCCACGGTAGTTCAAAAACACTCCACACTTGGTTTCGACCTCTTAGACAATTAAACAAATAAAATTACTTTCTATACTATTAACAAGGATCAATTGTATATCGAAGACTATTTCGCTGCTTAATCGCTTCTTTTCAAAACTTAGAAAGCCTCATCGGATTCTAGAAAATAAGAAGCAAGTCCATAGAACTAGTCGCTTGTTTGGTACTAGGGAGCAAGCAAACAAGAATATTGGCAAGCTAGTGTGCAAATTTCAATTAATAGGAGCAAGCTGGACATTGGTATCGGTGTGTGTATATTTTAGGCTTGGATAGCGTTTGAATTCTTCCGGTCATAAAGGCTCTAATACCCAAGGGAAATTCAACGAAGTTATATACTATCCGTGGAAGCAACCCATTTTGCTTCAAGAATAACGGGTCATTGAGATTTACTGATCCTTTTGACAGACGGGCTATTAGGACAAATAAAACCATAGTTTGAGCCAAACTGTCATAGTCATTGCGCTGCTCCACGGACTGGCATCAGACTATTTTACCTCTCACCATGATTCCTGCCGAGGATGCGTACATAACAGTAGAGAAGAGCTGGAAGCAGTCTACACTGCCTCCTTGTTCCGATATGTTTCCGTGGGCTCATGAGTTTTATGTGAATTCGCCGAGGCCTTCATATGCGGGGTCGGCTATTATCTTGAGATCGAAGACAACAAGAGATAAGACGATCGATAATATTGCAAGGTTCAGAGGATCGGTAGACCTGGCGGATGTGTTTATGTCATGGCCTAATGTGACTGACATGTCTACAAACGATATTTCTTTAGAAGATGAAATACTGTCGTTAAATATAGGTTTCACCAAAGAAATGGTCGATCTTTGTAAACATGCCGGTGTAATGCCCTTTCTAAAGACAGATGTTCCAGCATATTCCCAATTTCATCTAAAGCGTATGCGAAATAGAGTGATGAATAGACATCATTCCGCAAGTCTTTCGAGCGCCAGTTGCCGTTCTTCTAGATCACCCGAGTCGAACATAAACCCACTAAGGCGGTTTGATTTACAATGCGCTAAAATGATTGAAATAGCACAGCATATTTTAGTGTATTGTTTACATTTTGAGAATGGCAGAGACCATTTGCAATGCAAAACATGCCAAATGGTGGCAGATATTATAAAGCTAGCTCTATTTCACCTGCGAGCTAAAATCAATATAGAGCAAACTGACCTTGGCTATAATCAGATAATTGACTATATAGGGTTTTCTAGCTTTGCTGATCTTCCAACGGGATTTTTAGTGGTACCCTTGAATCATGTTAGGGATGTGATAATCTCGCAAAACAATGAAACGCGACAGCATCAATTGATTTCACAATATGATATATTGAGATTTAACAATTGGGATAGTGATTTGAAATATCATGAGAATATGGAGTTGGCTATCTTTACGTCTGCGACCAATATTGATGATACAATATGGGTTGGTAATCACCAAGACAACGTTAATTATAGAAAACAATTTGCCCTTAGGGAATTGGGTAAATACCAAAAACCAAAAACTGTAATGAATGCACCCTCTGTGGATAGATCAATAATTAATGTAGATGCAATAAGTTATGATGATTCTAGTCTTTGCAGTGAAAAGTTGTATTACATTCCAAGCATAGAGGTGCCCTGGATTTTGTTTATTAAATGTAATGAATCCTCATCGTTACCATCATCTGAGATATTGGAGAATACATTAACATCTATATTGAATGCACATACTGATGAAGGTGAATTCACCCCGAGGAAAAGTAAATCGCTTGATTTTCCATCCAGTGGATCCATTGCGCTAGGTCAACTAAATATAGCATCCGTCGAAGTACTCCTTAACACTTGCTACCTAATATACCAGGTTTATGCATCCACTAAATTTCAAGCATTGCTATATTGTAGTAATGGTTATACAGAGACTTCTCTTCTATTAATTGCATATTTGATATTTTTGTGGGATATACCGTTGGAAGAAACGCTACTGAGACTACATAAAGAGTATGGCCGGCCTTATTTTCTTTTCCATGCGGACTTACAAATACTAGGCCACCTTCAATCAATTTTGCGAGAGTTCAGTCCTAATCGCAAGTCTAACAGTACCAAGTATTTAGAATCGGTCAAGACGTACTTGGTCACGCAAGACCCAAAAGATCTGTTACGCTTATCGATAACCTCTGAGATGTTTAGCAATATATTCTTATTCAAACTACCTTCATCGTCCAACTTTACGAACCTAAAAGGGCCACTACCGTCAAAAATTCTTGATCATCTATACCTTGGCTCTTTGGAACACGCCGAGAAGCCAGAGCTTCTCAAGAAACTTGGCATCACCCATATTTTATCTGTCGGAGAGAGGCTTTCGTGGGTATTTAACCATGAAAGTAAAAGAAGCAAGTGTGAAGAATGGTACTCCAATTGGAAGATTATAGAAAAGCAAGGCATTCAAATTTGCTGGATACAAAATCTAGAAGATAATGGTGTTGATCCTATCATAAACCAACTCACACATGCATTAGAGTTCATCGACACCTGCTACAAACAGAATGGTAAGATATTGGTACACTGCATGGTCGGTGTGTCGAGATCGGCTACTGTATGCATTGCTGAATGTATGAAAAGATTGAAATGTGACGTAATGCGAGCATACCTCTACGTAAGAGTACGAAGATTGAACATAATTATACAACCTCACTTAATGTTCATGTATGAACTAGAAAAGTGGGCAGAAGAGTACACCGAACAGAAAACACCAAAGACGGAATGGCATCTGCTGTGCAGAGAAATATCCAAATTGAATTGCAAATATGACTAGATTACATGAAACTTTCCTCTGGTGGTTTGAGTGATGTAGGTGGGATGATTCTTTTCCATTAATAATAGTCATGAGACACAGAAACTATTTTTTCTATATTTCGATCTTGATAAATAAATACTAATAAAACGGCATCGTAATAACAAACCAAGTACCCCTCCATAACTAGCATACTACATCTAATCTCTTAGTAACTACATTAATAATATTTATCAAAATCACGTGATATAATTGCATACCGTCTTCAAAAAATGGTGAAGTACGCCAAAACGCGAAGTGAAGACATGTTCAGTAAACGTCCAGTCTGTGTTAATGAAGCATCAATGCCATCAGAGGCATCGCAAACATTGTGCTAGAAAATATTGGTTGTGAAACCAGGAATTAGGTGTTGTTCCACGTCATTTTTATCCATCAACCTTTCTTGTATAAACAGTATAAATTAGTCAATTTTCTTTTTAAAAGAATTATCAATAAGCTGATCCCTGAATAGTGTTGCGCCAAATCAACAGTATAACGTCAACGTTTGGAAATACGGGAGTCTCTGTTATAACAGGGTTATCATATTTGTCATAGAAAAAATTAATATAGTCACTGTCTTGACGCTGTTTCCTAAGGATTGCGGTTAGAGGAGAGACGGTTGTAACACTATAACGATTGAAAAAAACCCTTGATTCTGCGACTTCTCGAAATATCCCATATCGACAACGTTAATATACAGGAAACAGACCTGATTTGCATCCCACTTTCGCAACATCAGTGATATAGGTACCATGAGTGATGGCTCAGCAGATAGAAAAGGCAAAATGCGTGCCCTTGACATTTTATCAAAGCATTTGCGAGGGAAAAACAGTGACAAGACCACTCCAACAAGATATGGTCATAAAAGTGTAGAACTGGAAAGTATACTACGAAAGGACAACATTGTTAGTAGTCCTTTAGAATCAAGGGATCATCAGGAGTCTCAGAGAATCAATAACCCTCATTCTAATACAGCCTCACCTACTCCAAAGAGAAGAAAGCTCAATACCCAAGCGATATCAAGTGACAATAAGACGAAACAAGTACTCTCAATTGGGGAGTTATCGCACCCAGATATGCAGTCAACTCCTGCCAGGAATCGCATCATGAAAAAGGATATTGGCGACCAAAATATGTCATCTAGTGAAATCTATTCACCGAGCGTTAACAAATCAGTCAGCTTTCTTGATGAAAGTAATAAAAACTCCGAATCGACAAGTTCCAATTCTTCTCCAAGGCATTCACCCACATCTAAACCCAAAAAATCCATTCTTAGAAACTCATCTTCACCTGAGCATAACAAGCAGAGAATGAATGACAAATACGGAAAACCAATAGCGGCTAATGTAAATTTGTCTCGATCTGAAAATCATTCTAAAAATCAATACTCACCAGATAATTTACAGTTCTGGGGAAATGGAGAGATACACAGCCTTTCGAGTAATAATTCCATAGCAGAGTTTGAAAAGCTATTTTTGGGGGCCTTGAAAATATTAATGCAATCGAAAAATCCTGAGTATGGAGCTAAAAAGTTTGAAGTGTATGCCACTATAAATAACATTATGCCATCTTTTTCCAGTACAACATCTAATCAATTTATTGAAAAGGCTGCCCATATTGTGAAGGACAATTTGAAGATAATTGCCAATATAAGTATCGAGCACTTACGCGATGAACAAAACTCTCTTTTACAAGACAAGGAAAAAAAGAATCCCTTTAGTATCAGACTTTACATCCAAATTGTGAGGTTTTTTACTAATTTATTTGGCTCTTTTATTATCAACAAATTTCTTATCAGCAGTAAGGCTTTATGCGAAAGAATGAAACAAGTTTATGAGCTTTCTCTTGAAGCTTTGAAAAACGAGAACTCTAATAAGATGATGTTGATATGCCAAATGATGTTTTTGAGAGATGAGAAGCTCAGTTATATAAGTTTCACTGAAGATGAGGGTAAACATATGATTCAAATTATAAATCAAATACGGGACATACCTAGTACCAATGCCATTTGTGAGAAATTGATGTTAATCAAGCAGTTTTTAATTAAGTTTCCTGGACCTATGATATCTACAATTCCAGAATGGCTTCCAACACAAGTTATTTCAAAGATTGTCTTCTCTGAGGATGTTTACTCAACAAAAACCGGATTTACAGCGATTTCGGTACTCTTAGAACTTCTTAAGAGATGTATTGATCACTCAATAGGCCATGAATATGTATTTCAGTGTTTACACATCGATTCTACGGCTCTTTACTTTGGAGATTCAAAAGACAAAAAGCTACAGTGGTCTAATAATACTTTGGAACAAACATATGACATAAATGAGACTCATCTTGCAGCTATTCTAAGAGATCATATTGACTACCTAGTTAACTCCAAGAGAGAGTATAAATTGGCAATGGACATGTGGTTATCATTTATGGGCCTCCTTTTCAATAGTAAAGGGAGGCTGGCATTTCTTGCATCAAAAGAGGGTGAAAAGTGGGTAGATATCAATCTGAACTGCTTATCGGTGAACGATCCAAAGTGTAGGATATTATCACTTAAGGTATGGAGGATTCTTATCTATTGTGTGACAAATAATATTGATTTTCTGGGTGAAAAGGAAGCTAAAAAAATTTCTCAAGTACTTTTGAATCCTGTTAACGTTACCGTTAATGAACTAGAGGATAATAGTACATTTATGGGAGTTAAATATTTGCTCAATGACTTTTTTTTTAGTACCTGCGGGATAGCTAACAAATGTAAACCGACTACAAATATAGTACTTTGGGGGAATTTTATATTTCCGATGCTCGCAACGCTACTCAATTATTCAGCAAATGAAGATGTTAAATTTGAGTTAGATACGTATATCGGGAAGCTTTTGACTAAAGCTATTCAAAATCAGAAGAATGTAGATAAAACAAAATCTCTACATCCTATAAAGGTCATAGCATCAGAGGGCGTATCCGTTGATGATATATCTGCTCTCCAATTATCTCAGCTTCCCTATTTGCTAGAAACATTGGGCTCTGTCATTCTTCTATATGTGTTGAATAGCAAATCCCAAAATCATAGTCAGACAAGAATGCTAATATTGGAATACTTAGAACAGATACCGAATAATCAAATTACTCTGTCCACACTTTGTAGGTGCATCTCCATGTTTTATGAATACTACAATAGCATCGATTTCATCGCAAATTCTCCACGATCCCTTATCTCTGACATGTCAAGAGTCTGTATTAAATTTAAGGACATTATTTTTGATGATAACTATAATGTTTTTAGGAACTTCATTCTTTCATTTCTCATGCTATTTCAAGAAGAAGAACATCATGTAGATAATCTACTTCAAGAACTAATACAGAATGCACTGCAGGCAAATATATCGGAGTTAAAACTTATTGAAGGCATTTTGTCTCTCAAGAAAACAGATTGTGATCTGTTTGCTATTAATTGGGTTGGTAAAAAGTTACTCTCACCTTCAGTTCAAGAGGGTGACTTTATTTTATATTCTAGAATTGTTGCAAAAATCAGTGAAAAGCAAACCATTGTTAACTTTCTCGATTTAGCTGATAAACTGGGGTTTGAAGTAAATCCCACGGAAATACTAAGAATTAGTTTTTGGAAACCATCTGGACTTGTTATTTTTCTCGAGGAATATATCGCAAAACATCATGTTGACTTTGCTGATATTGTGAGCTCGATCATAGATGCTGATAGATTAAATAATGTGGAACTTTTTAGCTACGTTCTTAAGCATCTACCAGAAAACCAGAAAAGCGCGTTTATTAAGCAGCATTATGCTAAGTGTCCTCTTATCTGGAATCAAGGAGTGTTGATTGATGATTATGATCTTATTGACATTACATTGGACTGTGAAATATGCACATTTATAGCCCATCATTTCTCATTTCTGTCTACTTCCTCCAAGGCAAAATTATTAATCATATTCATTGAGAAAGATATGTATGACTTGCTCGTTCAATTCAGATACAATTTGATACAGGAATTTTTGCCAACCCTAACTATATATAAAAAGGATGACATTATAACCACAGTACAGCAACACTTAATTAATTATTGCTTTGCAAAAAATAGTTTTGTCTTGCTAGATTGTATTGAACCATCTACATTGACGTCAAGGACCTTAGAAGATGTTATTAAGCTACTTGAGAAATCGTATGAGGACAACATTACATTTGTTCCGGCCAAATATATTATTTTTATTGATAACCTACCAATGGATACTAAAATTAATACCACAGAAATTTTAAGAGTGTATCTGGTCACCGGCGATGTTACACAGTGTTTGTTCTTCTTGACATCATTAATTAACGATAAGAAAATGGTTCCGTTAACTAGATGCCGAAATGAAGTTTTCGATTTCTTTATTGCCTTGGATTCTTCAAATGACCTAAGCATAAAAGCAAAAGCAGTTACCACTTTTGAGAGTTTAATTAATGTTATCTTTTTACTAAGAAAGAAGGTGGATATTGGATTCTTATCACAATACATTGCCAGATTACCAGAAAGACCATCCAGATATCTAGTTGATTTATCAGAGAAATTAATATTAAATAAATCATTCAACAGAAGTAAGTTCAGAAACTCTTCTAGCTTCAATGATTTACACACACACGTTAGAACATGGTGTAACCAGTTAGATAATACGTCTGGAAGTACCAGGGAAACTACACCAATCTCAGCAGCCCACATCAATGACCATATAAATAAAAATGCCTTGAGTCTTGAAAAAGATAAAGATAATTTAACAAACAATACTGAACAACAGAAAAATATTCCGAATTCAAAATCTCAAGAAATCTCAAAATTCAGTAGTAACATAGCAGATGCCAATGATCTACCTTCTAACACTAGAGAATCTAACTGTGATGGGTCCCAAAGCACTGAACTAGCTGGAGGGAAAATGATAAAAATAGATAAAGGGCAAATTAGCGCAGATATGAAGAATAACAAAATCGCGCCAAGACAAATTTCTTCTATTGCCAGTGAACCGGATACTTTAGTCAACTCCAATATTGACAATAAATCTATGATTGAAAAGGGTAAAAATGGCGATAAAACAGTTAATAATAATGCAACTACTAATGATTTTGAATATCGGACATCTGAAGATCCAATTGTTTCCGTTAATATTCCAATTTTCAACTCTAGAGTTTCAGGTCTCGATAAATTAAATAATCAAAAAATTTCAGATGAGTATGTTATTAGTAGTCATGACCTAGAACTTGCCAGAAATGGTTTACAAAACCAGGCACAACTTCATGATATGCATCAGGGATATAAAAAGAAATCTGCAAATCTATTGACTCAACATAACATGAGACCACCATTTGAGGATGTTGCTATTCCAACTCATAAAGAGTTGAAGATTCCAATCTTTAATTCATTGATACTTAAAAGTACCAACCAACAACCAATGCTTCCTAACTCTCAAAGAAAAGTGCAATCAGAGGTTGCTATTAGAAAAAGACCACTCGGGAATCCGAGCACACAAGGCCAATACACTGATATAGAGAATGAGAGAGTTCGTGACTATGATGATAGTCAAAGTCTTGAGGATTCTGCTGACATACGACTACATTTTCCTAACAAACGTGCTCGCCGTATCGTTTCCAAACTCAGAGGATTTAGTGAATACGACATGGGCCAGTTATCTGCAGAAGAAAAGCGCAATTTGAGAATTGAGCTTTTGGATTTCCTTATGAAAATCGAATATCATACCATAACCGATTAGCCACTTACTGTTAAGATTTGAAAACAATGATCCTAACTTGACTTCTGACTCCCTTCTCTCAAGATTTGTATTGTACACGATCTTGAGTACGTAAATGGATAATGCTTTCTCACACTTTTTATTTATTTAATCAGTTCGCAAGTAGTAGATTAGGTATTATATCATAATCCGTAAAAATTGTATTATATATATATATGACTGTGGAAAAATTAAATACACAAACATAAAAAATGCACACCTACTCCCAGATTGAGCCAATGTCTAAATTAGCCGAATCCATAAATCCATCAATGGCGAAGTTGTCGATAGGTAAGAAATCAGTAGATGCCATATCAACAGAAAACAAGTCCGTCTGATCCGCGGAATTTGGGGTTATTGTTTTGTCGTTGGTTGATGTTGTAAAATCCTTGAATGAATTCACATTCAGTATAGCGCCATCTCTTCCACTTGGCAGACTGCCCATAGCTTCGGCAAGGCTATTGGGGTTGATCAATAGGCCATTGAAATTAGAATTTTGGATAATAAAATCTTCGAAGTCAGGTGTATCTAGTGATGAAGTTGTTGTATTTGGTGTTAAGTGATCACCCTGCTCTGATTCTGGTGTTGTTCCCCATGCCATATTATTCTTGGCTGATGAAATCGGTGGTAAAGAGAATTGTTCAGTAGGGTATGGGTCATTACGAGTCATTTGGGTCTGTTGTTGTATGTCAGAATTAGTGCCTGGCAAGATAGGAGTTGCAGCTCCAGAGTGAGGGGCATATTTTCTTTCTGGAATCATATTTTGGTTTGTTGTCATTGCCGTTGGATTCATCATAGGCATTGGTGCAGGTGACATCGATCTTTGCTGGTGCATATGGAGAACATTAACTTGATTTTGCTGCTGGTTTGCAGGTGATAATGGTGATGGAATCAAAGGATTTGTAACTTGATGGCTGTCAGGACCCAATTTTCTTGCATCTGATTCAGAGTTGGGAGTAACTCTCATATGACTGCTAGAGTAGGTGATAGGTTGATAGGACCTGATTGGAGGTAGCTGTGGTGTCATTCTGCCATTGGCTTGGGCGTTTGGAAGCAAACCTTCGACATTACTAATAGATGGTAAATTTGTCACACTTGGTCTGGATGGCATAAAGCCTAACGCATCTTGATAAACAGGGCATTTCTTTAATTGATCTGAATCGCTTGACAATAATGCAGGTATGTTGGAAATTTTCGGATGTTTCCAGTTGGAAAGTAAAAGCTTTCCAACACCATGCTTATGTTTCGATCCATTCTTTTTATTACCAAATGATCCACTTGGAGTGGTTAGTAACGATATGAAGAAACCGGTAGACTTCATCACCCTAACAGAAAAGCTATATTTGGGGGCCAGTTTTTCAGTCAGTTGCTTGAATAAAACCATTCTTGACATTAATTTCTCAGCCAATGAGTCTGAATTGTCCAGGTTAATATTTTGCATTAAATCATCTTGAAATTGGTTATCTTGGTTCAGATTATTTGGCTCTTCAGTGTTTTCATCTTCTACGCTACTACTATTACAACTGCTTGGTACACTTGTACCAAAGATCGTCTGTGTTTCCTTCAGTCCGTTTAATGGACCACATTTCACCCTCAGTATCAGGCATATAATGAATTGAAGAGCTCGATGTCCTATATCTAAGCTGTGGAAGCACAGTATCACATTCATATACTTAAATAACGGATTCTGGTCAGAAACACCAACAAAGTATAGCATACAGTTCCTATAACCGTCAAGCGCATAATCTAAGGCTTTCTGAGCATAATTCTTTGCTAGTATGGTAGTTGTTGGATCTTCTGCACCTAACGGTTCATAATGAGTAAATAAAATGTAATTTAGCAAGTACAGTAGCATCCTCAACGTCATATGTTTCGAGAAAAATAAAGCCTTAGACGTCATCTCATGTGGAAGGTCTAGTTTTTTGTCAACATCTTGACCAATTCTCTCGTTCTCATCGCCTACTATTTCCTGTTCTGATTTTCTTGCGAGTAATATATCCTCCATCCTAGGCAAATCATATATATCATCAAACTTTTGCAGCCCAATTGGTACTTCTGATGTCGACAGTAAGCCATGGTTTATAAGAGAATTAATGACATCATTGATACCTTTCTCACCATCAGTCAATTTTTGAAGGTTAGAGATCAAAGCATCAAGTTCAAACTTCCGGACATTCTTAGCAATTGATATATTGAGAGTATGGTTTAAGACAGCAACGATACAAAGATCTAGTTGGTAAAACAGTGTATAGTTTTTTATTATAATAAGTTCTTTTATGTCCTTCACGTAATCAATCTTGGATGCGGAGGGTAGTTTGGTATCGCTGATATCATTCAAATTTCTGATTAGTCGCGGTGAACCAAGTAACAATGATTGCTGTACGTCAAGACTTACAATATAATACCAAACCTTTCTCCATGTATGCTTTGCTCTCTCGATTGATACATTAGTATCTTTGGGAGAAACAGATGGAGTTTCTGATCCATTTCGATTGGAATTGCTAGGAGGACCAGATCTTGTATTATCAGTAGTTAAATTGGCGGAGACAACGTTTAGCTGAGGGAAGTTGTCTGGATCTCTATGTAAACCACAGCTAAATGCCATCATCATGATGCTAGATAACAAAATTTGGTGGGATTCATTATCAAAGTTACCCGCAGAGTTACCTTGACTGGAGGCATTTGCACAGTTCATTAGGTAGAATTTGAAGAATACAGCAAACTGAATAGTTGACATGTTGACGTTCGTATTGGATATACTAGAAATTTCATCAAACTTTATCAGATGTTTTTTGACTAAATCAAGGGCAAAACCATCTACCTCATATTTCAGGAGCTGGAGTTCATCCTTGAGCCTCAGTGATGACGCTAACGATCCTGATTCGTAATCTTCGTTTTTAAAATCATGGTCTGTGCGTAATTTGTTTAATAAAGGATTCTCAATGTCGATTTTACAAGAGTTCATCGGTAAAGATAGCCAAACTAACCTCATGATTATGATTAAGATACCTAAATTAGAGTAATCTGTTGGTTTGTTAAGTGTCATTGAAGTTATTGGTTCTAATTCTAGGTCAGAACTAGTGCTCATTATCGTATTTGAGATCAGCGAATTCAGGTCAAATATCTGATTTATGTTATTCTTAAAGTTCAGTTCATCAAGAATAGGTATAACAGGGTAAAAATGTTTGAAAAATTTGTCTATGTATAGCATAATTATTCTTTTTGGAGGTAGCAATTGACGAAGTTTTTCAATGACTTCTTGTTTAGTTAGAGGTTTGTCATTGAGTCCAGCTCCTTGCATTTTTTCTTTGGTGTATTTGGAATGGTCTATAGGGCATTTTTTAGTAGCAGCATTCTTATTATCAGTATTGGCACTCGTCAGGTTAGAGTCATTTACTTTATGATCAACAGGACACTTATTTTGTACAATATGAGTATGTGGGGGGTGCATAGGTTGGAATTGACCTGCATTGCTATTTACGCCAACAGGGTTACTCATCGCTCTATGATCGATTGGGCACTTGCCAATTGAGCTCTTTGGTGTATCATTAACCATAGGTGTTGTCTTGACAAAATGATTTTTCTGTTCGGATTCTGCAGCTTTGAATTTGCTGTGATCAATAGGACATTTTCCTCCGTTCTTTTGTCTTTTTCTTCGTTTGTGTCCAGAACCATTGGTATAGTATTCTAAAAGCTTTTCTCTCATAGTGAAAATATGAGTCCATAGTAATTTCAAGTATGGATCACCTTTCATAATGGCAAGCCAGTGAGTAGCTCCCAAATGAATAGTACCATTTGATTTAATATGAAGCAAATCGAATTGTCTGGTTAGATCGAGTTCGTCATAATCGTGTTCTTTAACAGGTCTAGCCATGTCGTCGACCATATTGGTATCATCCTCTAGTTTGACCATTGGACTGTTTGTTAATTTAATAGGGGCATCAACCGGTGAACTCAATCCAACAGGAGAGTTTACAACAGAGGCGCCTAAAGATGCTGTTACAGCTGGATTGTGCATATACCTCGCTAGCTTTTCTTCCAGAATTTTGCACCTCTCTTTCAGATTCTTCAGTTCATTATCTTTGGAAATTTCTTTCTTAGCATCCTGTGCCCAGTTTTGTTCCATGTAATGGCAAAGATGAGCAACACCTGTCTTAGTACATTGGTTACAATGTGGCCTTGTTTTATCACACTTTACCTTACGCTTTCTACAAATTGTGCAACTTAGTGGAATTCTATTCCTTTTCTTTTTTGGAGCAGCTCCTGGTATTGTTGTAGTGGTACTCATTGTCGTCTTTAGGGTACAGTGAGTATAGCGGAATGCTTAAATCGAAACAGCTAGTAGAGATGTAAAAACCTATAATTCTATGCTTATTTCGTCCTGTCTTGGAAATAGTCTCTCTTGTTAGTGTACCGAGGATATTTATCGAAAGATTAAAGCCTAAGATGCCTGTATGACTTGTGATAGAGGTAATGTTAATGAAATTCAATTGGAGATATTCAACTCTATTCTTGGAGCTGTAGTGCAGTTATTTCGGAAAGTAAGATTAAAATCAAATTAATAACAAATGGGAAAAAGACCAAAGTTATAAGAACAATAAAAAACCAACTTCTATGGGTATGATTCAACCAATCATGAAAGTTGGGCAAAATTACTATTTGTAATAGTTATTGAAATGGAAGTAAACAACTTTATGAATCAGAAACAAAAAATTCAACAACTTGTTAGCTTATTATTTTCTAAACTCCAATCGAGCTGAAGGAATATACATTAAGTTCCCAAGAAGAAAAAACTGTTCTTGCTTAGGATCCAAAATTAAATCTAAATGAAAATTTTTGAGTTTCAACTTCGAATGAAATAAACTTGGTAAGGTTGGTGTCTAAATGGGACGGAATGGTTCAAAAGATGTGCTTTGCAGAGCGTAAATATGGGTTCTTTTTTTTTCTTTTATCAAGATACCAATGTTCAATCTATTTGCCCCTGTTATCGAGGCCTGGCAGAATAAAACACCAAACTGCAGTCTTATTTAGACAATCATTCTTTCCCATTGTTCTTTTATTATGCACTTACCTTTATTTCTTTCTTTTTTTCTCATTAGAGATTGATGCGTGGAAGGGTCCTTTCTACAACAACAAAAGGGCATTTCAGTAACAACAGTAGTAGAAAGCAAACCGGAAAGCTCCTCGAGGAAAAGAAGATCCTCGTGTAGCAGGGAGGATAGTCACTTATCCTCTGGTAACTTCCCATTGTCCATTTTGCTATCATGGGATGGACACTACTCTGGCAGAAAAGAAATGCAGGGATATTGCAGCATTTTACGAGCCCGTTGGGAAAATCTTATCCAAAATATGTACTGGTGAGTTCTATCTTTGTTGAACAGCACCTCGTTTAGAAGAGAAGGCCCTTTTGCAAGTGACTTTTATTGCCCACAGCAACTCTGAACCAATTGTTCCTGGAATCTCCTCCAAGTCTTTCAACAGGCCAAGTGCTAATGGGCAGGTTTTTTCATTCTGTCTAAACGAAAATTGCCATCTCATCGCACTTTAAATGTTTCCTCTACAGAAAGCTGCGTGGCGGGCAGGTTTTTTCTTGTCTTTTTCTCGAAGGCAGGGCAGCTTACTAATTGAAATAATGACAATAGTGACTTTTAGCTGGATAGATCAAAGTGTTCAGGCATTATTAGTGATACGCTATGCGCTGGTTTTACTTTCTTAAGAGCAGCAAACACTTCGCAAAATATCTTCTATTGAGAAGTTTGTCAAGAGGAGTGAGAATCTTATTGTACATACAATGATTGAGCTTTATTTTTAAAGAACGCGGCCGTGGATCACGGCCGTAGATGCTATATTTTGTGTACCTATTAACATGGAATATGGACAAAGATAGTCACTATATGTGCAGCTTGTTGAAGAGTGAGGTTAGCTTTCTTTTGTAAAGTCACTAATGGGCTAGTTTCTTGTAGCAATCTCGTGAAAAGAGTATTATTTCATATGCGGTTGTCCGTACATATGCTGTCGCAATATATTTGTACCATGCTGCTATATATTGTGTCGCAGCTTTGATGTAAATGTTATCTTTCCACATGGCAGCGGCGGTTTCTAAATCTTCTTGTAGCACGAGACTGGAACAATATGAAGTCAGTATCAGGAATCCTCTGGCTGGTCCCAATGGATTACGCAAGGACTCATCCAAATATCTTGTTAAATCGTTGGTCTTCAGTAGTAATATCACAATACGTGGAATGTGTGCTAGGATTTTCATCAGTTGTTTCAATAGTTTATTCTCTTCGCCCTGTGTGGAGGTCCCTTCAAGGTCAGCAGGCATTGATGCCTTATCCAGCATCCGCTTCCTCATGATTTCTATTTCGTCGTTACCACGTACGCTGTCAATATCATAATTCAGTGCGCTCTCCACGGATCTACCCGTGATAGCCGCCGCAAAGAGAGGAAATTCATCATCAGTAATGCCCGCTAACTCATAGCTCCATTTCCTCATTTCATTTTGATCATGGCGAAGAAGACTCAGCCAAAACTTTGCATAATTTCTTCTTGTTTTCAAATCAGGATATCTGTACAGACCATGATCATACAGAACAATTTCATAGTTATGATAGCCATTCTCTTTTGTTGGTTTACAAGTTCTTATTGACAGATTTCCCATATGTGGATCACAGTGTATTCCAGCGTCTTTTGTGAATATCATACTGTTAAATATGTGAGCCAACGATTCGGATACCTCATTACGCTTGATATTATGATCTTCCAGATAGGTTGGGTCATCAAGTCTAGCACCACCAATGTATTCCATTATCAGAACTCTATCCTTGTGTAGCAATACTTTTGGTACCCTGACACTTGTGGCTCTTTTCAGTTTCTTGTTTTTATTAAAAAACTTGGCTGTTAATTCAGCATTTTGAGCTTCTTTATTGAAATTTATCTCATCGTAGATGGAACTATGGAGTTCATCCGCCAACCATACCAACGAATATTGAGGGAAAACTTTATCTAAGGTTGCAAAAACAAACTTGGTCATCATAACATCGACGGACACAAATTCTTGCAACTGTGGGTGTTGAAACTTCACTGCTACTACCTCCTTGGTTCCTTGTTTGAGCTTAGCCCTATGAACTTGAGCCAAGGAAGCCACACCAAGGGGTTCATCATCAATCCATTCAAAATAAGTAGTAAGATCTTCACCAGGAATTTCTTTGGCAAACATACGGTCTATGTCGTCTAGAGATGACTCCGGGCAATGATCCTGCAAAGGCACCATAGTTTGAGTCCACTCTAGGGGTAAAATATATGACATCGCCCCAATATGCTGTCCCAATTTTATAAAGACACCACCATTCTTCTCTAACGCTTTCAACGTGATATTAGCAGCTTTCAAATGGCATTGACGTAAATTCTCATCCTTTTGGTCTTCATCATCAATGGTATCATTTAATGATAATACCTTCTTGTATTGAATAACACATCGAGAAAGTGCGATAGTAACTACACCGATACGTTTGAAGCTGATATATCCATGCCTTACAGTGTTGTGAAAATTCTCATTTGTCTCATACAGAATACAACTGGTACCAACACTTAACCCTAGTACTTGTACCCATCTCTTGTTATAAAACCTTGATTTGGCTACTCCGACTATCGGGGTTTTGGGCCTCGTTAGATTCCTAATTAATGTTGGCAAACTCATCGCAAATACCAGTGACTAACTATTAAAGTGTGTTTATTATGGTATTTAACTCAGCAGTCCATACATATATTGTAGTTCATGTTGTTCAAATCCTCAATCACGCAGGTAACGGTTGAGATATGTCAAATTCCATTGCTCCAACTCCCTCCGCGTTTTCCGTGTTCGCCAAGCTGCTGGATATAATCAAATAGTGATCAATTAAAGTAATTCAATATAATAATTCCAAGTTGACATTACGTGTATTTCGTAGTCCTGTGAGCACTAATTACTAGTTTACTAGCCGAATAGTGCCAAGTTTTCTTGTATTTAGTAAAAAGAATGTGAAGTTTAGTCTATAAATTTATATAAATAACCAATTCGAGTGCATGCTTACTCGAGAAGCTAATCTACTTTCTTAATGAATAAATATTTGGTTCCTGTGAATTAAAAAGGTGGACAATTATGTCTATTGTACAGTTGGTGGGTATTGTACCGTTAGCTTGTGACCACCAACGGGGATCTGAGAGTTGGTGTAGCTTAAGAAAGTGTTCCAAAATATGGCCACGACATTGGCTGCCAGCAACCTATGTTGAAGTGGTACAAGAGAGAAGTTTACCATCTGGAACAGCGGCCACACGCACCAATTGGTTTTCAAAGTGTCCCACCATTGTAGTTTTATTTTCTCCCTTGCGGCACCGAGACCGTGGCCCTCCAATAAGGACATGCAACCAAAATAGAATGGTAGCCCAAGTGGTGCGAATCCAAGTTGATCTACACAGACCCTAAGAACCATATTTGACCAGTGCTTGGCAGGTTTATTACTAAACTTCACCTTGGTCAAGAAGCGGTACCACCTGTCTCCAATAAAAGAAAATATCATCGACCCATATACAACAGCCCTAACGGTCCTTGGTATATCGTACTTTCCTCGCTTGACATCGTTGGTTTGGGCACTTGGTGGAAGTGTGTCTGGTCCACTGGGAAATAGTAACTGAGCAGAAACATCACCAATCCCAAATAATGCACCTGTCATGATGGAATTGGTCAGCTTAGGGCGTACTTTTAACTGATGTTCATACAATTGAAACAGCCTGATCATTGCGTTCTGCAGATGTTATTAACTAATAATTTAAACTGTATCTTTATGTCAACCTTTTGCTTTGTATAATGAATGTTCTTTGATTATTTAAAATGGTAATCTAAGGATGATCTTAGTGCTATATTTGAGACAGATGTCACTATTGGGTATTCACTGCATTGTAAATTAATTTATATAGTTACAGGGAATATGCTAGTGGTAATAACGTTGGTCAGTAATATATTATTGTAAACTTAAATTAATGAATTTTTCAAAGAATCGTATGTTATCCCCTAACAAATGACAAAAATTTAAAGTGCCACTGCTGGAATCATATAGAAATAATCGAAACGTCATTGTATCCCAGGTAATAAATTAGGTTTTGTGACAAATTTATATCGGCCGGGGAATACAAAGTGGCATGTAGTAAATATGTTATATTAGTGTTATATGTAACTCTAGAGAGCAGCGATGGCTGCAAGTTATAAAGAAACGACTGCCTTGCAGCCTGTAATTTTTAATGGATACTGCTTCTTTTTTTTGAAATGTGATCTATACTTTATTAACAATAGTACAACAAATGAAACAATATAGATACCTAAGATATGATAAAATAATATAAAATGTATAATAACTGATATATCTCACGGAGAAATAAATTAAGAAAAGAAAGAAATAATATTAAACATCATTAACCGAAAAAGCTTGGAAAAAGAAAAATAAGTGAATATTTTTGGGATATTCTCAAATTTAATATTTTTTAAAATAAAAAAGATTAAAAGATGAGATTCACTTAGAAATCTTCGTCATCGGAAGAAACGTAAGCATCACCCAATTCCTTCTTCTTCTTCATTCTCTCCTTCTTCTTCTTTCTCAATTCAGCAGAAGACAACTTCTTCTTCTTCTTACCACCGGCAATCTTGTTACCCATAGCATCGAACTTGTCTTCTTCGTCTTCCTTCTTCTCGATTCTTGGACCAGCACCTTGACCGCTGACCCAGTTGTGACCGGATGGAGTCATCTTACCGTCCTTGACGGCCCAGACTTCTTCAGTCAAGTTCTTGGTGAATTCAGCAGAGTGAGTAATGATAATAACACCACCTTCGAAAGCCTTCAAAGCCTTGGACAAAGCACCTAGGGAGTCTCTGTCCAAATAGTTAGTAGGTTCATCCAAGACGATCAAGTGAGGTCTTTGCCAAGAACAAGCAGCCAAGACCAACTTAACCTTTTGACCACCAGACAAACCTCTGATTCTGGAGTGGGAGACCAATTCAGCGTCTAGACCCAACATAGCACAGTGCTCTTCAATTTCCTTTCTGGTCAAAGGACGGAATTGACCGGAGGCCAAAGCTTCCTTCATATCAACTTCAGCAACCATCTTGGAGTGGGATTCGACCAATTCACCTCTTGGAATCCAAGCGTTGTCAACAGACATCATTGGGACCCATCTTTCAGACTTCATACCGATGTTTTCACCCAACAAGAAAGAACATTCGTACTCGTAGGTGTTCTTGAACTTTCTTCTAGCGTGGATACCAGCAATTCTTCTTGGGGTACCTTCGATCTTGAAGATCTTGTTCATAGCTTCAGCATCGTTTTCGTTGATTTGTCTGTTAGCTCTGTCCATGGTTTCTCTATCTTCACCAGTTTGGAATCTCCATTGGATATATTCGGATGGAGTCTTGTCCAAGTGGGATTCGATGTGAGCGAAAGCGTGTTGCTTAATGTAAGCGATACGACAGTTCTCGTGAGTGTAGACTTCACCGGAGGTTGGTAGCAATTCACCGGTCAAGACGTTAATCAAGGTAGACTTACCAGCACCGTTTGGACCAATGACAGCAATTCTTGAAGACAAAGAACATTGGAAGGAGATGTCAGAGATTTGTGGCTTGGAAGTACCTGGGTATTGGAAGGTCATGTTGGAGACCTTGACAATAGCCTTTTGCTTGGTCTTAACACCTTCTAGGTAACCTGGTTCTGGGAACTTGAACTCCAAGTCGGAGGCACCTAGTTCGTAGTAAGATTGAGCAGTTGGGCACTTCTTGACGAATTCAGACAAGTTACCCTTGTACTTTCTCAACTTCAAACCTTCGTAGTGGATAATGTATTGACAGACATTGTCCAAGAAACCGGAGTCGTGGGAGACAATGACGGAGGTGATACCACAGGTGTTTAGGTAGTTGACCAACCAAGCGACGTTGACGGTATCCAAATGGTTAGTTGGTTCATCCAACAATAGGATATCAGCGTTCTTCAAGACAGCTCTGGCTAGAGCCAACTTCATCTTCCAACCACCGGACAAGGAGGAGATTGGCATGTTGATCATTTCTTCAGTGAAACCGAATTCAACCAACTTAGCGGTGATAGCTTCCTTGGTACCGACTTCAGAGGAGACGACGAAGTCCAAGACAGAAGTGTCAGCGTGGGTACCGTCAATGTCGTGTTCGACGTAGACAGTCATACATTCTTCTGGGGTTGGGAAACCGTCGACTTGACCGTTAGCGATGGCTCTCATCAAAGTAGACTTACCAGCACCGTTTGGACCACATAGACCGTATCTTCTACCTCTCTTTAGTCTCAATTGGGTCTTGTTCAACAAGATCTTAGCACCGTAAGCCAAGGAGAACTCACAGTTACATAGGTCTTCACCTTCGTCTTCTTCGTCGTCGAAGTTTGGACCAACTGGGATGTTGTCGACGGCTCTCTTTCTGAATTCATCCAAGACGTCCTTGGCGTTTCTTTCATGCATGAAGATGGTCATGTATGGGGTGATGTGAGTGAACCAAGCTTGTTGGTCAATGACTCTTTCGTCGATCAAGTCACCGGCCATAGCGGCGATGTATTCAACGACAATCTTGAATCTTGGAGCGACGTTTTCGCCCTTCAACAATTCGTTGATGACACCTAGAGTGGTTTCGATGTCACCGGCGTGGGAGATTTCTGGCAAGACATCGTCCTCGGTAACGTTACCGACTCTTCTCAAGGTCTTTAGACCTCTCAAAGTAACTTCACGAGCTTCTGGGTCGGCAATGGTGGCGTAGTTGTTCTTCAAACCTGGCAATAGCTTGTCCAAGAAAGGAGCAACGACTTGTGGGTCTTCGACCAACTTACACATGTTGTCGATAATGACGGCAGCCTTACGCTTGATAGAGGTTTCTCTTTCAGCTAGACCTCTGGACAACAATGGGACCATGATGGACAAAGTAGCTGGGGTGACTTCAGCGACGAAAGTGGTGGCACCTAGCAAGTGGACGGTTTCTGGGACTTGCTTTGGATCAGCGATACAGGAGATCAATTGAGGGATGAAACGCTCGATATCCTTGTTGTCGACGGTCTCGGTGGCCTTGGTCATGGTGGCGGTAGCAGCCTCCTTGACTTCCTTCTTGGTGTCCCACATGGTTTCAGACAAGACTGGGATCAATTCAGGCATTCTTAGGGCTACTTGTTCCTTAGCAGCATCAACAAGAGCGGAGATGGCGGCCAAGACGGAGACCTTTTCTTGCCACTTGTTGGTGGTTTCCAAGGACTTGGTCAAGTGAGGCAAGTAAGCCTTGATGGCGACTGGGTTGATGGCCTTGGAGATGGCGACCAAAGTCTTGGAAGCAACAGCTTGGACATCCTTGTCCTTGTCACCGGCCTTGGCGCAGATTTCTGGGACCAAAGTGATGACGAATGGCTCGACGGATGGAGACAAGTTAGCTTCGTTAGCGATGTGGGCAACGGCTTCCAAGAAGTTAGCGGAAGTCTTCTTGTCCTTGACAGCCTTAGCCAACTCCTCAAAGAACTTTTCTGGGATATCATGTTCGATGATGTTACCGTTCAAGAAAGAAGCAACCTCTTGGGCAGCTTCGACACGGTTGTCAGCAGTAGCCACAGAAAGGTTCTTGAAAAGCTCTTCTAGAACTTTAAGAGATTGGTCAGAGTCAGTCATTTGTCAGATGTCTCTCTTTTCAGTTGTTGTGCTCAGGAGAGAAGATGAAAAGTAAATTAATATACCAAAGAGAAAACATCTGAAAGCAAGAAACATAATATATATATATGAAAGAAAAAATTTTTTTTCACTCAAAATACATTAT
>ERZ1036435.181-NODE-181-length-51485-cov-11.397122_pt1 | contig 51485 bp, 35 predicted proteins | sample MGYA00514223_ERZ1036435 | MGnify/ENA primary metagenome ERZ1036435 (study PRJEB33795, sample SAMN09464927) | human gut metagenome | host: Homo sapiens | place: USA: Stanford, California | collected 2016-08 | study: EMG produced TPA metagenomics assembly of the... | reverse complement strand
ATATGGGGGGGGGGGAAGGGGTGGCGTTGTCTCAGAAAGTGCCGTAGAGAATTAGGAAGATTCTATGTTTAAATAGAGAACAATGGACGTGCTGCATGACTCCCGCTACTGGTGGTATAGACCGGATGTTATTTACACATCAAAGCCAAATGCTGTTTGTCTCAATGTGACGCTTCAAAACAATTTTTACCCTTGATAATATTTTTTTTAGCTAACAATTAATATATATTTCTTTGCCTATGTAGCATATTGGTTCAGGTCCAGAGTAACTATCTTAGAACTGTTTTCCTGTTGCTGTCTGAACACACCCACTAAGGCGTCTGATTTCTCAAACATAGTGTTTTTTAGAGAGATGACGATGAATTGCAGGTCCGGGTTGCCATGTCTGCGAATGTATGCTGCTATGCGTTGTACGTTTGATATATCTAATGCTGCGTCTACCTCGTCCAGAATGAAGAATGGACTTGGATTGTATGAGTTAATGGCAAATAACAGAGCCAGAGCAGCCACGGTCTTCTCACCACCAGATAAGTACTCCATATCTTTAAAACGTTTCATAGGTGGCGTGGCATGGTAACGAATTCCAGCATTGAAGGGTTCGTCTTCATCTTCAATCGTCATAGATGCACTACCTCCTCCCAGGATCGAGGTGGAATTCACATTCCTGGTTAACTCACTATATATGGCATCTAGGTGCTCGTTGATCTTTTCAAAGGCATTTTCAAAGAGCTCTTTCCTCTTTTGCTTAACTTTCAAAAACTCATCAAATACCTTTCTCTCTTCTGTCTTCAATCCTTCTGTCTCCTTATCCACTTCGTCAAACCTAGACTTGGCGTCATCAAATCTCTCAACAGCTCTCGCATTGGGCTGAAGCTCCTCTAGAACATCATCTATGTCTCTAATTTGATTATTAAGATCTTGCTTCACAGCAGCACTAGTTGCCTCCTTATACTTTCTCGGCAACTTGGAGAAATCAATTTCAATTTTTTTGGCAATTTCAATAGCCTCATCGTCTACTTTCGAAGCAGGTAATTCTTCCAAACCAACTTCTGATACAACTGGGACAATAATACCTGAAACTTGACAGTTCTTGAGAATACTCATTTTCTCGAGATCTAATCTTGTTATATCATCCTTGATCTCGTTTCTATCACTCTCAATTGATGCTAGCCTATTATTATATTCTGAAATAATGTCTTCAGTGGCTGACGCATCTTTCTGCTTCGAATCAAACGCAGCCTTAATTGATTTCAATTCTTCATTCTTACCATCTAATTCGCCCTCAAGAGTTTCGATAGACAATTTTATACTCTTCTCTTGATCGACTAACTCATTGAGTTCATGTTGCACAGAGTTCTTTGTTTCTTGAACATTTTGTAAACGATCCTTGGTGGCATTGCACCTTCCTGTTTCGAACTCAACTTTGTTCTCCAGGTTGAGTATTTGCTTTTGCAAAATTTGCAACTCTTTGGTTTGCTTTCTTATCATTTCCCCCGTATGTGATTCATAATCCTTCATTGTAAAGCCCACCTTCTCAGTTAGTCTAGCAAAACATTTTTCTTGTAGAGTTTCTCTCTTTGTATTCCAATCTCTTATCTCATCTTCAAGACCAGATATTTTATTCTCCAGATCTTTCACTTGAGGTATGAACTCCCTATCAATAAGGTTGTTATGATGATTAATCTCCGTTTCAGTTTCTTCAACAGCTTTCTTAGTTTGAGTTATCTGGGTACGAATATATGAAATCTCAGAGGTCAGTGATGATAAAGAGACTTCTAATTCACGTGCTATTAAAGTAGATTGTCTGCTCTTATTTGCCGCCTCTTCCACATCAACAATCAACTTGTCCTTCAAATCCAACAAGCTTTGGTATTCATCTTTGTCCCATCTATTAGCACTGTCACTAGTTATACCACCAGTCATTAAACCTGTTTTATTAATCAAAGCACCATCAAGTGTCACGATCTTTACATTTGCATTCTTATTCCATTTCAGATCTCTAGCTATGTCCAAGTTATCACAAATGATAGTATCGGAACAAACATAATACATGGCACGTACCAAATCATCTTTATATTCAACAGTATTAATTGCCAATGTATACGTTTCAGATTCTGGTACCGGCATTCGGGGTGTAGCGGCATCAATTGTATCCAGCGGGATAAAGGATATCACACCAGCTCTCTGCTTTTTCAAGAACGAAATACACTCCTGAGCAACAGAGAGACTATCTACAATAACAGAGTCAAAATTCTTACCTAATACGGTTGAAACAGCTAGCTTGTATTTATCTCTCTTGGGTTTGCAAAGTTCATGAACAAGACCTCTAACACCAGGGAAGAATCGTTTTAACATTGCAACATTCTCACGCAACTTTCTCTCTTTATTAGATTCTCTTTGTGTGGCATTTAAATCATCAAGCTTAACTAAAGTATCTCTTAACTTATGGTTTAAGTCAAACTCCTTATTATTCCAATACTCAATATCCTTCTGAGTCTTTCTAAGTTCGTCCAATTTATGGGAGTGAAGATCGTTCTTTTCATTCAGTAAGAGTGTGCTGTCTCTAATCTTGGCATCTTGTTCCTCTTTTTTAGTCACTAGTTCATCTTCTATTCTTTGCTTAGATATCTCTACTTTGTCATTAATGATTTTTAGATCAGCAGTAATCTCTTCTTTCTTGTTATCCAAAAGATTTAAAGTGTCTTCAATTTCGATACCACCATTATTCAAGTATTCTCCTTTCAACTCATCATATAATTTTAGGTCATCTTCGCTCAGGGTGAATTTGTTGTTATTCTTTGATTTTGAAAGAATTTCTTGTTCAAAAGCATTTTTGGAATCTGTCACAACCTTCAATTGATGCTTATATTTCTCTAGATTTGCCTCTTCACGTTCAAGATCTTTTTGTAACGAATCAACTCTTTTGTCAAGATTTTTTAGTCGATTAATGGAAGCATTTTGAGGTATCTTGACAACTTTCAGATCAGACTCAGCCTTTTCCTTTTCCTTACTTATTGACCTTATGTGATTCTTCTTTTTTGTTAACAAAACAGCTTCTTTACTGAGAGCCTTCTTAAATACTTCTAGATTCTTCTCTTCGGCCTCTAACTTCTCTCTAATTACATCGACATCGTTTTGCGATTCCTCAAGTTTCTGTAAACACTGATATCGTTCATCTTCCATATGATATAGTTGCCATAAAGAGAGATTAGTCTGAACCCTTTTCTTCTTTTGAACATATTTCCTGTACTCTTCATCTCTGCTCATACCTTCTTTATAGGTCTTCAATTCAGCGTGGATCCTCCTTCTTTTCTTAATAGATTCTGTAGATGCCTGGCAGATCTTATCATATTGATCTTTTAGCTCTTCATATTCCTTTTTATACTGCATAGATCCTGATACTTCCTCAATCAACTTCGTAAGACCCAAGGGTGATTGGGAAGCAATCTGTTCAACATCACCTTGAAATACCAAAAAGTTCTTCGCTTTAATCAATATATTCTGGGATTCTAAAAATTGTGAGTACTCCTTGTAAGTGACAGTATTTCCGTCCAGTTTGTAAGAAGTATCTCCAAGTCTTGATATTAAGCGCATTAACTCGACTACTTTCCCGTCGTATTCATAAAAGGCCTTTACATAGGCAGTACGGTTCCCGTTTTCATCATTGTCTGCCTCAGTGGGTGTATTTTCCCTCGATATTATATCTCTGTATATTAAATCTTTCAAGGCGCTTGATCTCAGACTACTACTGCGAATACCTAGCACAAATGATATCGCATCCATCAAATTGGACTTACCAGAACCATTGGGACCGATAATACTAGTAAAATTCGAATCACCAAAATCAACATTTACAGTACCTTTGTAGGACTTGAAGTTGTATAACTCCAGACCAACTAATCTTCCCATAATTTTTGTTGCCTTAGCTTTGCAGATTTCTTGAGTTAACAATTTCTGGATTGAAAAGAGTTACTGACTAGAACACTAAATAAACATAAATAGCAACAACGTAATGTCTTATAATTTAGTTTTGGCGGCTAATCAGTTGTGATCCAACCATCGACACGATAATTGAAAGTAAGTGGATCTAAGGCAGTTGTCGGTGTTATTGCCAGAACATGCTTCGAAATCAAACACCAAACTATTTACGCGTATCATATTTTTCCCATCAAAAGTTCGCGTTTTTACTTCCGGGTAACTGCTGTATCACATGACTGGGTTTGGAACAGATTGAACTACACCACATGGACCTTGCAAAATGTATAGCAGTTCAAGGATTACCAAGTTCGTTGCTATAATGATAGCCTTAATTACCTTGATACTTACTTATTTATTTGATATTGTCCCCTTAACATGCTGCGAAAACTGACAGGTGTTTCAAACTCCGAGCACTAGCTATTCTGGCTGACATAACACAGAAATGGACACAATACCAGACATGCCCTTCAAACAGCAACTTCAGTGTAAATCCAACAGTTGCTAGTAAAAAAAGTTACTATTTAGTGTATCTGACTAATTTAGGGATCTCTAACTTAAAATGGAAGTTCATACTTCTTTACAATAGGACACAAAGCTAGGAATATCGCATTCTTTAAAAAAATTAAACAATGCACTGAAAAAGTATGCAAGAATATCTCTTCGGACCTTGTTTAGCAAAATATCGGAGTTTTTACTAAAGCAAAAGTCTCTAAATAGACTTGTGGATTTATTTTGTTAAGACAGCACTGTTTAGTTCAGTAATAAATTCTCGGAGCTTTTAGTATTACTACTTCTTCTGCAAAAATCCACTGTTATTTTTCCGAGTACTGTCGACTAGATATTGGTACAATTGTAGTGTTGCCATAAAACAAAAGGTATAGTAAACCAATTTATAGTGGGAATAATTGAAATAAATCACAAAACCACAAAGTCTGAATTATTTGCATAATTTAGAAAAATTACATATAAAAATAACGGTTCAAATGAGACATTTGAATTACATTTAGTTTTTAAACTACAGTTTTAAATATTTTTAAAATAGGTTATACTTCCAATTTATTTACTATAATAATTAAGAATCCCAGAATCTAAATAACTACTAATTAACCTAATAAACCAAGTTAGCTTCATATACAAAAAAAGAGGTACTCTAACAAGTTAAAGCATACACAAGAGAAGAAGACCAAAGAGAAACTCTCAAAATATAAAGTAGAAATAGCATAAGAACGCTACTTTTGGATTAATGTCTAAGACACCTCCGTACAAAACGGGGCGTGGAATTCACGATATTGACCATATTACTGCTCACGCAGTATACCTATTGAAGAATGAGGTTGACAGAATTATCAGCTATAATCCTTGGTCAATATCATGGGTTAGAGAACACGATAAACCTATTCTTTCAAGAGGCGCTAAAAAATTTATTGACTTTAAGAACAGTGATTTATTTTCATGCGATGTTGACTATAGGAATATTGTTCAGAAGGAAGCACATAAGTTAAGCAAAGTCATCTATAGACCTCCAGAAGATATTTGTAGCTCTGACTCAGACGCAAGACATTTGATACTAAATCAAAGAGAGGCTGAGAAGTGGATACAAATCGCAAACGCTACAACTTTAATCGCTTATTCTGTCGTAAATGCACACTTGGACCTTGAAGTGGACCCACAAGTGAGAACCACTCCACTTCCAGATGTTAAGTCTTCCATATCAAAGAGAAAAAGAACAACGAATCATTCAAAGTCAAAGGAAGGAAGTTCTTCTTCTGACACTGTTACTACTGCTGCTACATCCACAGTTGCTCCTACTGCTCCTACTGCTCCTACTGCTGCAACACCCACCAATATCCCCCCCAATCCTACCGTTACTGATCGTACAGTTACTGCACTTGCAGTATTGTTAGCTTTTACTGCTGCTGCTCAAGGGCACCCTATTTTAGATGGCGTTAACACAAATTTCAAAATTAATGACTCTGCGGCAGAAAGTGCTGACAAAGAACTTGGTGATTCTTCAGAGGAAAATGGTCAAATATTTTCTTCTGACAATAAAGAAAGCTCTACTTCTATTTCTCCAGAGGGCACTCCACCAAATCCAACTCTTGTTGGAAAGCTACCAGTTGAAATACAAGCGCCGGAAGTAACAGTGCGTAGGCCAAGGACTACAAAGGCTGAACTTCAAACTAAAAAATTTGATGCTAGCATTACCTTAGAGGCTTATTTGGTGAGAGGTTTATCTTTACCACCTGAACCCTTAGCTGCTTTTGTTGGGATCAGTTACTATCATTTCCATAGAAGTTTCAAAAAATATGTTGGTGTTACGATTGCCGACTATACCAGCCTATGCAGAAAAGTCTTCTATCACAATCAAGATGAGATGGAAAACTATAGGAATTACAAAGTTGGTTTTAATATGATAACCTTGGGCCATGGCAGTGTTGTCAGGGATAATAAATTCCTAAGGGATGAATTATTCACCAGTATTCCAGACAGAAATATTGAAAAGACTGATGTTCTTCTATCAGAATGCATTGTAGCTTTAGATGTCAAGAAAGATGATGATGGCAATATCATCAAAACCAAGAAAGGTGAAGAAAATGATAGAGGAAACAAAAGTAGAAGAGATCGCCGTCAAAATATAAACAAGCTCTCTGTAACACTCAGAAAATTCAGTGCCGCCGACCTTTTCCTGGGTAAACACCGTAAGGATAAACATGGGTATAACAGTGATCTTTCATCAAGTCGTTACCTTTTTGATAGTAATACTATTGGGAGAACAGTGGACCCACAACCCATTAACACCTTTGTGGCAACCAACTCTGAAGACACAAACAAAAATCCTAAAGAAAATTCTGGAGTGAAAAGCACTACTCAGAATCATGTTGATTCCAAAGACAACACTACTATAGCCATTTCTGAGAATAGTAACGTTATGGTTACTTCAAGTGTTGCTTTAAACTCTCATAACGACTCCACTGTACTATCGGAAGATGATAATGATAGATTGGCGGATAAACACAATGAAACTGATACAGGGAAAGACAACTCAAAAGATGTCTCTTTAGAAACTATGAGGACAACTCAGACAGATAATATCAATCTTTCCTTAGTAGAAATTATGCCAACCTTCCCAAATAGTATTGCTTGCGAAAATAACAAATTGGATGGGCCATCTACTAAACCGTTAGCTGAACAGAATTTCATCTATTCACAAAGAGACCAGATTACCCCTCCTATTCTCAGTGTCAATAACTATTTTCTTCTACCTAGTAGTTGGGAAACCCCAAAGGATTTGATAAATTGCAACAATTCTGAACAAGGAATGGATAAAGCTCTGCTTGCTACTCCACCAAGTTCAACCGAGGCCCAAAACATTCCTCTCAATTCTTCAAGTAACGAATCAAATACAGAACAAGGTACTAGTTCAAATTCAAACTCTTTCAGAGAGTCTCCAAGCTTTGATGTTAGTGCAAATGAAGAGTTGATGGACTTCGATAGTCTTTTTGATTTCAGTATGCCATTTTTAGCTAACCAGGATTTCCTTCCTGAGGATTATATGAACTTGAATGAAAATGATCTTGATGCACTTAATGAAATCAATTTCAATTTAGACAATATTACTGAAAATAATGGAGACAATGACATTAATATGCATTTGGCAATTAATGAAAACGACGCAGATATCGACATTACGAACAAAATTCGAATTGAAGACATCTGGGAGGATCATGATATTACCCTCGTAGATGATTTTGTTAGCAATTCAGACCCTTTGACGTTAACATAAAATGTATCTGATTATTATTGATTCAATATATCTGACAAATGTTCAGACTACATCACATAAAAAAAAAGTTAAAAACTATAGAAATAATTAAAAAAACAAAAAAATGACAGTATTCTAACAAATTGTTTTACAGTATAATTGGAGCAATATTGTTAATATTTTGTTGAATGCTAATGGACCTCTACTGTTATAGGTTTATTATGAGTGGTTTAATCTGTATTAGTAAAGGAAAAAAAAAATAAAAAACACAAAACATAAAAAAAAAAAGAAGTCCTTATGTAGCTCTTTTTTTTATAGGTCCGATCACTTAACCTACCACTCGGTAGTGATCTGGTCCATTATATAATTACTCTATAGTCCTTTAATAAATATCAATTTTATTTTCTATAAGCCTGTTCATCTATTACTTGGGAAATTATTAATATTATGATGATTTATTAAAAAAACACAGTATTGAAGGCATCAAAATTTTTAATGAATATTTTATAATAGTCTATAATTTTCTATCTCAATATATATATACAACACCATCCGAGAGTTTTGTACAGACATTTTAATTTACAACTGAGTAACTAATTTCATTAAACTTATCACAATTTTGAATCGCGTGTTTGCAAGGGCATCGCCAAAAACAGAAATTAATAAGAGGATTAACAATGTAAACATGATTCTTTCGAAGATTTGTAATACCTGAATGAGATACACAACTAATGAAAAGAACTCTGGATAAAGTTTTGTCAGTGTTACTTACTTAAAAGGTCTGATGGGTCTGTCATGGAGTTTACATCTGACTTAGAACAAAGAAAACAGCAAGATAAAAGCAGCTCTAGTATATTTGCATCCTCTACCACCGAGAATGAGGTTAGTAGTTCTGATTCAGAGGGTATCAATGATGCTGTTGAGAGGTCTAGAATATCGGAAGATGAGCTCAAGAAGCTAGAGTTAATTGAGAAGAAGAACGAGTTGTTAGAGAAGAGAAATCAATTACTAACTGAAGTTAATCAATTGGAGAGAGAAAGTGTGGAAATGATAGATAAAGCAAATAAAACCATTGATAAGAATGCCTTGGATGTTTTAAATGACTTATTGTCTTTTTCTCAAAAACAATCACAAGACTTGGAAGTCAATAAGTTGATCAATGGAGAATCGCTGGAACGACTTAGCTCATCTGTAAATGTCCATGGTGACACATCTGTTGACGATGAGTTGAAGAATAAATATGACAGCTTACCATTACTCAATATGAAACTGAGACTGAAATATTTAAGCCAATATTTGTACAAGGATATTAAAATCATAATAACTTCAAACTCAAAGAATGAGGGCTCTAATGTTTCCTTAAATGTGGAACTATATTTTCAGCGTTTTGAAAATATAACTTTCTCAGTAACAATAAAAATTGTCTACGATGAAGTTAATGAGGTAATGAAAGATTTTACGATAATATCAGTTTCTGACCAAGTACGGCTTGCAGTGCAGCCGCTTTTGCAAGTTAGAAACCCTTCATTCTTCTTACTAGCATGCTTTGAATTTGATAAAATACGGCAAAGGAGATTCAAAATTCTGCGAAGACTGCGAGATAAGTTTATCAAGAGAGTGAAAACTTGTGAATTACCTCGATCAGGTGAGTATATCCTGCTGCACACACACGATTCTTTAAAAGAGCGTGATATTTCACTGAGAATAGACTTTCAGGTGTTCTTTGAAGCTAAAAAACTCTCATATTCTCCATTCCCAACATCCAGATTAACATATGAACTGAAAAAAAACGGAAAGAGAATGCTCGACAACATGGTAGAAAATATCGCCGATGGTCTAATCAAGGAGTATGGTGTTGAAAAAGGACTTGAGGAACTATGCAATGCCTGCTTGTTCGCTGACTTATACAAACATTAGTAGTGACAAGCAGAAACATTTATTGTCAAGCATGAGACAATTAACAAATACAAACAAAATTAATTGATACCATTACTATCTATATGTGATCACTCTTTCAGAATGTCACAATGTTAGCATGCTATGTATGGAAGAAGTACAGTTGTAATATTATTTATGCAAGTAAAAAGAAACGTCATGTATTTATAAAACACTTCCCAACAAATATGGGGACAATGAATAGTCATCTAAGCTCAAAGTTCAAATTGATATCACAGTATATCATTACCAGTCACCTCCGTCACCTCCGTCATAGTTACCATCATCGAAGCCATCATTGTAGCCTTGATCGTAACCGTTATCGTAGCCTCCACCGCCACCATAACCGTTGTCATAGCCACCAGGACCATTGTCATAGTAGTTGTTTTCCACTACTGTAGTGTCCTGGTCATGGTGGTGGTCGAAGGCATGCGAAATTGCTTCTGCACCAAGCACACCTACACCCGCACCTGCTAAACTACCGAAGAAAGCCTTCTTCCCTACACCACTACTGCTCTTTTGCTGGGCAACTGGTGCCTGCTGATAAACTGGTTGTGGCATTGGAGCACCGCCATAGACAGGCTGTTGTGGAGCATACATTGGCATTGGCATAGGCTGCTGAGGTGGGTACATGGGCATCGGTTGTTGTTGAGGCACTTGTGGCGAGTAGTATGGTTGAGGAGAGACTGGCGCTGGTGGTTGTGATCTGTATGTGGTCTGTGGTGGCGGCGCAGGCTGCGCTCTACGGGCTGAATGTGGAGGGGACACAGAGCCTCTGGAGTACTCCTCTTTCGACTTATAGCTTGGAGGAGGCATCGGTGGCTTCGATATCTTGTTCCAGGTGGTACCCTCTGGCTCTTCCCATTGTGACCGCTTAGTTGCTAGGTACACATAGAACCAGGTCTGGTACTCATCATCAAACACTGCTTTCCAGCCTGAAGGAACGTTAGGAGGGTCGTCTTTACTCTGAGGCATTATTGAGATTGGTCTCGCTACCTTCCACAAGAGAAGAATTAATGGAGGGCAAATGTTATTATAAACATGATACTATATATATGTCCCCCCATGCCCCTATACAATGAATAAGCCCTGATCGTCGATTCTACGGATCCATCGACGTTTGCGATTTGATAATGCAAGTGATTCCCCTACAACTACCGAGAAGGGACGAAAGTGATATGTTGTGCAGATCATTTTTACATAAGCTGACGACATCAGAAATTGATAGATTCTCTCTACCCTATCAGCCAACCTTGCTACAATGAGAGGCCTCCACATCCTCTTGAGTATTGCAAATGATGGACATCCCATTCATTACAGGAACCCTGCCCAGCTTACCACCGTGCGCAAAATACATAGCCATCGATAGCAATACATACAAACACATACCCCTAGTTAGACATAAAACTCTGGTAACACTTGGCAAGAATATACCACTACATATTGGCCTTAGTAATGGCCAGTTTATGCGATGAGCTGTGAATGCTTATATTCGTACCTACACACGTAGTGCCATTTCGGAGCCCAACTGGAAACTTTTCAGGAAGCGCAGTCTGTTTAAGGATCACATACAAGGCACTGTGCCGTCGAGCTTTTAAGGAAGACTATTACACAGTTCCTAAAGCAATTGTTGCAAATGATCAGCTCTTTATCTGTTTTCGAGGAGAAGTTCTACTACTACTACTGTCTGGTGCACATTCCGATCACTGTGCTTGTGGACTCCAGTGTTGCTGTTCCGGACAAGTGGGTCCTGCTGCCTGGGCTAGTGCAATGGCACATACGCCAGAACAACGACTTCCTGCTGTATGAGAAGCCCATGTGGCTGCAGCTGTTTGTGTGGTGGGAGCTAGTCTTCCAATTGCCGCTGTTCTTCTACTTCGCCCACCAGTTCAAGAAGATCTGGGCCCTCAGATCGAAAGATACCAAAAACGCCAAGGCAGAGCGGGCCAGCACGAAGAAGTCCCTGTACTTGTGGCTCCGCGTATACGGGCTAAACGCCGCCCTAACCACCTGGATATGCATAGTCGTGATCCTCTATAGGGGCTACTACCCGTTCACGCTGGACGCATCCCGCATCGCAGGAACCAAGCTGGAAGTGAGGGACACCCTGGCCCTTATGGGCCTGTACTTGCCTACTTTCCTGCTCCCATTGCGCCTGTGTATGCTGCAACAGTGAGCATCCATACAGACCCTCCCTTCCAGCACCGTAACCATGATTCAACTGGTTGGTCCATTATTCCCCATTCGCATCAACAACCCCCCCAAATTTCGCGTTTGTACGGTACTTTCTAGGGGGAATCACCCTTTTCGCGTCCTTCGCTGCAGAAAAAGAAATTTGGCAACATGCTGGGCTTCGAGATGGCTGGGCATAGTGGACTGTGAGTGTTGGATGTGAGTGTTGGATGTGAGTGTTGGATGTGGATGTGGACTAGGATGGCCATCGTTGCTTCTTTCCGATATATAATACACGTATGGACTTTTCGCCAATCCAATCTGTTAGTGGGATGGCGAGAGTGCGCTTTTCTATATAAGAAAGAAGTACTACAACGAGTATATATTTTAGAATAACAAGAACAGCAATACCATTGAATAGCGAAATGATGGAACAGTATGTGCCTCCCGGGAAGAGGCTGTTTCAAGCGAGGCATAGAGTGAGCAGGCGCGACTTGCAGCATTACGGGGAGACTGATTGGACCACGGTAAAGGATGAAGTGGTGAAGGATGATGACCTGTTGGGCTACGCGGTGCCCATTATCGATAACGGGGACCCTCGCATTACCAGGCCGTTCAAGCAGGCGAAACAGCTGCCTTACAAGGCTAAAGCGGGCTCGCTGGCTCCTCCACTGGCTTACCCTGCTCAGAATAGAAGTGCGCTAAGCATAGATGGCACTGGGTCGCCGGCGTCCTCTACGTCGTCTATCTTCAGCGTACAGAACTCATGTCCTGAGATTGGGGATAGGTATAGCAGCAGCACGATGGATTCACTGGTTGAAGGGCTGGACCCCACGCTGAAATTCAACATGCAACGTAACATCAGTGTAGACTCTCTGATCCAGGATAACAACAAGCGTATCTCAGAACACAGAGACTCACTGGCCCTCCTGAAAGAGTACGAGTACAACGAACGCAAAGAATCCAACAGGTCCAGTAAAGACTACTACCAAAGTGGAATAGATCGCATTGAAAATGAAACGAAAAGAGAACTACGCAGATTACGTTACGAAAACAGAGCCTTGCTACAAAGAGAAGATGCCCTAGCAAAGGTATGGCGGTCGATTAGGAACTGCAAAGATGACGGAGCACTCTTGTTAGCACTCAGGAAACACCATGTCTACTGGTTCGGTATACCTTCCGATTTGAGACTGAAAGTGTACAAGTTGTGTCTGTATCAAGATGGCGTAGCACCACCGGTGCATTCTCTTGGTGCAGCTTTGTGCAAGAGACTCGGAGATGTTAATATAGTTAAGCAGATCATAGCCAATATAAACAAGGAAGTACCCTGGTTGCTGCGGATCAGCGGGACCGGGTCCAAGTCTCAGGATTCACGTACATCGCCATCTGAGAAGTCACAAGCCGCAGTGCTAGAGACGAAGATGTATGGCTCCTATCCTGGCCTATACTACCATCTCAAGGACAAACTACACCTGGATATATGCGAACAATTCATGAAACCGTTGCTGCGTACTGTGCTTCTGCGCATCTTGTACCAGTGTCCTCACGACGTAGCCACGCTAGAGCTTCTGGACATCGTAGTGGTTTCAATGCACTACCACGAACTGCAAACGGTGCTGCTGGACCAAATGCTCAACGCAATACTGCAAGAGTGCCACTTCAAGTTCTTCCATGAATCCCTACACGCCATCAATAATGAGATCAAATCCACCGAGCTAGACGTCTTCAGGTTCCTGGAAACGCTGCGAAAACCACACGCTGAACATCTATAACTATGTAGCATCTACAATATAGCCACCCAACCTACCCAAACCAACTAATACACATCCCTAAAGATATTCTAAATCACATCAACTGAAATACTCTGCTGACCAATGAGCAACCGTATAATCCTCACACACAACATCACCATGTACGTCACAGCACTCCCACTCCGACACTTCGGCTTCCAAAGGGGTGGAGTCTCGCGGGCCCCCAGCAAGTGGGACCCGATGGAGTCAGACCTGGTGGTATATAAAGGGCAGGCTGCTTCTCCTGGGAGTTTCTGGTTCTTGGCGGCTAAGAACAGTGCCAAATACATTGAAGTACGTTGGGAATTCAGGAACTGCAAGGTACGCTATCAATTTGTGTAGCGGAGACTGATTAAATTGAAGTTCAACCGAAAGGGAAAAGATATAAAAGTTTTGAGAGAATGTTTAGAGCTGTGTCGAGACGTGGGTTTTCCTCCTCTAGCTATTTAGCTGCTATCAAGAAGCAGCACGATCTGGTAATCATCGGTGGTGGTCCAGGTGGTTATGTGGCCGCTATCAAGGCTGCGCAGCTAGGGTTGGACACTGCGTGTATCGAGAAGAGAGGCAGTCTGGGTGGTACCTGTTTGAATGTTGGTTGTATCCCATCCAAGGCTCTGTTGAACAACTCCCATCTATACCACCAGATCAAGTCTGACACAAAGAACCGTGGTATTGATGTTAAGGGTGAAGTTGAGATCAATGTTGAGCAATTCCAAAAGGCAAAGGACACTGTGGTTAAGCAATTGACTGGCGGTGTTGAGATGCTGTTCAAGAAGTACAAGGTCAACTACTACAAGGGTGTGGGTAGCTTTGAGAGTGAAAATAGCGTGAAAGTTACTCCAGTCGAAGGCATAAAGGGTACTGTCGAGGACGAAACCATTATCGAGGCAAAGAATATTATTATCGCCACTGGTTCTGAGGTGACTCCATTCCCAGGTATCAAGATTGATGAAGAGAGAATTGTTTCTTCGACTGGTGCATTGTCTCTAAAGGAAGTTCCAAAGAGATTGGCCGTTATCGGTGGTGGTATCATCGGGTTGGAAATGGGTTCTGTCTACAGCCGTTTAGGTTCTAAAGTCACTGTTTTAGAATTCCAACCAAAGATCGGTGCCTCAATGGACGGTGAAGTTGCCGCTACTTCTCAAAAGTTCTTGAAGAAGCAAGGCTTTAACTTTAAACTATCCACCAAGGTCGTCTCTGCCGAAAGAAACGGTGATGTTGTCGACATTGTAGTGGAGGACACTAAGTCTGGTAAGACTGAAAATATCCAGGCCGATGTACTACTAGTAGCTGTCGGTAGAAGACCATACATTGAAGGTTTGGGCGCCGAGAAGCTTGGTCTAGAAGTCGACAAGAGAGGACGTCTAGTCATTGATGAACAATTCAGCACAAAGCACCCACACATCAAGGTTATTGGTGATGTTACATTCGGCCCTATGCTTGCACACAAGGCTGAAGAAGAAGGTATTGCCGCAGTAGAATATATCAAGAAAGGCCACGGCCATGTCAACTATGGCAACATCCCATCTGTCATGTACACACACCCAGAAGTTGCCTGGGTAGGTAAGACTGAGGAACAATTGACCGAAGAGGGTATCAAGTACAAGGTTGGTAAGTTCCCATTCATTGCCAACTCTAGAGCTAAGACCAACATGGAAACTGAAGGTTTCGTTAAGATCTTGATCGATGCTGAAACTGAACGTATGCTTGGTGCTCACATTATTGGTCCAAATGCTGGTGAAATGATTGCTGAAGCTGGTTTAGCTCTAGAATACGGTGCCTCAGCTGAAGATGTCGCAAGAGTATGCCATGCTCACCCAACTTTATCTGAAGCATTCAAGGAAGCTAACTTGGCCGCTTTCGACAAGCCAATCAACTTCTGATTCGTCCGTTTAAGGCTGTTTTATTTAAGAAAGAAGTGTAGCAAAGTAACCTTGGTCAACAAAAAAACTAAGGTTTTTACCTTTGCACAAATTATATTTTTTACAACTAATATTTTATATTCAGGCTTGATATTAAGAGGCATTATGCTCAATCCCGATATTATGTATATACAACTAACAGAAAAGTATCATTTTAACATGAACTAGAGACCTAATTAAGTTATGCATTTCCCAATTGTATAATTTACAAATTTTAAAAAATGAAAATAATTATTCAATATTCTATTTTTTATGTCTAGCAGCTTTCATCTTCTTATAATGACCTTTCTTACCGCTCATTTTCTGTTCTTGTATTTGGCTGTATTTTCTCTTGAAATACTTATTTGTAGTGTCATCGGTCATTAGAGTTTCCAGCATAGTAGATTTACGTTGCTTATTGGTGAGTCTGCTGCTGTAAAATTCTGTCTTGTCTTCAACTATAGTACCGACAGAGAATCTGTCGGGAACCTTCCAACGGTCTTTCTTATAGTGTCTCTTCGGATCCAAAGCTGCACGATGCTTTATCAGCAGCAAGTCACGCTGTATCTCACGCTTGGCCTTGTCGTCAGGCTTAGGTAAAGTGAACCACTCCTCGCTTGTCTTCTTCTTTTGAGCATCCTTGATCATCTTCTCTCTCTTCCTCCTTTCTTCTTCGGTGAGTCCCATCTCATGCTTTTTAACTTCACCCTTCTTAGTCTGAGCGAGTGAATCAAACCCAGTCTCTAACTTCGGTAGTCGCCTTAGCTCTTTTTCTATCCTTAGAAACTCCTTCTCTTTGCTGTCCTCATCATCAAATATAACTTTGTCCTCATTCAACTCATCTACTTTCGTCTTCGAAGTACCGTTCTCCTTTGAAGAAACCTCTTTTAATTGCTCAAAAAGAGCATCTATCTCATCCATAATTACTAATAGCGACTATTTGCTTTTGTCGATGCTTAAGACACTGAATATCTCTCCAGCAATAGCCATATATAGTGCTATATAGTATAGCTCATCGCACCATTTAAGCTCATCGCATTTTTTCAAAATTTGTGAAATTTTTCAGAATTTTGCAACTTCGCAGTGATTTCCAAATTAATCAAATTGTACTGAACAACAAAGTTGACAATAGTGACCTTAAATTCGATGGTGCATTCATATTTGAGCAACCCATAAAAAGGTGTACGTACTGTATATCAATTAGTGTATGATTGAAAGTTGAGCAAGACTAACTCTGGCGATGTCATATGAAGAGCTGATCAAGAACGATTTACAGTTGCAATATGCAAGGAATGCTGTGCGGTATTACAAGTCTAATACAGTCCCTGAGTTTCTCGAGAAAGATCCACACAAGAAATCAGTAATACAGCGTCTAAGCGATACAGTGAACTCTCAGGCTAGCAGTGTCAATGTGTCAAGAAATTCCACTCCTGCACCATCATTGGGACCCATGAGTACTGCTGGCAGTGCCTCAGCCAATACTACTAGCAACGGACCTGGTGGCAATGTTAGAAGACATATCATCAGTGTAGATGATTCGTTGAAGATAAATTATGAAATGGTTAAGAATGTTCCCGGAAATTTCCCGTCCCGCATCGGCATAAGGACACCTGATGAAATGGATATGCATGAAGAAGAGTTACAGGATAAACTGGCGTTGGAGAATGAGGCTAATACCGTCAAGACGAAAATATATAAACAGAAACTATTTGATGATAATGACACTGTGCTGGAATTGGTGGGAACCCAGTTGAGCCACTTCCAGGATCCTCACACACCTTCTGATCAAAGCAAACCAAGACTGTCTCTACGAGAGCAGTTAGAGTGCCTTCAGAAAATTCAAGATAATTTACTGCAGGACTATAAAGACAGTCAAAAGGAAGAAAAGAAATGGTTTGTGCTAAAAGAGCTGTTGCTGGAGGCCAACACAGAGCTTGATCTCTTCAGCTCGCAAGATTACCCAAATAAGGTAATTAACCTTGGAGATGGCGCCTCTACATCACAACATTCGGATACAGCTTTGGTATTTAACAGAAATAAAAGACAAAAGTTGTCAAACGGGAGTTACAGCAGTATATTTTGAACCTCAGAGAATATCTCGCATGTTCTGTAGCAAATACTGGTTCTCAGTTAGCATTTTAATTAAACATAAACTATCAGTTTAGTTGTAATAATAGGAAGAAATTACATAAACGCTAAGTAACATATAACCTCAGATCAATGACGGATGAAAAGTATGGTCACTAATGGTAGGCGACATTTATAGAATTATAGATTTTTAAAGACAATCATTTATTGGACTATAATATTTATAGACATAGAGACTCAAATTATTTATTTAGAGATGATTGTTGATAAGGTATTGTGTAACTGATGCACAACTGTTCCGGACTAGGTTATGATGAGCCTGCATCAATAACCAATGGTGCAAACTAAAATAGAATGAGCATTACTTTGCTCTTATCGTTCATTATTGATCTCAATCAAAAAACAGGAAAACTGGCATACATGAAAACAGTGAAAAAACGAACAAGCTAACGGAATAAAGGCCTCAGACTATAAATTTAGCTTCTTCTAAGTCATTCAATTTCAATTCAAGATATTACGATTCCGTTATATGCGTAAGCTTGATGATGTTTCCATATTTTGATTATTTATCGGACTCCTGTGAGACTTGCTGTTTCTTTTTCTCCTTTTCTATTAGTTTCAACACCTTTCCAGAAGGAGAGTAAAACGGATTTCTCTTCACCTTAGTTGCACTATAGTTCATGGAAGAAGAAGAAGATGGCGGAGTTTGTAAGGTTGAGGGGCCATAGCTACGACTTCTAGATCTTTGTAGTACCGACTGGGCAGACTTACTTCTCTTCATTTGTAGATTCTTGGATCGAAGGCTTAAAAATGTCGACAGATCAATATTTTCCTCGCTGTTCTCATTAATTTTACCTGCATGTTTCTGTTCTATCTGATAGTTTTTAAGAGCATTACCTCTGGGCTCGCTGTTGTCACCAGTGACACTATGCTCTTTCGAATTGGTAACCACATCTGGAGGTGTCATGAGCTGCAACCCATCACCAATGTTCAAAAATTCATCAAAATCCACTAACTCGGTGTCCCCACTCGAGTTCCCGTGAAACTCCGTCTCAAGAACAGAAAGGTCCTCCATAGAGAACGAATAATCCAGCAAATCTTTCATTATAATCCTTTTATCAACTGTGTCTCCGCCAAGCGTCTGTTATAATCTCAGGAGAAATGCTAGTTGAACCGCAAACCAACCGTTTTCCTTCAAAATTGGCAGCCAAGAGCAGCTATTATTGAAATTCTTATACTGCAGATATACCCAGGTCAACCTAACAGTGGTAGATCAATCAGACTGTGAAAGTGAACTTTGCTAATTATATATGTTTTCATGATTTCAAAGCACTCAATGGAAGGGATTTTCGCTTTTTTTTCTAAGTTGACGCGTCGCTGAGGACACGAGCGAGTCGTCATGATACCGTTGACTCAAATAGGCTAAAATAAGTTAAAGTTTACCATATTTGCCATTGGTTGGTCGGATGAAAGTATGGTAAAATATGTAAATCTTATATCATTATAGATCTAAATGTTTCACTTCGTTGTCCTTCAAAGTTTTAAACCTGTAGTGGGCACCCTTGAGGATGTGAGCTAGGTTTCTCCTCTGCTTCAAGAAGTTGAAGTAAGTATCCACTTCTCCGTATCTCGTAGTGGTGAAGTTGAGGATGCCGCCTGCATTGGCGCGATTGAGAAGCTCTAGATGTTCAAGCATGTTATCGTAAGGTGTAGCTCGAGGTATCGTCACTGAGCCTCTGTAGATATTGTAGTGTCGTTTCAGTTTCCAGAACTGCTGGCCTTGCTCCAAGTGATGCTGCCTTGACAAATCTTTATCTAAAGTTGTGGCGTTTCGATCATTTTTACCTATAGCATCATAATGTGTAAGAAAGAAGCTGTCTTTCTGTCTGATCTGTAATTCAAGATTCATTGTGGTTGCCTTGTCAAAGGATAGCCCTTGATATCTTTTCTTCTTCTCTGAAGTATTAGGCGTGAACCTTTTAAAGAAATGGGGCAGTGAGATTGTTCCAATAGATTCTAATGTAGTAAGCTGATCCCTTGATTTTTCGAATTTAGTGCGATCATTAAATATTGATAAGGAGTCGTCTTCGATCTCGTTATTAACTGATACAACGTCATCATAGCCACATGCTCTTACTCTATTACTACTATTTTGATTTAGTTGGACACCACAACCTCTACAAAGCATATCCTGAGCCTCTTCATATTCATCAGAACTAGTTGTTACTGAACTCGAATCGGAACTTCTCGTAGATATACTCCCTGATCTAGTAGATTTAATTTCGGTACCGCTGGCCATCTGATTCTTACCATCAAGGTCGATTTGACTACCATTATTCGTTTTTACCTCATTGGTCGTTATTTTTGTACCTTGCTGTTGAAATTTATTAAAAGTGGGTGGTAATCCAGGAGATTTAGGAGAAATTAGATTAAACCGCTGAGAATCAAGGTATAGATTTTCTAAATCAGGAGGTAATATGCCGGAACCTTCTTCCAATGCCGAACTAATTATCGGAAGGCTGTGAGTCGAGGTGACGGCATTACTGTTCTTGGAATCATGTTTATCTTTTTGGTGATCCTTCTTTTTGAGTTTTCTCTTCTTTTTATTGTTCTTTTTATTGTTCTTTTTCGAATTCCCCTTTGTGGATGTATCATTTATAACAGATTTCACTTTTGAATCCTCAATTTTGGATGGCGAGATACCAACCTTAGTATCAAAAAAAGATATATGACTTTTATCAGCTCTTCCACCTTTTATAGATAGACCACACATACTAAGTAATCGTGAGTAAACACTGAACAGAAAATTCAAATTTGAATAACCGACATTATACCGTTTAGCTAAGTTGATTGGTTGTGTTAGCAATATTTCTGCAGGATACTCTAATCTGTGATAGAAACAGTATGCTTCAAAGGGTAGAGATAAATACTCGGGATATTCAGATGATGTTGTATCATTTAGTGCTTTTGTCTGTTTCATGCAGTATTGTAAAATTAAATTGTTATCAATTATACCACTGTTTGAATTATAAAAACAAGTAGACTTCTCATTGCACTGTAATTGACATACCTTAAATAATTCCTGACTTACGTTCTCAAAAATAGTTCTTACAGAGTCATTAAGCAACATTTTTTCATAGTCCAATTCTTCATGAACAATCGATAAAATTACCAGAGATATTTTCGGTATTACTACTTCCCAAATTTTCAAAGCTAATTGTTCTTCTGGTTTGTAAACCTTAATTTCTACCCAATTTATATCCTTGAGTTGATCAATTAAGATTGAAGTTACTGATCCTTTTCCTTTCGAAAGTTCAGCTTCAGCACTAATTGAATTCCTCAGTAAAACTTCATTTTTGCTACTCAATGCTGGAGTATACGATAATCCAATACTTACCAAGCAATGCTCATCGTTCACTAGAGCATATGATCCTAACGATAATTGCCGGCATTCCATTTCACATACTATTGATATGACACATTTACATTTATTCTCAAAATATCTTAACACAAATTCTTCCAACTCTACCCCATAGCTCCCATTCACAAATATAGTAGTATTTTCGTTTGAGAATTGTGAGAGCACAGTGCATGTTTTCGCAAGATCTTCAAAGGAAATCGCAGATATTATCATAGCATGAATTTCTCCTAGTGTATGATCTTTCCTATAGTTTTCTAGTTTGTATGGAAGCTCATCAATATTTCTTGTAAACACTTTAGGCGTATAAAAATTAGCGCCAAGCTTTGTCGTCTTCCATGCAATCAGACCGTCGCTTGAAACATATGGTCCAATCAATATAATAGTTGAACCAGCAGAGTTCAGTCGCCATGCCAGGAATTGGGTTGCAGGTGTGTCACCTACAATAAGACAAACATTTTCCTTGGACATTTCATTTATGAACTTTGTGACCTTCTATATTATACTTTGGATCTCTATTTGCGCTCGATATTACAGTAATTCATTAGAGAATTATTCTTTTACAAGTGTACCATTAATGTTACATTAGATCCATGGTTGGAATACTCCTTTTTGTATTACATATTACCATTGCCATACACTTTCATTCTTGACACTCATCGATCACAAAAGAACTCTATATGGTGACGTACTGAGTGATGAACTCTATAGCGGGTAATAGTGATTAGTTTTACAGATATATGAGTAGATATATTCTTTCATAGTATCGTGATATGCAATTTCAAATCCATTTCATATGCAGATAAGTTTTGAATTTTTTTGTTTTTTTAGTATAACTTTCGCCAAAGCAAAAGCAATTCGAAGCATCAAACGGTTCATTCAAGATCAATTTCATAAATGAATGTGGTGTCAGTTGCTGTACCTTGCCAGCCTCTGTTACCACTAGTACTGATCATAAATCTACAAGTTGGATCAACATATATGTTAGATATAGCACCACCATGGTGGCCTGGAACAATAAGGAATGGTGACTTTGATTTCTGTTCAGCCTGTCTTATATCAAATAATCTTATGTTATCTCTTGAGGCACACAATATATGAGAGTTATTTGGCATTGACTGGATACATGTCACCGGGCCAGATATGCTTGGTAGTTTTAGAGTACTTTTTGGTTCGGATGGCATTCTCAAACTGAATTCTTCGACACACGCGTTTCTTCTTCCTGCATAGACTGTGTCACCATCTGTACCCCAACATGCAGATTGACACCAAGGTGGAGTCGTCGAACTCTTCATCATGTTTAGCACAGGTGCGGTGTTTATTCTACGGTCCCATATCTGTACAGAACCATTTAAGCCTGAGGTCATGAACACGGATTCATCGTATTCGATTTTGAGTGAGGATTTCGAGATTTCCTCGAGTTCGGATTTGGACACATTAGTGGGGCTTTTACTATCTTGTTTTTCTGTCTTTGGAGAATTAATATTGGCCTGTTGGTCTTCTTGTTCGGCTACTTTACTCTCTTGGCGCTCATTTAAATCCTCTATGTTTTCCACCGCGTCTTTCATTTCTTCGTCTTCCTCTTCATCATCTCCGAATAAAGAGTTCATCTCGTCATCCTCCTCAGCCTCTGCATCGCCATTACCAATTGTGCTCTTATTATCTCCTTCTGCGCTCGGCATTGGGTATTGTTCCTCGGGCTTTCCAAAATCTTCTACCACCACAGACGAGAACAACGGTCTGAACTCTAGTGATGACAGTTCAGAGTTTGCACCTTTGAATTCGTTGGATATCGAGCCCGTACCGTTCAAATCCCATTCTAGTATTTTCTTGTCCCAAGAGCCACTCAAGAACTTAGTCTGGTCTGCGCCTAGTTGTAGTAAATTGACCACGTTTGAGTGGCCGTTTCTCTTTGGTCCACCAGGGTAGAAGTAATGGCCTATCTTTCCTTCCATGTAACGTACACCTTGCAACGTGATGCCACCATTTTCCAACCCGCTCAGCAGGAAGAGACACTCGTCGTGCACCGCCAGGGAGTTCACTGGGCTCACTTTCGGTATATATTCCTTCCCGTTCGCTGTGGGTGTGATCTGGGACTTCTTCTGAGGGATCTCGTTCTCCCAGTAAGACTGCAGGATACCTGCATACTCTATAGATTCTGCAAGGGAGTGTTTCTGTATGATGGTCAGGGTAGTTTTCCCCTCCAGTGTTCCCAAAAGGTCGAATTTCCGTATGTACCCGTCTGCACCTCCGAGGAATAAGTTCCGAAGACCCTTTGACACCGCGAGAGCGTTGACGTCTGTCTGGATCGGTATAGCCGCAAACGGGGAGATTGTGTAGCTCTGCGCCAGCTTTGAGTTCAGACGCATCTGCTTGTAGTAGTTGTAGATCTTGTCGTTGTCATGCACCACATGGTTGTCGCTATCGTCCGTCTGTTCTTTCTTGCCATTGCCATTGCCATTGCCATCTGCCTCGTCCTCACCGTCACCATCATCTCGATCGGCATCCTCATCTCCATCGGCATCCTCATCTTCACCTTCCTCACCTTCCTCACCTTCCTCACCTTCCTCGCCGTCCTCATCGCTGTCGTCCTGCTCCGCATCCACGTCAGCATCTGCATCTGCATCTGCATCTGCATCCGCATCCACGTCCACGTCCACGTCCACGTCGTCCTCCTCTTCCTCCAGGTTCTGGTCCAATATATCGTCCACCTCGTCCATGTTGTACTGTTGTGGCCCTGAATGAGCCACTAGCAAGGCTGATAGCCCTTTGCCGCTGTTATACAGTGCGGTGCGGGCTGCCCCCGACGAAGGCCCTTACTGGCACCTTGCGTAGAAAGTATTATTACACGTAAACATCATGTGATAAGTACAAAGCGATATTAATATTATCCACATACACGAAGCAGAACATGATCAACCGTCCATCACTACAATTACGACACCATTACCTAAAAGACGAAAGGGGCGCCCACTGAGAGCACTAGGAGATAGGGGAGTTTAGTAAGGGGGAAAAGAGTGTTTCTACGGGTGTTTGTGAGTGTGCTGGGTGGTTGTTGACTAGTGAATTACGTTATTCTCTCACTGAGCGTGCTGGTGTAGGGGCTGTTCTGTGTGCGGTGCTGTTCTGTGTGTTATTAGAGTCTTGGGTAAGGCAACACAGATTTACGTAAATATTAGAGTAATATTCGGCAGAGTGGTGCGGGTGTTTCTCTGCAAAGGTTCCCACTAACAAAAAATTTATCATCCGGCCCAGAGAGCCCATCAATAGAAGCTCATCGAAAGTAGCATTACGCTATTATTATACCATTAGTTGAGTGGTAGCGTGGATTAACGGGAGATGTGCACTTCGGAAAAGGTATAAATAGGGTCCATGGTTGCTTGGAATGTGGTTATGGTTTCTTTTCGGGGAGTTAGAGAAGAGGGAGAATACCAAGAGACACAACACTCTAACACAGAATACCAAAACTGAAGACTACAATTAGAAGAGCGATGACTACATACAGATCCATCCAGAAGCATTTCATGACCTTCGAGCAAGAGGAAGGTGTTGGTGCGCGTGTGAGGCGGTCCGTTGGTACCATGAAGCAGCGCATGTTCTCGCCATTCCTGATGCTGGACGACTTCTACGTGAAGCACCCTGCCGGGTTCCCAGACCACCCTCACCACGGGCAAGAGACCATCACTTATGTGTTGAACGGTATGGTTGCACACGAGGACTTCACCGGTGCCAAAGGTGTGTTGGGCAAAGGTGACTTGCAGTTCATGACTGCTGGTAAAGGTATAGTGCACAGTGAGATTCCTGTGCAGATGGAGAGCGGCGAGGCGTGCCACGGTTTGCAATTCTGGGTCGACTTGCCAAAGGATTTGAAGTGGTGTGAGCCACGTTACAGAAACCTTCGTGGTGACAAGATCCCAGTGGTGAGACCTAACGAGAACTTGACCGTGAAGGTCATCAGTGGTAAGAGTTACGGTGTCGACAGTGTCAGAGACCTGGCCTACACTCCTATCCACATGTACCACTACTTGACCAACAAGGCCGGCACACAGTGGGAGCAAGAGTTCCCAAAGAACTTCAACGTGTTCATGTATGTGATGAAGGGTAAAGTCAGTGTTGGCGACCAAGTGTTCCCAGAGCACACTGCTGTGTTCTTCAACACCGACGGTGATGCTGTCAAGGGTGAGTTCGCTACGGACGATGCGCAGTTTGCCATCATGGGTGGCCAGATCCTCGACCAACAGACCATCCAGCACGGCCCATTCGTGGAGACCGACAGAGAGAGTCTAATGAAGGTGTTTATGAACTACCAGTACGGTATCAACGGTTTCGAGCGTGCCAAGGGCTGGCAATCCTCGATCATCCACGGTATCACCGAAAAACAGGTCAGAGAGAACGAGGCCAAGGGCTTGTACAAGCTAGATCACGAAAGAGATTGATTTTATATATAGAAAGAGCAGGTATCTCATTTAGTTATATAACAAGTTACAATATTTATTATTAATGCAAAAACATAGTGTAATCCAAGAACAGTGTATGCCGTGTGAGTATATGCAGTGCGAGTATATGCAGTGCGAGTGTATGTAAAGAATGCAAGTACCATAAGAATGCAAGTGTACAAGCATATGTATATGTAGTATATGTAGTAGAAGTACAAGTGTACAAGTAGTACAAGTAGTACAAGTATAGATGTTATGTATATCATGTGATAGCGTCTGCAATGATATACTATACGACTTCGTATAGTATTGAACGGAGATAAGGTATACGACCGTATAGAGACTATACGAGTGTGCTCTTTGCGGATCCCCCCCAGCGAGAGCTGCTAGAGCTGTGAGAAAAGTCTCTCGAGAGAGCTGCGAGAGCCTTGAGGAGAGATGAGGCCTGGAAGAAGAGCTGATCTCTCTAGAAGTGAAAAATTTCATCCCATTGTCTGGGCCCATACGACCGTTACATAATTGCCCAGTGCAGCCATCGGTTTTTACCTATACGTGGGAACTACGAGAACAAGAGCCAAGAGTATAAATATTGGGTACATTTGTCTTGCATTTCAGATAACCTACAGCCAGTAGAAGAAAAAAAAAAAAACAGCACTAAGCTTTTATACAAAAACAAATAATGGATTTGGTGTTGGAAACTTTGGACCATTACATCTTCGACGATGTGTATGCCAAGATTGCGCCTGTTGAGTTGCAACGTGGTATCGACGACTCGTTGGTCAATGCTTTGTCTCTGAATAAGATCGTCTCTAACTCTACGCTGCTGCATGAGACCTTGTCTATCACTAACTCCTTGAAGCGTGTGAACAAGGACGTCTACGGGTTGACTCCCTTCTTGTTTGACTTCACAGAGAAGACCTACGCGTCTTTGCTGCCAAGAAACAACCTGATCAGAGAGTTCTTCTCCCTGTGGGCTGTCGTCACCGTCTTCGGTCTGCTATTGTACCTGATCACCGCCTCTTTGTCCTACGTTTTCGTCTTCGACAGAACTATCTTCAACCATCCAAAATACTTGAAGAACCAGATGTACCTGGAGATCAAATTGGCTGTCTCCGCCATCCCTACTATGTCCCTCTTGACTGTCCCTTGGTTTATGCTAGAGCTGAACGGATACTCTAAGCTGTACTACGATGTCGACTGGGAGCACCACGGTCTAAGGAAACTGCTGATCGAGTACGCCACTTTCATCTTCTTCACCGACTGTGGTATCTACTTGGCTCACAGATGGCTGCACTGGCCTCGTGTCTACAAGGCCTTGCACAAGCCTCACCACAAGTGGTTGGTCTGCACTCCATTCGCCTCCCACGCCTTCCACCCAGTCGACGGTTACTTCCAATCCTTGTCCTACCACATCTACCCAATGATCCTGCCTCTTCACAAGATCTCCTACTTGATCCTGTTCACCTTCGTCAACTTCTGGTCCGTTATGATCCACGACGGTCAACACATGTCCAACAACCCAGTTGTCAACGGTACCGCCTGCCACACCGTCCACCACTTGTACTTCAACTACAACTACGGTCAGTTCACCACCTTGTGGGACAGATTGGGTGGCTCCTACAGAAGACCAGAGGACTCCCTGTTCGACCCTAAGCTAAAGATGGACAAGAAGGTCCTAGAAAAGCAAGCTAGAGAAACCGCCGCTTACATCCAAGAGGTGGAAGGTGACGACACCGACAGAGTCTACAACACCGACAAGAAGAAGACCAACTAGACAGGAAACACCGGTGTCTCGCGCACACATTACTTCCTACATCATAACTCTTTCATGACCCATTTATTTTTGATTTTTCACCTACTAAATGAACAATTACTATTTTTTTTTATCATGGTTTACCTTTGCAAAACTATCAAAAAGGAAAAAGAAATACAACCACTATAGACTCTTTTTTTTTTCAACTTATCTTTTTGTTAATTTATTCATTCATTTCCAGAATTACTTTTCTTTATGTCCATTTTTCTGATGAGTTATTTTTTTCCTCAGAGAAAACTCAAGTGCTGTCCTGGGTTCTCATTATTTTTTATGGCAACAAATTAACGCTTATATATGAAAGTCTCTTACGTATCAAGAACTATACACAATTTTTTATATACCAATATGAAATAGAAGTTCACTCAAGAACTATTTACTCAAATAACGGTCCTCTTTATCATGTACTGACCCTCCTACACCAATCATCGTACGCAGCTATGGCTTACCAATCTTTGATCTGCGATGCGCATTACTTCTCAAAATGTGGTAAGCTAAATTGAGTCAGGAACTTAGCTTGCATATAGAAGGTCACCCGCGTAGTCCCGGCCGCACTATACCCAGTTCACACGCTACTTGAAACACGGGATCAGCCTTGTGCCTCAAGCGACTCGCACTTTCTACTCCTCGCCTCCACAGAGGCATATAAAGACCGCAACAAATAGAAGCACACGATATATTCAAAGGGAGATGGCACTGCACAAGTCGCTGTTCCGACGGCTGAAGAACGTGCTGCCGCTGTCCATAACCATTGTGCTGCTGTTCTACTACACGTTCCGCAACGAGATAGACATCCTGAACTCCTTCGCCGAGACAAACCACGTCCCTACCACAGTCGAGACTTTGCAAACAAGCGCGAAGGGAACTCACGAAGAACTGTCAGTCGATGACCTGCTGGACAAGAACAGGTTCTACCCGCTACTAGTCTCGAACAAGGACATTGATCCGTTTCAGGACCCACGGCTGCTGACTAGCAAAGGCAGGATGGGCGCAAGGATATACCCAGTGCTTAATAAGGTCGAAGTGCCAGTACACATGATAAGCTCAGAGAAGGTCGCACCTATTCAATCAGACAAGCTTGTGCAAGAAGGTGCCGCGCATGATATGCTGGATAGAGTACGAAACCTCTTCTTGAAATCGTATAGCCAATTGAAGAATCAGAAAAACTTGTATGAAAACCCATTGAACTGGCCAATTGACCTCATCGACACCCTAGACACACTGCACATTATGAATTTGACGAATGAATTTGATGATCTGGTTGATAACGTGATAGCTAAGATTAATTTTAAAAACCCTACTATATCGATGAAAGAAGACGAAATAACATTTATTGACGTAGCAGACATTTCTCAACGTGTGCTTTCGAGTATGATCTCCGCGTTTGATCTTTCCAAAAACCAAGTCTTACTGAACAAAGCACGAGACCTTGCTGACTACCTTCTGACAATTTTTGACACACCAAATGGGTTGCCGCTAATAGATTACCCTGTTAACTCGAAATTGGTAAATAGATTTCCTTACAGAGAAATTAATCCAGCAAGGCTGACATCCATGACCGTTGAGTTTGTAAGACTGACGCACCTTTTAAAGGAGGATAAATACTTCAACGCTGCATACCATATTTATAAGACAATTGCCGAATCTACAGATCAATTTGCTATTAACTATCTCTTCCCAAATATTGTGGATCCTTCTGGATGTGAACTTTTGACAGATGATGAAATCAAACAAGGCAAGCACCTAAAATCCAATATTTTGAAAACCATTGATGAAAATTATAAGTTTGCATTCTGTAAGCAAACGAATGGTCTTGCAAGATCGGAGGTAAAAGTTGTGAGGGATGTTGACAAAGTAATCAAAACGCAAAAAAGAAAACAGGTTATTACACTTGATGGAACCACTATACCTCTATATCAAAATTTAATAAAGATTATGCCGATGTTGAAAAATCATGATATATTAAGGTTACACGAGATTACCTTTGAGGAAGAAGATGGTGTCATTGGAAAAAGAGATAAGATAGTAGCTTCAAAGGAGGACAATTCTTTGCTGCAGGAAAAAAACGATGTTCGGTTATTATCTTCCAAAGGATTATTTTTTGGCTTGATGCAGCACGTCCGCGACTTAATGATTTACAGACCCATTACTCCATTGAAATTGGATAATGGTGAAGCACCTTTATTTTTAAGTTCAATCGAAACATATACGAGATATATCCCGACTTCTAATGAATTGGAGATTGAAATGTTAAGGCAGTTTGACCATAAATCAGATGCATGTTCTTTTGCTAGTATGATGATTTATGGTGCAAAGCTGTTTGAGAAAGAAAAGGACTTCGATTTCCAATTATTGGGGAAGGAAGTGAATCATATAGCAGCTGAGCTTGCCGAGAGTTGTTATAAACTATCTAAGGAATTTAAGGGCTATTCTCCTAGTCATATTCTATTTGATCCGTGTCTAATGAAGGAGAAAGAAGGGCGGTGTATATTCGATGAGAATGAAAAGATACAGAAAATAGTAGGTGGATACTACAAAAGTGACATAGCATCAAGTAGTGATGAGGAAGATGTGGACACAGATAAAGACCATCATTTAGCTGTTAAAGTTAAAAACGACAAAAATTCAAATACGAAAGCCAATAGCAAAGATCCTCAAAAAGAGTATTCAAGAAGGGTTATGTTATTTTCAAAGAAGGAATCCCCAGGTCATTTACTGAAAGATGTAAATAAAAATTCTATTGATGTGGGATCTAAAAAGTGGAAAAATCATCCAGATTGGCCTTTATGGCTAAATAAAATGGATCAAAAACACCTGTTGGCCTCGGATACAATTCTTTCAATTTTGCATATGTATCGAATCACTGGTGATTCGATTTGGAGGGACAGGGGTTTTGATTTATTTGAAGAGCTAGAACGATCGATAGATTTAAAAGCAGCTGGTCCTAAAGGTTTATGGAAATTGACAGAGGAAGGTCATACTCAAGGTGAATACCCAAGCACATGGTTATCTCAGACCCTAAAGTTCTATTACCTGCTCGGCAGTAAACCAGATGATATCTCTCTTGACAACTACGTAATATCAATGGGTGGACATTTAATAGGAATTAACTAGTACAGTTTTCCTTTGCATTATTATTTAGCATGAGTTAAATAACTTAAGTATTTTGTAGATAGCTAAGATTTAATTTGTATTGCATACACTAACCCAGTTAGTTATTTGAATCGAAAGAATGTAATTTATGGAAGTCCAGCATTTGACGACATATTTTTAATATACGTTCTAAATTAATTGATTACAGTTTTGAGGTAGTGTTAAAAGATAATGAAATCTTTGTCTATTATACACAGTGCTTTAATCTATTTGTGTTTATTTTTACATTAGTTTAAGATTGTATGTGTTGTCATGAATAAAGGAAATTTATTGTCTTAGACAGCTAGAGGGTATTCAGCAGTCCAGTCGTAAATTTCTTTCTTCAATGGAGCCAGTTGGTCGGCAATTTCGTCGACCTTGGCCTTGAAGTCCTTCAATTTGTTGGCTTCCTTTGGCAAAGAGCTCTGGGTCTGTTCAGCAAACTTCACAGCTTGGTCAATGTAACGTACAATTCTGTGGAAGTCTTCTTCGCCCATACCTCTGGTAGTCATAGCTGGGGCACCAATACGTACACCACCTGGGACCAAAGCTGACTTATCACCTGGAATAGAGTTCTTGTTCAAGGCAATGTTAATCTTTTCACAGACATATTCAACACGAGCACCATCGACACCCTTTTCTCTCAAGGAGACCAAAACCATGTGTGAGTCGGTACCGTTTGAGACTAGTCTGTAACCTAGAGTTTGGAACTCATTTTCTAGAGCCTTAGCGTTCTTTAGAACTTGAGTTTGGTATTCCTTGAACTCTGGAGTAGCAGCTTGTTTTAGTGCGGTGGCCAAAGCAGCAATGGTATGGTTGTGTGGACCACCTTGGTGACCTGGGAAGACAGAGAAGTTAATTGGGTTCTCCAAGTCATATGGAATTTCCTTACCAGTCTTTTGGTTAACTGATCTGATACCTCTTCTGAAGAAGATCATTGCACCACGAGGACCTCTTAGAGACTTGTGAGTGGTAGTGGTAACGATGTCAGCGTATTCGAATGGAGATGGAATGACACCAGCGGCGACCAAACCGGAAATGTGGGCCATGTCGACCATTAAGTAAGCACCACATTTGTCAGCGATCTCTCTCATTCTCTTGTAGTCGATCAGACGACAGTAAGCAGAAGTACCAGCAACTAGAATCTTTGGTCTGTATAGGATAGCATTCTTCTCCAAGGTGTCATAGTCGATGATACCAGTTTCTGGGTTGACTCTGTATGGGAAGGATTCGAAGTAGGTGGAGACAGCACTGATCTTTCTGTTCTCAGTAGCGTAACCATGGGACAAATGGCCACCATCTGGCAAGTATAGACCCATTAATCTTTCGTGGGGCTTCATCAAAGCTTGATATACCTGCAAGTTAGCTGGAGAACCAGACAAAGTCTGAACATTGACACCCCATCTGTCTGGAGTTACATGGAAAGCCTCCAAGGCTCTCTGTTGACACAGTCTTTCAATGCGGTCAATGTGTTCGTTACCACCGTAGTAACGAGCACCTGGGTAACCCTCAGAGTACTTGTTACATAGTGGAGTTCCCAAAGCATCGAACACAGAGGTGGTGGTGAAGTTCTCAGAGGCGATCAAGTCAATGGAGTGCTTTTGTCTGTCGACTTCATCCTTGATAATCTGTTCAACTTCAGGGTCAGTTTCACTTAGATGGCCACTGACCATCTTCAAGTGCTTATCAGATAACGCATAAGGCATGATTGGTTATATTAAGAGCTTGTGGGGTTGTTAGATTGTTCCGGGAACGATAATAAATCTATGGTCGATTCTTTCTACAATTAAGGCTAGAGTAGTTTCAGACTTGTTTCACAAATTTAAAACACTAACCTTTATATATAATTTTTTTTTTTTTAATTCAATAAAACTAATTTATTAATCGAAATTAATACTAATTCTGCCAATCCAAAGCTAATTACACAATTAATGAGAGAAACACAGTCAAGTTATTACACTTTACACATACACAGTATCACTTAAATTTTTCTGCAAAGCAGGGCAAATAATAAAAGGGAGACCTATATGGCCCACAGTTAAACTACAGCAAAATGACTCCATCACACAGCCATTTTTCTTTTAATTCTTTTCGTGAACTCACTTATGATGATAACAAGTGACTGATTCTCTCGAAGTCCTTGAGACAGAGACAATTTATCACTTCCATTGGATCATCTCTCGAAGACAATCACAATCAGTTCACAATTTTTTTTTCACTTGCAAATAATGTGAATGAAGAATGAGTTTGACTCTTTGCAATTTATTCCCTTCGAGACTTCGCTTGTACACATTTCACGTGGAAGGTGTGTTGTCCTTTTAACACACCCCACCATTATATTATGCACCATAATGTCATACCCAAATACACAATGGTGGGCGATACCATCGATGGGTTCATCTTGAAACTAATGTTGGTCATATTTTAGCATTATTAAATTATAATTTGCTCTTAGTTTTTGTGCTTATATTGTCGAAAAGGCTTATTGACTTCTCTATAATATGAAAAAGGGCAAGCAATTACACTATTAGAACTATAAAATATATGTAGCAGTAGCATTTTATTGACATTGTTTCTTCTGTGGTTGATCTATAGGCTCCTCAGAAGGTCTTTTCTCATTTTGTGACTCCACGAATTCTTTGGTCTCTTCTTCGCTCTTCAAATAATGATCCATGTACCATTGTAACTGGGAGATGGACTCTAGGATGTCGGACTTGGCGGTGTGGGCGGCCTCTTTCTTTGGAACCACTGCTGTTAGTGATGGATTGTGTCTCCTGGCCACTTCCATGATCGAACTGACGTCGACAATTCTGTAATGTAAGTATTGTACAACTCTTGGGAAGTCCTTCAACATGAACAATCTGTCCATGTGAACACTGTTACCAGCAAGTATCCCAACACGCTTCTCAGGGATCCATTTTTGCAAGTAATTTAACAGCTCTTCTTCAACTTGCTCTTTGGTCTTTTTACTAGCTAGGACCTTGTCCATTAAACCGCTGGATCCATGGTGATCCAAGCACCATTGGTCCATGGCATCTAGCTTCTCCTTGGGGCAATGCACAACACTTTCATAGCATTGTTCTTTGGTCTCAGTGTCAAGATTCTTGAGTTCACCATCTGTAACTATACAGCATATCTCGATAATCTCGTCGTTGACATGATCAAGACCAGTCATCTCACAATCGATCCAGACAAGTGGTTTCGTGTTGCTAGTCTCCATCTTCCTTAACTTGGGCTTTAGCAAATATGGCTGTGACTTAGCTTGTGTTCTGCTTAGATAAGATAAGGCACGACCTATACCGCTTCTAAACATTAACTGTAATACTACTTCTTGACAATGCAAGTTTCAACACTCTTCACTCATTTAAGTTCATAATTTCCCTCACGAGCTCTTTCCCTTATCTTTTAACTTCCTTTGCACCCCTCTCTGACCTGATGCCTATCGGCACATTATTGATGCTGATACTATCTACATAAAACTATACATATATTCAATCTTTACCGTTAAGTTGTCCATGATACAATTGATACTGATGCATTTTACTCAGTGAAATCTTTTTGTGGTCTAATCTAATCTTCAACTAGAATCGCCTACACAGCTTCAACAAGATGGGCAAAAAGAAGTATGCCGAAGGGCGTTGGTCGCACAGACGTTATTCGATGTGATATATTTTATTCAAGCATCTTCATGTAGCTAATCCATTATTACTCACTTGTAGCTTTACCTCAATTATGTCTATAGCTCATCGCGTTCTTGAAATTTTTTTTTTCAACCGTCGAGGATTTTTGAAAAATTTTCATTCAAAATGAAGTATATAGTAATAGCAAAGGTATTACTGAGCGATTGCTATTCGAGGATCGGCTGTCTAGAGACCATAGATATATTATAATTAAGGATGCCTACCGTTTCTGTGAATAAGCAGCAGTTGTTTGATCTGCTGGGCAAGAACTACACCAATGATGAGTTTGATGAGTTGTGTTTCGAGTTCGGTATTGAACTGGATGAAGATACCACTGAGGAAGCATTGAAAACCGGTGAAGAACCAGAGCTAAAGATTGAAATTGGTGCCAACCGTTATGATCTGTTGTGTATTGAAGGTATTGCCCAATCTTTGAACGAGTACCTTGGTAGAAGCTCCACTCCTACTTACAAGTTAACTGCGCCAACCACAAAGCTATACATAGAAAAGTCCACTGAGCAAGTTAGACCATACGCCACTGCTGCGATCCTAAGAAACTTCAAGTTCACAGAGAAGAACTACGCTTCTTTCATCGCCCTGCAGGATAAATTGCACTCCAACTTGTGTAGAAACAGATCGTTGGTTGCCATCGGTACCCACAATTTAGATTCTATTCAAGGACCATTTTACTACAAGGGTCTAGCACCAAAGGAGATTAACTTCATTCCTCTAAACCAAACTAAGAAGTTCAATGGTGAAGAATTGATTGAATTTTACAAAACCCCAGAACAAAAGAACAACATTGGTAGATTTGTGCATATCATTGAGAACTCACCAGTCTACCCAGTTATCCTAGACTCCAACGATGTCGTCTGCTCTTTGCCTCCATTGATCAACTCTGAACATTCTAAGATCAACTTGGAGACCAAGAACATTTTCATTGAAATTACCGCCAATGATAAGACCAAGGCTGAGATCGTTCTAAACCAAATGGTAGCCATGTTCTCTCGCTACTGTGACGAACCATTTACAGTGGAACCAGTTGAAATTGTCTCTGAACACAACGGTGAGTCCCGTATGGCTCCTGATTTCTCTGAGAGAAAGATGGATGTTTCCATTCCATATATAAACTCAGCTCTAGGTCTGCAACAAACACCAGAAGAAATCATTCAATGCATAAAGAAGATGTCTCTACATGGTGAAGCATCCAAGACAGACGAGGCTGTTTTACATGTCACTATCCCAATCACAAGACCAGATGTCCTGCATCCATGTGACATCATGGAAGATGCTGCCATTGGTTATGGTTACAACAACTTGCCAAAGGGTGAAAAGCTATCAAATGCTAACTTCATTGCTTCTCCACTACCTATTAACAAGATTTCAGATATTTTCCGTGTGGCTTCTTCCCAAGCTTCATGGTTAGAAGTTCTTCCACTAACTCTATGTTCTCATGACGAAAACTTCAAGTTTTTGAGACTAGAAGACGACGGTAAGCAAGTGGTAAAACTAGAGAACCCTAAGACACTTGAGTACCAGGTCGTTAGAACAACTTTACTACCAGGTATACTGAAAACAGTTAAAGAAAACAGAAAGCACTCTTTACCTATCAAGGTCTTCGAGACTGGTGATGTAGTTTTCAAGAATGAGGCTCTAGAGAGAAAGTCATACAACGAGCGTCACTGGGGTGCTATTTACGCCGGTAAGAACTCCGGTTTCGAAATCATTCAAGGTCTTCTAGGTAAGATCATGCAAACTTTCCGCACCCAGTGGGTTGCCGACTACGGTAAGGCTTCCACCGGCAGAGGTTACTGGATTGAGCAAGATGATACCTTGGCTACATACTTCCCAGGCAGAGGTGCCAAGATCATGTTCCGCAGCAAAGAAGGTGAGCAAGCTAAACAAATCGGTCACTTGGGTGTCCTACATCCAGAGGTCATGAGCAACTTTGAGGTCCCATACGCTGCATCCTACGTTGAATTGAACGCTGAAGTTTTCTTGTAATACAAATCAATTTAGTTATTGGACCTTCTATCCCATTATATACAATCATAACTATAGAAAGTTTTTTTTTTAAAACATTGACATTTTATATGTAACTCTAAAAAGAATATAAACTTTATAAAGACATAGAACTCAACAATTAGTATAACGAATGCACATGAAAAGATATCTAAAAGCGGCGCTTATTGATTATACTATATGCCATAAATACTGTTTAGTGCTACTAGCTGCGGCTTAATGCGAAACGCTCATATTTAACAGAAAGATTTGTGACTGCATTATTAACTCCCTACACCACATATTAACATAAATTTCCCAATTAAGTAATTTTTCGGCATGTTATCTTTTTGTGGAAGAAATTTTTCAAAATTTCTGGGAAACGCACAAACGGCCCATTTCAACTTTTTTTCATGAAAAACTTCCAGGATGTTAAAGTATAAAAGACTCGATGACTTTGACACCAATTTTAGTTCGTATTTTCGAGTTGATTTTATACTTCTGTCTCAGGAAAAACCACAACACAATAACTAAATAATAAGTAACAATGGCTCCAAACGTATGTGCAGTTTAATTACTGTGAAACTACTTTATGGAGGGTTTATTTTCATTTAATACTGCTTTGACAAACTCATGTGGATATGAAATAAAAAACTATACTCGGACGGATTTACAAATCCCATTTAACTATGGAGATAAAAAAAAGCCTAATTTTCCAATGAATATATTCATAAAATCGGATATGGATAGATGTTCTTGGACTGTGTACTTTAGTAATGTTGGAACAATTAGTTTTGCTTCTAATATGCTTGTACTAACTATGCGTTTTTTTGCTGTATTTTAGAAATTCACAATATGATGTGATTGTTAATAGCAGTAGAAAATGCGATACTTCCCTTTTATGGAATAACGAGATTATCGTTACTAACAATTAATTTTTTTTTATTATTTCATGTTATGCTATTATCTAAGTTTGGTTCACGCTGTAAGTTGTAAAAGTTGTACGGATACTTTTTTAACTTGGTAGAATGAGCCAGAACGAAGATACTAGTTATATGTTAATGAGATAAGTGAAAGAAATATCTTTATTACAGACCGCTAGAAAGCAAAAGGTTGTTAAGACCTTCACTGTTGACGTCTCCGCTCCAACTGAAAACGGTGTCTTCGACCCAGCTTCTTATGCCAAGTACTTGATCGACCACATCAAGGTTGAAAACGTTGTCGGTAACTTGGGTAACGCCATCACTGTCGAAGAAGATGGTTCCGTTGTTACCATTGTTTCCACCACCAAGTTCTCTGGTAAGTACTTGAAGTACTTGACCAAGAAGTACTTGAAGAAGAACCAATTGAGAGACTGGATCAGATTCGTCTCCACCAAGACTAACTCTTACAGATTGGCCTTCTACCAAGTCACTCCAGAGGAGGAAGAAGAAGATGAGGAATAAATTAATTAATAGAATCATAACAATTTAATTTGTACATTTTATCTTTATTAATTAATCTTTCTGCATTTTTTTTTCAACACCTTTTTTAGCATATATATTCAGCATTAATCTTTTTTTATCAAATTAATAGTAATAGTTTCTCAAAGTTCTAAATTGAATAAATAAAGTATTAATCGATGTCATATTTTAAAAACTTAATCGAAGCTGAAAATTTTATGTTAGAGTAAGTAACTCCCCCATATTTTATCTGCCATAAAATTAATCATATATAAACAAGGCATCGCAAATCGAGTGTGGGAAGGCAATATTAACAAGGACAAAATAGGTATACAGGCTAATACACTAACTATGTCAAAACAACTCCCCATTACATTTGATGGTAAAAATCTTCCCCCTCAAGAGACAGTTGATCTATATGCCACTACTTTTGAAAATGAATTATCTCCACTTAATGAAGAAACTTTAAAAAGCCAGATACAGGCTGTGAAAGGCCTTCTATACAACAGAGACTACCTTAATGCCTTCGATGATCAGATCAATAGAGCAGCCTATGTAAGCAGATGGTCACCTTCCAGGTCACTGTGTTACACGACGCTATTCACACATTTGAAGCCCGTATATGAACTGCTGTCACAAGGCAGTTCACATGTACTATGTGTAGGTGGTGGAGCAGGAGGTGAACTGGTTAGTTTGGCCAACATTTTCACCATGGCCAACGTCTCCGATAATGCATTTGATGGAACCATGAAGGTTGATCTCATCGACATAGCCAACTGGGATGATATCATTCAGAGGTTAGTGACTTCAATTAACACTAAATGGTTATACCAAGCAGATAGAAGTCAAAGATTCATGGTAAATTTCCAAAATAAAGATGCCTTGATGATGAATGATATTGAGTTACTTGGTGACTTGGATTTAATCACCATTCTATTTACTGCAAACGAATTATTTACAGAACAAAGAGCTCCCACATTACAATTCCTACAAAGACTAAGTAAGCATTGTAAGCCTGGATGCAAGTTGTTGATTGTAGAGAGTGCCGGAAGTTACTCTCATATCACCATGCCAAGCGGTAAGAAGTTTCCCATACAATTCTTGCTAGATACTGTTCTTGTTGGTACTTCGTCATCTCAAAAATCAAAGAAGCAGGATAGAGAAGGTGATTGGGATTTACTAGAACAAGACGACAGTACCTGGTACCGTGGTGATACAAAGGTTATGTACTCTCTAAAGCTGGAAAACATGAGATTCTTCTATAGATTGTACCAGCATAAGTAATTCTTAATGTGCCAAAAATTGGAGAGCATTCAAAATATTAGCATAAAATCACTCTTGCATTGTTATCTTACATATTTCTGCATTATATTTCTAAATTAATTTGCATTTCTTCTCTGTTAGCTCTATTTTGAAGCAATACTGTTATCGAGACTATTAAATTTTTTGAGAGGCTGATATTAATTACTTGGGTCTTCAGTTCCTATTACTAGCAATAAAAATTTACTATGGACTGCAAAGACTATTGAGCAAAACAAGGTGAGTTTTACTACAGTAATTATGGACAATGGGTTCTCTGCCCAGTACACTATTTACCTTGATCGTCATGTGACCTATATGTCCGAAAAGGGAAATATCTCAAATTTTAACCCAAATAGAGCAAAACAAAGTGAAGAAAGACAATAGTCTTCTCATAACAGGTATGAATGAGATAGATAGTGGCATATTAGCTTATTCAAATTTGGCAGGAAGTATAGAATATATTGGTGGCTACATATAGAAGAAAACAGCATAGCTAAACTTTGAAGATCAGGCCGAACTGACTCGCAAATTAAATTTAACTTATAGGGCAAAGCTTAATAAACATGGCTCGACAAAGATCGGTAGCACCTTTCCTAACTGTGTTGCAATCAAGGATAAGACAACCTCAGTTTTTCTGGTTTCTTGGGCATTTTATGGTTCTTTACCATGGTCTAAAGATTCATCTGCGGTTGTTTGGTGTTAAAAACACCCAGTACCACTACAGGTGCTGCCTGGCGTATCTAACCGTCACATATGGTATAGTGTTATACCAGTTTGTAAAAAGTGGACAACTCGATTTTCAGTTTGCAACCATACGAAGAAGGCTACTAGAACTTGATACATTACAATATTTTGTGCTTCTCACATCGTTGTACATTTTGTCATATGGGGGTTTTATAGACTTGAACATCCTCAACTCTTTGCATATTTATTCATTTTTCCACTGCCTTAACTATTTCAAGGAGAACTTACTGCCATTTATCTCGTTGATACCGGTACAGACTAGAACAACTCTGAATCAAAGTATTACATTCTTCATTGAAAGCAGCAATAGACTATGTCTTCGTATTGCCCATGATTTCGAGATGTCATGTGTGTTCATGCTAAGTGTACGTGCTATATTCTATGCGTTATCTGCACCTCTATACCCAACAAAGTGTCGGTTAATCGGTGCCTTAATCTATATTTGGTTTTTCAAATTGAGATATATCCAAAATGAACAACTGAGGAAAGATGTGGATGACAAGATCGCAATGGTGGAAAAGGCTCCATTTATGATCCAGAATCCCCAATTGCAACATTTGTGGTTTTCAGTGAAGAATACATATTTGTATGTTCTAAAGGCAATGCCTGTTTAAAGTAGATGGGTCTTATCAAGCATATGGGAATGAAGAATTTTGAGGAATTTCCCCCTACATACAAATTGATTTGATATTGCTTTACCTCATGAGCCATAGAAAAGATTATCGAACTACGGATAATGGTATAGATGTTGGTGTTCTACCGAGATAGATCTTTGGCTTGCGTACTGGTGTCGTTATAAATGTATTAGAAAGTTGGTTTTGTATATATTGTTCCAATTGTTTTTCCTTTCGTATTATTTCTTTTTATATGTAATTTTTGAAATAGCTGGAAAGTTGGAAAGTTGTTTCATAAATTCTATTACCTGTATTTGTACTTAACTTTATCGTCACCACGCTTCTCTCTTTTCATTTGTCTCTTGGACTTAGTTTCTTCAGGCATCTTGTCTGGGATGACTGGTCCTGGGGTAGATCCAAAGTATTGCTGCTTCAAGGAGTATAGCTTGTAGCCGACGTAGATTGGGCACAAGAGCAGCAAGTACCACCATTTGTTGGTATTGAAGATAATTCTACCAACATTGGCAATGATACTCAGATAGATCAAATCAAACATGTACTCAGTCATACCACCAGCTTGGCTCAAGTCCATACCTTCACGCACAACTTTCCCCTTGCTGTCATATTGCGGCCTACCAGTCTTCTCCAAAATGTAAAGGCATGCACACATTGGCAAATTGAACATCACAAACTTGATATATGTGTTGTTAGAGCCCAGTACTGTCCTCAAGAACGCTAAGACCAGCACGGGTCCAGCAACTTTGTGCAGAGTGTTCAAAGTATTGCTATTGGAAGCAGCTTGTTTCTTAGTAGCTTTGCCCGCCATGTTCCTTGCTACTCTTTATGTAATATTTTGTAGTTGTAGTCCTCAATGGGAAGCTGCAAAGTCTCAACTTCAATGTTTCTTGTGCTAAAAGTCATCCTTTTGTCTTCAAATTAGCGATTCCTTGAAATTTTGACAAAAATTTGGCGAAGACTGGCATTTTAAGAGCTGAAACTGTAGTTATAGGACAGTGTTGGGACGTCAAGAACTTGTTAAAAGCCATAGAGGGCAGTGTGTCAATTGATAAATGTATTCCTTGTCGCAGCGTATTAACCAGGTGTTCAACGTTGCCGTGCTTTATGGTGGTGTGATTGTTGTTTTGGTAGCGCTGGTATCGCAATGGCAACTGATCCATGACAATGCGTTTGGGTTGAGTTCCAGCATTGGTGGTGTTTCTCCTAGTTTTAATGTTAGAACCAGTAGGTACTATGGTTCTGTGAAAGGTCAACCAAAGGAGAACATGAGGATTGAATTTGACTTAGATGCTGACTTGTCTCCGCTATTCAATTGGAACACGAAACAAGTATTTGTATACCTAACAGCTAGTTATAACGGTACTGAGAAGGCTAGGGGCCATACAGTTAACACTGTTACCCTTTGGGATAAGATTATTAAAACTCCAAAGGAGGCAGAATTGCATTTGGAGCACGCTAAGGGTAAGTACCCGGTGTGGGATTTGGAAGACAAATTTTCAGGTAAAGACCTTACTTTTGAATTGCAATGGAACATTCAACCATGGGTAGGTATATTGACCTTTGGTCAAACTACTGGAAGCGAGGTAGTAAAAGTTGAGCCAAAAAAGAAACCTTCCCCAACTCCTAACGCTGACGCTAGTCAACAAGAACAGCAACAACAGCATCAGCAACCAAAGAAGAAGAAGAGGGTGCCAAAGAATGCCAACGCATGAAGGATAGCGAAGTAAAGAGTATGCTTTTTACTCATTAATTAGAACAATCTATTACTATCAAGTAACCGCTATTGATTCTTCTTTTGATAGAGATTGAATATCAAAGTATGTTAATGCATATGTTAAATATAAATTATATAGAACAGGAATGTTTTTCTAATTACAAGATAGTGTAGCAGATCTATATGCATATTGCTACGCCCTCAATTTGGAGGTGAGGATACCTATAACGTGAATTATGGTACTGTTTGGATGGAAAAATTACTCTAACACTAATCAGTTAGTGCCGATGAGTAACACCATCATTAGTGCTGTACCATAAATATGCATTTATATAGGAAGTATTGTGTATGCGGTATGGTAATAACAGCAACGTTTACACCTTATCTATCTTCATAAAACATCATTATAGTTAATTTCAAATAAGTTCCTTTATTATTTGTCCGTCTCAGAAATAATCTTGACATCTGTAAGGCTTAAAATTCCGAAACAAATACAGTTCTTTTTGTGTCTCTTAATTTCTTGAAATAATTGGCGTGGTTGGATTCAATTTGCTTCCAGTCCTTTACCAATTCTCTTTCTTTCATCAAATAACTTTTCATAAAATACGGATACTTTTCTATGAAATTGCGAAGAATATTATCTTTTTTCTCAAGGGAAAACTTATTCAGATACCTGTCGATGGCACAGGTAGCATCAGTGAATGTAGCCCACGTCATGTGCATATCAGTTGAAAATTTACCGGGGTTTTTCTTAACTTGTGCCAGCAGCCAAGAGGTATCGTGACGATTATACCTATATTCATTGGCCTGTAAGTGTTTTTTCTTGTTCAATAAGTTGAAACCGTGTATCAACTTATCATTACTTATTCTCAAGGCTTCTTCTATAGTCCTAGAATCTAGGAACATGTATGAGACTGCCTCATTGAGAAATTGATTTGTAATAGTAAACTCATGCTTGTGTAAATATTCGATCAGTTTTGGTATTTCTTCAAATTTTTTTCTGGCTACCAAATTTCTCAATCTATAGGTTAATATACCGTTAAAAATAGATTTCATTCGAAGATTTTTCACAGTTCTGGATGGCCGGTTTTCCAAATATTCTATTCGATTTAAAAAGTCTTCAAATATATCCTCAAAGTTATCCCACTGCTCGCATTCACCGTAGTAAACTAATTTTGACCTCATAGTAGTGAATTGAGTATCAAATCTCAGTTTATCTGGAGATTTGTCATCAAATAGTATGTTAGTGTATTTATTCAGCAATTCGATCGCTCTATCAGTTAGATGTGACTTTGATAAGGACCGCACAAACCAATTTATTATGGATGGATGGATGCTGTTAGTAGTAATATTAAGTGTTCCACTAGACACACTTGTAAGAGTTTGTTCAAATAACTCCAGGAACTTGTTTAAGTTTTCTTCTTGAATAACATGAACTCTATATGATGCTTTCATCAGATACAGTAAAATCTTAGAATTTATTGGCATGTCAATTTCATTCGTAAGTCTGTATAGTTCAATTATCATTTGATCATTCTCTAGTTCATCATATTTTTCCATTACTCTTTCAAAAAGGGTTTCATCCACCAAAGATCTATTGCTCTTGATAAGTGAAAATAATAGGTCCTTTGCGGCATCAACGTCCTTTTTCGCATCAATGAAATACTTTATGAAATTCCTCATATACTCGGCATCTAACCTCTCACAATGTATTGACATTTCTTTGAAAAGAGATTCACATTCTTGTATTTGATGAGTTTTGATAAAATACGGTAAAATTGCATTGAAGACTTCAATATACTTGAAAGGGTTTTCAGTTTCTTTTCTGAACTTTTTAAACAAAGAGAGTGCCTTCATATCTTGCTCAGAATCCAGGTAGACTTTTATTAACACCGCGACAGAAGAAGCTGAAGGTGTTATATCATAATTTGTTTGCATGATATTAAATAATTCTTCAGCAATTAGGTGATTAGTAAATTTTGAGCAGAGTTGCATAAGAACTAAAAAGTGCTTTTCACGTATCATAGATTTATTTGTGTTTGTTATCTTCCTTAAGAATCTCAGAGCACCATCGATATCATTTATTTTTTTGTAAACATTGAACATAACAGTGTAAGTTCCCATTGATGGAGAAATTCCGTACTTATCGAACAGTTCAAAATGCTCGAAGCATCCTCGATAGTCGCCAGATCTGAAGTGTACTTCGAGTAAAGCTCTAATGACCATAAAATTTGGAATCAGTCCACGTCTCAATAATTGCTGGTACAGTTGGTCAACACTCTCAAGTTCACCCTGAGTTGCAAGAGCAGCCATAACTATCCCGTACTGTTCAATGCTTGGTAATTTCCCAATTCCAAATAGTGCATTGAACTGGTCTTGTAATGCAGACCAATCATAGGTTTTAGACAACGCGATCAATAGATAGTCAAATTGTTTCACATCAAGATGGGCCGACGGGTTATTTATATAAACATTCACAGCACCTTTGTAGTCCCTTTCCACAATTTTCGTTTGCATAATCCTTGTCAGATCATATGATGATAACGGGAGTTGATGTGCATGTTTGTACTCCCATATTAGCTGAATCATTTTAGTATCCTTGTCTCTGTTAAGAATTGACATTAGCGTTGATCCGAATTCAGAGCATAGAGTTGGGCCATGGGTGTCTTTCAAATAATCAAATACCTTGTATATTTGCCCATCTAACTTTTTTACCACGTTGATAGTAGAAATAATTGTTCCTATGTTGTATCTATTTTCCTTTTTCTGTGAAAAATCAGCATGACCAGTTAAGAGCTTCATCCATGCAGGCCAACGCTTGTAGAATTCTATAACATCAGAAGAGTTCTTTCCTAGTGCTGGTGAGCAACATTCATGGCATACTGTTCCTATCAGTAATAACATATCTCTCGTCTTGGTTAAAGCATACTTTTTTATCAAACTTGACATTAGATGATCTAATTCGTCATACCTCCTCAGTCGAGCCAATGCCTTCAGATATAATCTTATCTCTTGCAAAGTTGCCTGAGGACTTTCTCTTTCGTCCTTTAGAAGCTTGCTTGCACTATAAAGATAATCTGTCTCGAGCTTTGCCAGTACTTCATATGCGTTCCGCTTCGCGAGCCATTTCATTACAAGTTGTCTGTTTCCAGCGGAAAGTTGCTGTATAGGGAAGGTGTCTGTGAAATAGGATGTAAGCGTAGCCATTTCGGTCTGTGACATATTTTTCTCTTGCTTACAGATCATGCTCCTTATGGACTGATCCATAGCTGCGGGCAACACTTTCGGGACGCATGTTTTAGCTATCTTAGGGACCACCAGAGGTAACTTCATCTGCTAAGTGATTGTAACGATGTGATAAACCTAAAGAAAAAAAGAAGTCTGTTTTTCAGATCGTATGTTTGATGGATAGTCTTATTGTCGTAATCTAAATGTCATATGGCTAATGAATGATTCGCCTCGCCTCGCTTTGTATCGTCTCGTCTCTTGAAAGAGAAAATGATGGTAGTTATATTGCAACAATACTACAAAAAAAATCAAAATGTAAGTGCAATTCTGTTGTCAGTTGACTGGTTCATATACCTGTTTATGAATTAGCGGATTCATGCCTTGATTTTATGTCAAAGGCCTTTATTTCTCCAGCACTGGGCCTGCCAATGGGAAGGTTCTCTACCCGAAAAAATGGGAAAACGTGAAAAATTTCAGTGTGGCAGTTCAAATGAAATTTAGCGATGAGCTAACGATTCAGCAAAATAGTAGTTTGCACTTTGTGCATAGTCATCGATATTACTGGGATTTCTGAATTATTAACATCAAGAATAGGTGTATCCAATATTGTATTTTGGGAGAAAGAAACGAAGATAACGGACAGTTTTATTTGAGCCATGGCGGAATTTGGTAGAAATAAGAAGAGTAATGGTAAAAAGTTTACCAAAGAGTACAAAGTCAAGGCTATTCAGCAGAATATTACTAGGAAAGCCAGATTAAAGAAAGAGTATCTGAAAGCCTTAAAAGAGGAAGGTTATGCAGTGCCTGAGAAGGAAACCTCCCGCAGAGAGGTTAATGTTAAGAAGCTAAAAGAGGATAAGAGATTAGAAGGTAAGAAGAAGATAGATGAGAAGAAAGAACTTAAGAAGCAAAGGAAGAGGGAACAAAGAGAGAAGCTAGAAGAGCGTAGGAGGAAAGAGGAAGAAAAGGTCAAGATAATAAGACAAAAGGAGCAAGAGAGAGAGCAGAAGAGGCGAAAGATGACTAAGAGAACGAGATCCGGTCAACCTTTGATGGCTCCAAAAATTGAGGATCTTCTATCAAAGATTAAGAACGATGATACATATACCTTGTAATTCATAATTCGGAATGGCATCTGACTTTACTCCAACACAAAATGATAAAATATAATCAACATAAATTTGTTTTCCGCATATTGCATACATTTAAAATATACATACAATTTGTTTCTTCTTTTATATTTCCATATTTATTTACAGAAGTGAATACTAATACTATTATCAAGTTTCGTTAAAAGCTGTTGTTTGTTTATGAGATATTCTGGAAAGTTAGCAATGTGTGGTTGTTCCAGGTCAGCGCTGCCGTCACATAAATTATAATATCTACATGGTAGGACTAGCTGCGCTCAAAAGTTTTGGAATAATCTGTTGTAAGACTTTCTAAATATCGTTCAGCTTGTGGTCATAAGACTTCTATTTCTTTTGTTTCTTTTGGAATTCAGCTATCAACTCTTTCTGAACATGAGGAGCTGTAGGAGCGTAATGGCTGAATTCTAGAGAGAATTCACCCTTACCTTGTGTAGAAGCTCTTAATGAACTTGCAAAGCCAAACATAGTACTCAATGAGCATTCGGCCCTCAAGGTAAATTCGTCGTGGCCATTGTCAATTTCTTGTATAACGGCTTGTAGCTTATTTAGCAAGCCAATGACATTACCTTGGAATTCATTTGGTGAAGTTACTGAAACTATCATAATAGGTTCCATAATAACCGGTTGAGCTTTTAGGAATGCGTCACGGAAAGCAGTTAAAGTAGCAACCTTGAAAGCAAGTTCGTTAGAGTCGACTGAGTGAATGGCACCATCATTGATCAACATCTTGACATTCAAGACTTTATGACCAATTAAAGGACCCCTTTCGCAAGCTTCATCAAATCCCTTGGCACAGGCAGATAGATATTTGTCAGGGATACGACCACCAACAACATGGGTCTCAAATACATTAGATTTATTACCTCCTTCAACTGGAGATAAATCACCAATGATTCTGGCGTATTGACCTGCACCACCAGACTGTTTCTTGTGAGTGTAGTCAAATTCGCTAGGAATAGTTATAGATTCTCTATAGGACACTTGAGGTTTACCAGTAATACATTCCACGTTATATTCACGCTTCATTCTTTCAACATAAATTTCTAAGTGCAATTCACCCATACCAGAAATGACGGTCTCCTTAGATTCAGGGTCAAATCTAACTCTAAATGTTGGATCTTCTTTTTGGAATCTATTCAGAGCTTTTGAAAAATTGGTGGAGTCCTTACTCTTTGGTGTGATAGATAGGGAAACCACAGCATCAGGGACAAACATTGAAGACATAGAATATTGTAAGGTACCGTCACTGAAAGTATCACCAGAAGAACAGTCGATACCAAATGTGGCACAAATTTCACCAGAGCCAACCTCATCAACATCTTCCATCTCATTGGAGTGCATTCTCACTAGTCTGGAAACCTTCACCTTCTTACCAGTTTTAACGTTAGTGATATAACTACCCTTCTTCAAACGACCCTGGTAGACACGAATATAGGTTAACTGACCATATTTACCTTCTTCAAGCTTGAATGCTAAGCCGACAAATGGTTGTTGAACAGAGGGGATCAAGTTGACTTTCGCTTCTTCATGTGCGATATCTAAACCAGTATTCAAAACTTCAGATGGATTTGGTAAGTAGTCCACAATGGCATCCAAAACGTGTTGTACACCAGTGTTAGCTAGAGCAGAACCCATCAATACAGGAGTGAATTTTCTGGCAATGGTTGCTCTACGGATAGCATCTTTCATTTCTTGGATGGTTGGTTCCTTCTCTTCTAAGAAGATCTCTGCCATATGTTCGTCAACATCGGCCAATGTTTCGATCAAAACTTGTCTCTTTTCTTCTGCAAGTGATTTCAACTCTTCAGGAATTGGACCACTCTCGATTATTTCACCGTTATCCCCCTTGTTATAGTAAGCCTTCATATCCAGTAAATCGACAACACCTTTCAGCTCTGATTCAGCTCCGATAGGAACCTGAACAGCGGCAGCCGGTAGTTTTAATTTAGAATTCAGTTGTTCAATAGCTTTGAAAGGATTAGCACCCATACGGTCCATCTTGTTAATGAAAGTGACTCTTGGGACATTGTATCTACGCATTTGACGGTCCACAGTCACAGTTTGGGACTGGACACCTGACACAGCACAGACAACAAGGACAGCACCATCCAGTACTCTCAAAGCTCTTTCGACTTCGATAGTGAAATCAATGTGACCTGGAGTGTCGATCAAGTTGAAATGGTAGCTATTCTTGTCCTTGTCCCAGGAACAGTAAGTGGCAGCGGACTGAATGGTAATACCTTTTTCTCTTTCTAAGTCCATGAAGTCCATAGTAGCACCGACGTTATCACGGCCTCTCACTTCATGAATCTCCTTGATCCTCTTGGTATAGTATAGCACTCTTTCAGTAAAAGTGGTCTTACCCGAATCAATATGTGCGGAAATACCAATGTTACGCAGCTTTTGCTGGTTTTGTATATCAACGGGGGTCAGCTTCTTATTTATTTCATCTATAACCACTTTCTCCTCGTCGTACTCACTTCTGTGAGCTCTGGAGAAGTGGAACCCTCTGGACAAGCTCCCTTGCAAAGGTCTGCTTATCTTCAGAAGGCCACACTTGCCCTGCATCACCACGGGAACCCTAGGTACCAGAAGCATAGTTGTATTTATTCAGTTGGTTATGGGCTTGGATTTGTCACAGGAGGTTATAGTCTTGAATTTTTATGTCAAGTCTTGTATAGTTTGTCGATGGTCCCTTGGGTTTGAAGGAAATTCCTCGAGGCGAAAAGATCGACGCTAAGTGGAAAAAATGTTGTTTGTGTGATAAACAAGTAGAACTGTAGTCATGATGTGTGGGGGGGAAGATAAATACTTATGAGCTCGTTAAAGTACTAAGATTACTATTACTACCAGTGCTCTGATGAGTAGGATAATGTAATTTCAGTTTTTTGGATTTCTAAGTGGGAGCTAAGCAACATGTATATGCGTGTAGTGGTTTCCGATAAAACCGCGCGCTCGGTCTGCTTGTATAGGATATAAATGCTATTGTGGATATGGTTATTATAGGGCATATGTAAATGTGTAAACTTGTACAATCTTAGTAACTGTATAGGGTTTATAAAGAAATAAGATGGTTCATTAAAAAAAAGGGCATTTAGTAAAAAAAAAACTATAAACGATGGATATACCATTTCTCTTATGATGGAGAATAAATAGCAGCTCCACCATTCCTGGGGTGAAACATATATGATTGAAAAGAACTAGTGGGAAGAAGAAAAAATGAAGAAATGTAAATAACTAAAACACAAAATAGATGTTTGGATGTTTTTGTTTCTAGAAATGAATAAGATCATATGGCAAAAAGGTGGTAAAAACTTTATAATGAAGAAAAAAAATTATGATATGAAATGGTAATTCTTGTGAGAAAGAATTAGTTAAAAACTATGCGGATATTGTTCTGGGTATTGAATATTGAACGTCAGAAAAAAAACAGTAGGCGTTCAATATACTAGTCTAATGTTTGATATAAGTTTGAACTCTATGCCTGATATTGTGATTGTTTTCGTTTCTTATTTATTCATGCAGCAAAGCCAGATATTAGGTACAAAGAAAAACAAAGTTTTCTTCATGGTTGGTTTGTGGTTGGATTAAGCAACAATGTTGTAGACAGTTATGGAATATGAAAAAAAATTCTTTGTTGGGAGATTAATTCTTGTTCTCGAACCTTCTTAGTGTTTTAGTGAGAGAATAACAAGAATAATGTTTGGCGTTACGTGTGGGAAAAACTGGTAATTGGGTAACCGACGTCAGCGATATGTGACTCTGTAACTCAATGTAATCAATCGGTTTCGTCTGGATTTACCACAGTCAAAACATTATTGTTGCCCAGAGGTGGGGAACCCGGTACCAATGAACCGTTACTTATTCTTCTCGAGTCATCGAATGGGTTCGCTACCGCGAGGTGGTTGTTTGTGCTTGGTTTCCTATCCGGCATAGCCATCAAATCATTATTTTCGTAAGGGTCAGTGCCTGTTGCGGGTGGGTACATTGCCTTGTTTCGCAGTTCTTCGTCGAAGCTTCCCGATGAGGGGTCTCTATTAGAGGAGTATGGGGATGGGAACAGTTCGTTGTTCTCTGGGTATTCCACAGGTTTTATAGCTTCCTGGTATTCTTTCTCCATTCTCTCCTGCTCGCGTTTCAGGTTTATGTGTCTCAGTATTAGCAATGCAGCTACAGCGACCACACACGCGCCCACCACACCGCCGACCACACCACCTACGATTGCTCCCACGTTGGCTTTCTTCTTGTGCTTCCCGGAGTTGTTCTTGCCGCTGGAGTCGTCGTCCGAGCTGGTCGAGTTGCCGGCGTCCGTTGGCGCGGCGCTCTGCACAATGGTGCTGGTCCTGTAGATCACGGACCCGCTTATCGTCTTCAGGGAAGTGGAGTACACTATGGACGTGACGCCGTTGTTCACCGTGCTGGAGGCGATCGTCGTGGCCTGCGTGGTGGGCTCCACGCTCGAGGAGGGCTCGATGGAGAGGCCTGTGCCCAGCGCCACCAGCCTAGAGCTCGACAGCGTAGAGGTAGGTCTTGTGTTGGTATTGGAGTTCGAGATTGAGTTCGAGTTCGTATTGGTATTAGTGTTTGAGTTTGTATTCGTGTTTGTATTCGTGTTTGTATTGGTATTGGAGTTGGAGTTGGAGTTGGAATTTGTGTTTGTATTTGTGTTTGTATTTGTGTTTGTATTAGAGTTTGAGTTTGTGTTGGAAGAGCTCTGGCTGGGGTTCCCGTTTCCTATCTGGAAGACTGAGTATGCTGAGTTCCCACCGCACATCTCCTGGGCGTATCCGAAGCAGTACGTGTTGCAACTTGAGCTGGTCTGGGAGGAAGGACTTGTGTTCCCGCAGAAGCACTGGTTGTGATTGAACAGCGCGAAGTACGCGGCACCCTTCTGCTGGCACCTGCTGTAGCAGTATGAGCTCGTCTGGTACGCATAGGTGTTATCCGATGAGAAGTCGCTGGGAAGCGACACGTAGCAGTTCATGTACGTATAGTCCGACTGGGCCCGCGTCACGGCCGCCAGCACCGCCAGTATAAGTAGCATCATCATATTAGTGGTCTGTTGTTTTGTGTATTATGGTATAATGTGTTATCTAGTTTAGAAATAGGATTCCTTTATAAATCTCTTGTTCAAAATTCGATTGGTAAATTTTTTGCTTGATAGGTTTTCC
>ERZ1036435.180-NODE-180-length-51868-cov-11.673827_pt1 | contig 51868 bp, 25 predicted proteins | sample MGYA00514223_ERZ1036435 | MGnify/ENA primary metagenome ERZ1036435 (study PRJEB33795, sample SAMN09464927) | human gut metagenome | host: Homo sapiens | place: USA: Stanford, California | collected 2016-08 | study: EMG produced TPA metagenomics assembly of the... | reverse complement strand
CCTCAAACCCCCCCCCCACTTTTTGTTGATGCTGGCACAATATCCTAGCTCAGCACACATTTTGTTAGTGGCTAAACAGATAACGGTTTGTGGTGGGACCAGAGGGGAGCTCCTAAAAGCAAGGAGCCTACAGGTTGTATTTGAACATTGGTCTGCGACATCCTCTGTGCTTGTCTTTGCAGAGAAAAGGCAATGTACGCACAGATATACTTTTCCCAAATGGATATGTAGTTGAAAATGTTTTTCCGTGCACAGTTTCTCCCAGCACTCCTCAAAAGGACACTTAACATCGCGTACGCCAGTCCGTCTTAAAAAAGTGATGCAAAGAAAAGATCTCGAGGAAAAAGTAGCATCGGTGTTCTCTGCACAACTCTCTGAGTGTTCGGCTAATAATGCACGGCTCCTTTTGTAACAAAAATTTTCCCGTTTTGTGCTTTCCTTTTTTCCTAGGGCCGTACGTAATCTGTTAGAATGTGGACCCATTCCCATACAATAGCATCTACAATGTACTTCAAGGGCGCTCGAAGAAACTGCTGCGCGGGTTTTTTTTTTCTATTTTATTTTTACTTCTATTTCCAGTTATTTTTTTCCGTTACAATGCCCATTGATCTAGAATAATTTTTCCGTGTATCTCCTATTTGTAAAGGGGTTTGATGCACGCTTTCTTCTAAGAAATCTGAATCTTGTGTTTTTCCCTTCGAGGATAATGGCGTAATTTTAACAAAAGATATAGAAAAAGAAAGAAAAGTTGAATGAAGAAGATCAAAATCTCGCAACTTGCTTTGTGCGAATTCTCTGCGCTTATTGCGCTTATCTTTTCGGAAAAATTATATATGACGCATATGCTATTAAAAATTGTTGAACTCTTGAGAAAAGTATGCAGTAGTGTCCGACGCATAAGATACAAACAAGGTCTAGAAAAAGAAATGATAACTTACTAGATAATTGCGTCATTTTGTTTCGTAATACCAGCATTACAACTTGGGACGATGAAGGAAGCTTTCATGGAAATAGGAAATAGGAACTGCTTATGCAGTTGTTTTCCTGCTTGGAAGAACTGTGTTATGGGCGGAGCGGAAATTCAAACAATATTGAAGTTGTGTGTGCTGAGGGAATTATACTATATGAGGAAATCTTGAAACAAAAAATGCCTCGGATAAGAAAGGTCACACTCGCATATTATTCGGTTACTGAAAAAGAAAGAAACCTTTCTAATATTGTATTTCTTTGGACTGTGATGTTCTAGATTTCTTTTTTGAACAGAGCGGCGTATCCCCATTTCCGTACCACTTTATCTACTACTTGCCGCCAACACAGAGAGAAATGCTTTGGGTTGTCGGCACATAAGCCTGTCAAAGCTATAATCCAGACAACTTGCTCTACATATTTCTCCTTTCATTGCCGGCAGAAAATACCTCTTAATATGTTTCCAAAAAAGGAAGATATGGTAAAATTTTGACAGTAAACCAAACATGTTCAGAGCCACTTTGGAAATTTACCCCTCATTAATTTCTATTAAACTAAATTTTTATGGGGTAAACTAACCATAGCTTGAACCTGTTTTCTTCAATGGCGTGGGGTAATTTCAAACAGTGCAATGTATTATTTTTATTACTTTTAATCCCTGTAAGTATAAGAACAACAGGTACTCATATAAGGGATAATAAGGTTGCAATTGGGACAAAAAAATTAATGAGGGGTAACAAAAATAGAAACTTTGTACACATAACTGACTCTTCAGTTGATTTTGGTGTATTGGCCCTCGCCTTGGATTTATGAACACGTCATTTAATAGCTCTCTAATTATTAGCATTCCAAAATGATCAAAACGCGACTATACATTTTCATCAATAGATAGCATTGTATCCAGAAGTTGGTGTATTGTTATAGCCTACATATTGGCGACGCCACATGTCTTACAAGTTGGAATACGATTTATGGTTTATCATTAATATTAACTAAAAAGTTGTTATTTAGGTAAAAAAATAGAAACATTAAAAACATTGAATGTTGAAAAAAATGAAAAATAACGCAAACACATACAATCAAGACAAGCAAAGGTAGTTAAAATCTATATGGACTACACTTCTGTCCTGGCTTGTATACTTATTGCGGTCATGAAACTAAAATTGAATTTCAGAGAAATGAACATAATCCCAAATAGCGACGTAAGCAATCAATCCCTTTTATAATATAGAATTGACTGATTTTGAAAGTTTCGTGGCTCGTAAAATTGTGAGAAGGTTAAACTCTTTATTTAAAATTCTTTATTTTTGTCATGAATGAAATGAAACATGATCAAATGCAAGAGTGCAATAGAAGGAAGATATGATGATAATCGTTAGAAAAATTTGATATTTGTCAACATCAATTTAGATTTGGACCTATTCATTGAAAGCAAGACACTTAACCTCTTCCAACAACTCTCTTGTACCATGGGGTGTCATCGTGCATCAAAGCATCAGCATCATAATCAGCACCTCTTCTGGAAGCAGGAACCCATTTCGAAGACTTCCATGGCAAAACACCTTCGGCATACATTTCGTTAACTTCTTCTAGGGTTAAACCCTTTGTCTCTGAGACAAAGAAGAAAACATAGAAGTATGCAAATACCATACAGCCCATGAAGACGTAACCATAGTAGAAGTTAATGGCACCAGTGATGAATGGAGTGAAGAAGGCAATCAAGAAACCCCAGATCCAGTTGGAAGCAGAGGCAATGGACATGGCCTTGGTCTTGATTCTCAATGGGAAGGATTCGGAGATAATAACATAAGCAATTGGAGCCCAGGTGGTAGCGAAACAGAAGATGTAGAAACAGGAGAAGACGATCATACAGTTACCAGCACCCTTGGAAGAGCCATTACCTTGACCATGTGGCCATAATCTTGTGACACCAACAGAAGCATAGACAACGTAACAGCAGACCATACCGATAGCACCATACAGTAAACAGTTACGACGACCGAAACGATCGACAGTTAGCAAAGAGCAACAGGTGGAGAAGAAGTTGACAACACCGAAAACAATGGAGGTCTCGAAGGAATCTTCCAAACCAACAGCCTTGAAAACAATAGTACCATAGTAGAAGAAGTAGTTGTCACCTGTCAATTGTTGCAAAGATTGAATCATGATACCCATAATCAAACGTTGGAAAATCTTGGTCTTGGTGGAGAACAATTCACCCCAGGAAGCAGAACCAGCCAATCTTTCAGCTTCGACACCGGCTTGGACATTTTCAACTTCGAAAGTGACAGCTGGATCATCTGGAGAAACCTTGTTAGAGATAGCAATGGATCTTCTGGCTTCTTCAACTCTACCAACTTCGATCAAGTAACGTGGGGATTCTGGAACGAAGGTCATACCACCGATCATGAATAGAGCCCAGGCGAAACATAGACCCAATGGAACTCTCCATTGGACAGAGTTGGAGTAGTTCTTGGTACCGTAGTTAGTACAGTAACCCAAGAAGATACCACAGGTAATCATCAGTTGGTAACAGGAAACCAAAGTACCTCTCATATGCTTTGGAGAGACTTCGGAAATCAACATAGGAGACAAGACGGCAATACCACCAACACCCAAACCGGAGATAATTCTACCGATGAAGTATTGGTACCACTTGTTAATGGAAGCGATTTGGATGATGATACCAACGATGTAGATAACAACGACAACAACCAAACCCATCTTACGACCTTTAGTGTCACCAAGCTTAGATAGAATAATACCACCGATGGCACAACCAATATTGAAGATAGAGACAATTAAACCAGTTCTGACCTTGGATAAGTATTCAGTTCCGTCAGGATGCTTCATACCAAATCTGTGAATGAAATCCTTTTGAGCGACAAAACCAGAAATAGTACCGGTATCCCATCCAAAGACAAAACCACCAAAAGCGACCATAAAACAACTGATAATGACACCGACAAAAGCACCTTTACCAGTGTTTGGGTTGGCAATCATTTCGTTCTGAACAAATTCGTCAGCCATATCATTCTTGCCGACTTGGTTTAGATATTTGGATTCATGAGAATCCACCTCATTTGAAGAAGAGGATTTTTGTGGACTTATCAAATCCGGTTGAGAATTCATAATGTTTAATTATTGTGTTGTTTTTTTATTTGTTATAAGATAAAAATAATTGAAATGAGTTAACCCCAGATGAAAAACATCAATGCAAAAAAATAGTTCTGGGGGAAATAGTTCCTCTTTTATACTCCAGAAAAATTTTTCTCAATTCCCAGTTCGTACCTTACTTCCATTATTGACGCATTTACTATTCTCGTTTCGGCTCCTATATCGCAATGAATTTGGGGAAATATTAGTAAACAATATCTTCACGCCATTGTGGTGTGTACTGATGTTATGTCACCCATACTATGCTATCTCCTTTCTTTTCATGTCGGTCAGTATAATTAGTGCAATATCAAAAAATCTCGCGGGTACGAATGTACCCGAAAGCACTCTACAGGCTACTTGCAGGTACGATTATTTTTTTAGCGTTTATGTTGTTAGTGCCGCTGTGGGAAAATGACATATCAAAAAGTTTTTCCGAAAATGATACGGCTGTTTCACTGAGTTTTTCCGGCTGATGCAGGGATCGATGTTTTCTTAAAAGGCTTTTTCTTTCTTTTTTTATAGTTTGCTATATAATTTCGCGCAAACCTTCATTTTTACGGAGTTCCCACGGAAAAACTCTCCTGATATTTTAGTTTTTCCGTGGTCAAGCGAGATTTTTAGATCTGAATTGGGACTAGATTTGGCCCAATGACGCCATATCTGCAGGAATTTTACGTCATATCTACATTTCGGAGAGATGAGGTCAAATTAGGGCTTCCGGTATCATTGTGTTTTCTACATTTCTGAGATACCATTGTTTGCTATTGCAAGAAATTGCCGATCGTATATTGGCGGGTACCAATTGCTTTAAGAATCGATAAAGTCATAATAATTAAGTGGTAAGTTTTAATAGTGATATTAGTTTCTTGGTATCTTAATTTGGAACAGAACTAATGTTTGAATTGTCGTTTTTATTATCATTTTTTCTAAAGTTTTGTCATATATTTGAGCTTGATAAGATGAACCTTGTTTTTGAGACAAATCGAAATTTTAGCGAGGCCAAAAACCTGAAATTTCTCACGCAGTAATCTTTACGAGATTTCTTTGTGAGCAAGCATCTCCCTTAAGATGGTTCCTTGCACCTTTTTTGTGTGTCATAGTTTTTCCGATGCACAAAAGGCTCCTCAAAAAGGCATCTATTATACCATTTGACTGTTATCGGGATTTTAATTCAGATATTTGTGACGCGTTAACTTGAATAAAACTATTAATAATTCCGAAATAAATAAAAGCTCGTGTTAGTGATTGGCGATCTAATAGAAATGTATTAGCCGAGTTTCTCCATCATTATATGTCTCGCTTTTCCTCTGTGGTACATGTTCCCTAGGAACCTTTTGAAGCTGGATTCGATTAAAATAATATATTCTTCGTTAAAAATATTGCGGGACAATATTACTTTGAGATTACTAGGTCATGCACATCTGGGTTTACGCGTATACAAGCGACTACTGTCAAACGGATCCGTGCATTATATTTTTGTGATGTTTTTGCTAGTGTTTGGTGGAAATGTTTCTCAAAACTCTTCGACCAAAAGCCTATCACATATTGAAATATGTCAGTCTAAGAAAGGAATGAATTGGCCTTAGCATTTTTAAAGGCTTTGGGTTATGCATGAAAGATAAATTATTCAAATATTACCCAACAGTGCCCTCTTTGATTCTAAGACAGATAGAAAACCATGCATCAATTCAGTTTGTTATGAATTTTTATATGCAGATCTTGACCATGAACAATTTTGCTATTTAACCTCACCTATAATGGCAATTATTTTTGCAGCAGCGCCATGTCAATAATAGAATGGATAGCTTGTTTGGTATTAATGATATATTGGCTAAATGACTGGTGAATATTGGTGAATAAGTGAAAAGTGGATTAAATTAAAAAATTACAAATTTTTTTTGATATATGATTATTAGTGTAGTCATTATTAATTTTAAAACAATAGATTAGAGAATAAAAAAAACCTTGTCATTCATTAAATGTTTGCATTTAACAGTTTATTAATAGTGTGTAATATTTGTGACACCAATGCAAGCTCGATCAACGTTTTTAAAAAGTCATAATTATTATTATTGTGGAAACAATAAAATTGTTGAGATTATCAATTTCTTGAGAATACTCTCTTATACCATGGCTTATCATCGTGGGCATAGTCATCCAAATTATACTCGGCAGTTCTTCTGTCAGGAGGCACCCAACTGGATGACTTCCATGGAAGTACACCCTCTTCATACATTTGATTAACTTCTTCTAGGGTTAATCCTTTTGTTTCAGGGACAAAGAAAAAGACGTAGAAGTATGCAAATACCATACAGCCCATGAAGACATATCCGTAGTAGAAATTAATGGCGGATGTGATGAAAGGAGTGAAAAAAGCAATCAAGAAACCCCAGATCCAGTTAGCAGCAATAGCGATGGACATGGCCTTACCACGAATTCTTAGTGGGTATGACTCAGAGACAATAACATAGGCAATTGGTGCCCATGTAGTGGCAAAACAGAAAATAAAGAAACATGCAAAAACAATCATACAGTTACCAGCACCTTTGGAAGAGCCGTTACCCTCACCATTTGGCCATAGTCTCGTTACACCGACAGAGGCATACACAACGTAACAACATACCATACCAACACAACCCCACATTAAACAATTACGGCGACCATAGTGGTCTACAGTATACAAGGCATAGAATGTTGAAACAAAGTTGACAACACCTAAAACAATTGCAGTTTGGAATGAATCATCTAATCCAACAGCTCTGAAAATGGTAGTACCATAGTAGAAGAAGTAGTTTGCACCCGTTAATTGTTGTAGCGACTGGATCATCATACCCATGATTGTACGTCTTAACATTTGTGGTTTACCTGTGACTAATTCTCCCCATGATGCAGAGCCGGCCAGACGTTCAGCTTCAACTGATGCTTGATATTTGTCCAGTTCCAAAAGGACGATTGGAGAATCTACAGTTGTTTTATTGGCTCTGGCAAGAGAACGCTTGGCTTCTTCTAACTTGCCTACTTCCACAAGATATCTTGGAGATTCAGGAACACACATAACACCAAATATCATAAATAATGCCCATGCGAAACATAACCCTAATGGAACTCTCCATTGTACAGAGTTGGAGTAGTTTTTTGTACCATAATTGGTACAGTAGCCCAAAAAGATACCACATGTAATCATTAGTTGGTAGCAAGAAACTAATGTACCTCTTAATTGTTTTGGAGAAACCTCAGAGATTAACATTGGTGACAAGACAGCGATACCACCGACACCTAAACCGGAGATAATTCTACCGATGAAGTACTGGTACCATTTATCAATAGAGGCGATTTGGATAACAATGCCGATTGTATATACAACCACGACCGTAACCAAGCCCAATCTTCTTCCCCAAATATCACCAAGTTTTGAAAGGGTAATACCACCAATAGCACATCCGATATTAAAGATAGCGACAATTAAACCTGTTCTAACATTAGACAAGTAATAGGTACCATCACTTCTTTGTTGTCCAAATCTTCTCAGAAAATCTGTTTGGTTAACAAAACCAGAAATAGTACCTGTATCCCAACCAAAAACAAAGCCACCAAAGGCAACCATAATACAGCATAAGGAGACAAATATTAGGTCACTCTTCTTTTTGTGGTGCAGTTCTTCTTCAACCTCCTTTTGAAGTTCTTCCTTAGGGCCGCTGATCATACTATCAGTCCTTGTTTGCTTGACGCCGTTGGCATCGTAAATATAATCTGAACCTGACTTTGAGCCCTCATCGGAAATTGTGGCTTGAGTTGGTGGGATATATCCTGCATTTGTTGTCTGAGTGGGTGGTATATACGCTGGGTTCGTGGGATCAACGTTGGACATTATGGCTAAATTATAATAGAATTAATTTTATCAAACGCTAAAAATATAACACTTTCCAAAATTTAAAGGATTAAAAACCTATGAATTATAACTGTTACACTTTCGTAGTATTTGGTCAATTTTAATGTTATATGGATTTTCTATTGCTAAAGGAGGCCAACTTCAAGAAGAGTTCGATATATACAGAACTCGGGTGATAGTTTGAATTACTTTTATACTAATTTGGAGGAACATTTTTAGAGCCAGGTGTTTTCGATTATCCGGCTGTTTTTACAATAGATTACATTTGTAATGCCAATTTTTAGGGAGTTTTACTGTTGAAATAATTTCTCATAGAACAATCCTGCTGGTTTGTATAGTATGAAGCAGTTATTTCGAAATGGTGGCCTATTTACATTACCTTTAAACCCCTCAGTACACTATTGCCATTATACTGTAGTAGAGTGGCACAAATTTCCGCTACTTTGATAAATGGTATCCCTATTATATTTTGCAAGTTGATGTAAAGATGAGCAAATAGGCTAAGAATGTGGACGATATTTCTGGCGATACAGTCATCCCTAGCAGTTTAAATTTAACCTTGTAGCGAACTGCTGTTATATTAGAGGTGCAGAACTAGTTTTGTTGCTATCGTTTACTATTTTTACCGTGTGTATGGATGCACTAACCCCTGCTTCAAATAACTATAATAATGTCTGTATACATCTAGAGTACAAAGTCTATTTTCTCCACACCAGTGCTGATGGGCAACTTTCCATATTAACACGCAGCACATTACCGTCTATCTAAATTAACACCTGGACTAACGGCAATAATTCTAAGGTTTGTTCTAATATCAAAAAAGAATTGGTGTTGGACAAGGCTAGGTTGCTACAATGAATATAGTTACATATACCATTCTTTTCCTCTGAACTCTCGGAGTTCCAAGAACTGCAAGTATGAACTTTGTACACTGTTGAGAGACCCCTTAAAATATAGTTATGGGGAGGAGTTGCTGTGTCTATTAAGCTTCTGACAATACATGCTTGTGGTGAGAGACTATTATATTGGCTAATTAATTTGTTCATATTCAGCTGTTGTATTGTATGAACCCCGTTTTTATTTCTAACAGCTTTAACGCTTAGAATCCCCTACAGGAGCCTCTTCACTTTAGGGTAAAGGTATCTGACCTCACTAAAACTCCGCGGTATGATGCGTTTGCGGGTTTAGGGTAAGGCAACGAAGGCAATTTTAGAAAAATAAAGTTTATATTGCTATGCAGCAACTTCTAGCTTATTTTAGTTTGTTGTGGAGCGGAAAAACTACCCTTAAAAAGATCAAAGGTTGTATCTCTTGCACTGAAGAGCCCCTACAGATTAATTTCGCTTTGGTTTCTCTGAAAATTCAAATATTATGCCGGTGTTTCCTACGAGTGTTTCTGAGAACATCGGTGGAATTTAGGGAAAAATTGCAAAGTTCTTCCCTGTTGATTGGTGCCAAGACATTTGAACAATGGGAGCACAGAAATGGTGCGGAAGGTTCTGTAAGAAAATAGTGAACAGTTTTTCCGGATTCTCCGATCTTTATTGGCTGCAAAATGTTTCTGCGAGGTTCATAAGTGGAGATGAGCCTCACTAATTTTTACCCAAAAATTAATATTGTGCAGCATTTTCTCTGTGACGGAAGAAGAGTGACCACTGGTTGATTTACCCGGCTTCTACACTTCAACAAAAGTCATGGGTTTATTGAATGTCTTAAGTATTTCATGTTTTGTAGATGTCAGCTCACTAAAAACAGTACAACTGCCCTAATTATTTGTATCCACAATCTTCGTGCGGTGAAATTATTGTTTTCCTCATTCATTGAACACATGTTTTCTATTATCATTACAAATTATCTTTTTATATACTGGGGTGGCTACCAATATTGAATGCTACGTTGGTTAGTAGCATTCTTCTTGGATGGGGGAGTTTGTTATAGCGTTAAATATTTAAAGTAATAAAGGTGGAGAAGAGAGCTTATACATCTTTTCTACTCCAGCAAACAAAGAAGTGGCACTCTTAAAGGTTCATAAAAAATGTGGTTATCCTATGAGCTACAGCATATATCAACCTATCCCATACTTAGTTTTCAGATTTCCTTTTAAAATTGAACAAATTTTTGGTGGATATCATCTCCACCACGACTCTTCGTGGAGATCTTGATGTAATCTTCCTTCTTCAATTTCTCCTGAATTTGCCTATGCAAAGCAACGAAATAATTGTCACCACTCTCGATCATGTTGATACTCTTGTCCTCACATAATACCTGACTGATAATAGAGCTGTAATATTGATCAATGTTTGGTCTCAATGGAATAATTGGCAGAGATTTCTTATTAACCATTTGGCCCCAATATCTAATCAAATTAAATGCCTTGTTGTTAATCTCTGTACCTGTCTCAGGTAGCATACCCCCGTAAAGTGTTATTTGATTGATAGGGAAATCTGGGTCAATTCCAAGAAGATCTTGCAACAATAATCTATTAGTGTGCACATTGAACCACAAGTACACGGAATCACCATTGAAGATCAAGTAACAACCTCCATCTGTCAAGTTTGAATGCATATTACGGACAGATACTTCATCAAGAGAATCCTCTTGAATCTGTAATAGTTTATCATTAGCATCGTAAAAAGAGAAATCATTTTCTTCCAGCAAAACATGCATTGGAATTATTTGTGGGTATAATTTGTATAGTAGCTCCGCTGGGTTTATTGTCTCATATCTGATCAAATCATACACTCTCTCATTACCACGAGTGCTTTGTTGGTTAGGTTTCATCAAATCCTGCTTTTGGAAACTCAAAATATAAGATGGTAGAGTCTTTAGTGAGTCAGGTAGAACAAGTTGAGAAGAGCTGTTGCCGCTAACCAAACCTCTGTATTGGGTCAAAATATCGACCAGTTTGGTATCGAGAGACTTTCTTATAGCTGCGAAATCACAATCGCCTAACGTCCTGATAACATCCTTTACAATGATACGCAAAACACTATTTTGATTCACGAACTTAAATACTTCACGAACATTATTTGAAACCGCACCATTAGTATTCAAGGAACGAACTTTTCTGATACCATGCACATCAGTATACAACAAAGCACATTGGAAATGTATATCGGTACCGGCCTTCAACTTTTCTTGATATTTCAGAAGCACATCAATTGTCGTATCTTTGGTTAAAACAGGAAGAATCACATCTTTATCAGTGTAACCAGATGCATCTGTATAGTACATGTCCACACCGACACCAGTGGAACAACGTAGTTTTAACACAGCTTGGTAACCAACTGTATTAGCAATATTTGATACCATATCTTGGACCAATCTTGCCTCGTCATTCTGTTGAATAAAGTGTGGATAGTACTTAAGAGAACCGTGAGTAACTAGAGTTGGATGACCGACATTAGTCAAATCAACAAAACCACCACTTGTAACAATTAAATCTATGGAAACATAGCTGGCTAATAGGTCATGTGCAAGCTTTTTGTAAAAGTCGTTATCACATCTCATATGATGAACATGTGCATTGTCCTTTTTTAAATATAAGTTACCATTACCGATTGTTGGTAGTGAGTTCAAAGAACACACAACTTTACCACCCTCGTCACCTGTGAAGGTTTTCAATGCTAATTTCGCAGCCTGAATAGCTGACCCGAAACAGGCCTGTGGAACGTGGTAGTACTTGTCGTTAGTAATAAAAGCAGCCAATCTACTTAGAGTTTGGTCAATGACATGCTTAGATTCAGCAGGGTCTGCAAATAAGCCATTATAGAAAGGTAGGAATACATCGTCTAATTCTGAAATCACGTACTCTTGGGCTGTCTCTAACTCAGGTTTCAGATTGAAAAACTTCAATTTGTTGTCATATGCAATGATAGCAAGTTTACAGTTTGGTTGATTTTCGATAATGTAGTCAACAGAGCTTCTGATACCTTCAATGACAGCCAAAGAACTACCATTTTCATTTGCTAATGATGTAACATCTATCAAAAAGACATAATGCAATGGTACACTTGGTTTATCTGGGTGTGCATTATAGATAGGTGGAACAATGAAATCGACAGCGCCTTTAGATAATTCAGGCCTGATTTCTGCATCAGTTCTTTGCCCATTTGGACCAACAGCACTGGAGTAATCATAAGGTGCTGGCTGCTTAATTTGACAAATATTACAAATCGCCTTCGAATCATAGTTAAATTGAAACTTGGGATTGATGTAACAACGGCAACGTTTACATCTCATTGGACCTTCTAAATTCTTCATAGTATCTGCAGCTATCCCATCACCAGAAACTGGAACAGAGCCTGGTGTAATATCAGCAAAAGGCTGAATAGTAACACCCAAAGGCAATTTAGTTGCTGCTCTCAAATGCTGATCCTCGGGGATGTTATACATGGACAATTGCATCAATCGAGGATCACACGAACCAGAGTCGCTAGAGTAAAACTCAGTGGTAGACGATGGCGGAACCGAGTCCCTTGTGGTATCAAATGCTTTAGTCAAATAACGAAGTTGCTCTTCCCAACGTTGAGTGGGAACAATATGAGAGAAGACATTTTCGTTATTGCCATTGGGGAAAAAATAACCTGGTGAGTGTGCTCTTGGAGAAGCATTACCACCCATTACTGGTGTCCTAGGAGGGTTACCATACTGCAATACTGGTGAATTAACAGTCTGGCTTTCAACCCTCTTTGGCGTAAAAACTCCATTGTTGTCTGCAACTTTTGGAGTTTGGTAATTTGATTGAAATGCATACATGTTCGTAGTTGGAGAAGATTGCACAGGGTTGCCTGAGAAAGTATGAAAAGCCCTTGTTGGTCTCTTGGACTTACCCTTTTTCAATTCATTACTTTGGGATTGCTCTAAGGAAAGATCCGACATGGACCCAGCTAGCTCAAAAGACATGGTGCAATAACTAAAATGGAGAAGTAAATAGATATGGTTATTCCTGGCTCTTTTTTAGTCCCAGAAAATTGAACACTTGCAGAAGTAGAAGGTTTGATGATCGATTCCAAGGTAAAATTCCAAGGTTTTTAGTTTCCTTTTAGATTTATCAGGTTGCTTTTTAAAGCTGAATCTCTGAAACACAACTGCAATTAACAGATCCTCTTACAGAATTCCTATTTTTTACCAATTAAGCTTCCAAAAACTGGTGAACAATGGTATTATTCCCAGTTTTGTTCAGCATTTTGATCTACGTTGGTTGACAAGTCGATTGGATTCGCAAGTTTCCCACTTCGAACGTCGGATCGTCGTGCAAGTCTCACGACGTAGTAACTGATCGTCACATGATTTTAAAACTCATACAGTTTGATATTTATTATGTTAAATACTCATCTACTAGCATTGAAGATAGCATCTACTATACCTAATGCATAGTCACTCTTCTATTTATGTCTTTTTATGTGATTACTATATCCGCGGGGATTCGCGCTCTCTATTCCCGTAGGTTTGACATGACGTGCATATAAAGAATCGAGAAATTATTTGCTGCAAACGATCGTAAATATACCTTCCGGAACACACACTAATTAATCAGCATGAAGAAATATCCCACCTAGTGTTATTAATATTCAGTAGACACTGAGCTGATGGAGCCCTTCTGTTAATTTCGTAACGGGAACCGTTCAGGCAAGTACCGTTATTCAGTTTAAACTGTTCCATGTCGCTTGAAGAGCTACAAAGTTTCCCGTTAAACAAGGAAGAGAAGTCTACAACTTCAGCAACATTTCGGAATCCTCTTCTGCTCTCACCGGTTAGGATGAATTGCAACCCGGAGCTATCAGGTGTGGTACTAATAACATCATTGGAGAACAAAGGCACTGATGTAGGTAATCTATCCCAGGTAGCACCCATATTCAAAGAGTACACAAAACCAGTGGTATTTCTCAAGCCATTGTCTTCCGCAACAATGATGTTACCAAAGTTACCAAGGGCAACTGCCTTTGAGTAATCTAATATTTGTTCCCACGTCATACCACCATCCTTTGACAGGAATGTCGTGGTCAAAAGGTAGAAATTATCGAAGTAATCATCACTATCAGTTTCGATATCTGTTAGATTGTAATCGTCATACAAGTCATCAAGATTAGTTATATTGAAGGTCCTGTTGAAGTCTTGTGGAGTTAAATTAATATTTCCTTGCGCGACCATGATACCGGTCTTTGAATATCCTAGAATGGCGGACAACTGTAAGGTACAGTTGTTGTGTGCAATACAAGAGTAATTTCCCTTTACACTAGAACTGTTGACTTTCAAATCATTCCATGTTGCACCATTATCAGTTGATATCTTTGATGTCGAGTTCCATATACCAAGAGGAGCCATGATTATAGTACCATTCAAATCCCCGAAAGTGTAGAGTTGGCTGAACAATGAGTCACTGTAGCTGATATTAGCACTAGTGAAATTCAACCCTGTAGAATCAGAAATAAATACAGAAGAAACATTAGTAGAACTATTAGAAGCCGTACTATTCGTTACCCCCGTAAATCCCAATGTGAATGGTGAGAAGCCATTACTAAATATTAACTTACCTCCCATTATTTCACTCACTGAGAAGACATTGTAAGTAATGGCTGGAATGTTAGCCCTATTGAAATCCTTACCATCTTTAGATACGTAAAGATCAACTGTTCTGAACAATTCAGATATTTGACTAAACAGATCCCCTATTGCACCATCAATACCATCGATTCCAGAAATACCGTCAATGCCAGGAATACCATCAACACCAGGAATACCATCTACACCATCTACACCCGGAACACCATCAACACCATCTACACCCGGAACGCCACTAGCACCTGGAATGCCACTTGTACCTGGGATGCCACTTGCGCCAGGAATACCAGGTATACCTGGAATACCTGGAATACCACTAATACCAGGAATGCCGCTGAGGTGTGGTATATCGCTAATGCCTGGAATACCACTAATGCTAGGGAATCCACTAATACCAGGTATACCAGGGAAATTTGAAATTCCTGGGAAGTCACTAACAGTTGGCGTAGGAGGTAAGTCATCACTATCATCAGAATCATCGTCGCTGTTTCCGTTATCATCTCCAAGATTGAATAACCAATTAGCAGCTGTAGTATTAGCGGTCTGCATGATCACATATGAGTCTGTTATCTGAACATCCAAAGGATAAATTCCAGACGATAAATTAACGGCTTGCAAAGTTACACCAAAATCTCCTGAGAAAAATACAGTATTATTGAAGCCCCTGTTAGTAGATGTGAAGAAACATACTAAATCACTACTGTTTTTGAATTTTGTGGTTGGAGTAGATGCCAGGAAGTGACATAAGAATTTGTCAACTACACTGTCATTCAGGTTAGGAATAGATGGCTTTATTTCTCTAAAAGATGTACCGTTATTGACCGATATGAATGATCTACCACGGTAGTGTTTTGTATCTAACACCTCGATGAAATTAGATATAATCAAACTCTTATTGTGTACGTTTGTAGACACATCAAAGAGCATAGAAGAGTTAGTTAAGTTTGAAATAGGTCCAGATGTTTCATTTCTGCCCTGGGCGTCAAAAACGTAGAACACATTCTTAAAACCATAAAATGCTCTTGATTTACTATACAAAGGATCAATAATTACTTCAGGTTCATAGTAAGATTCCATATCATCAAAGTATTCACTATTTAGGAAATCGAAGTAGTTGAATGTCCTATTGCTACCATTATGTCTCTGAGGTGTCGCAGTATTGTTAAGCAAAACAGTCCAGTTTTTACCGTAGTTATTACTAAACAACACAGAAGAGCTATTGTATCTCAGCAAACTGCTTGAGTTACTGAAGACAGCAACACTCTCAGACTCAGTAGCATTGAAAGAGGTAGCATTTGGTGTAAATGCACATGAAAGCGATGCCAATGCGCACAACAATATCAACGAATATATCATCTTTTTGCTTTATTGTCGACTTTGAATACGTTAAAATTTAAACAAGACATTGAAGGAGATACTTTTTGAAGATAGAATTGTCATACCTCTTTTATATGTTTTCTAAAACCAATTAAAAATGAGCGAATTAAGTTCCAAGTATGGACTGAAATTTCCCTGACCATATCCTTTGGTTTATGGTCTTTTAGTACCCTTTAATTTTGTAAGAGCAATGATATATCGTTATTGATTCATAATTGACAGTTGCAATAAGGCTAGGGAATTTTGATAGACAGGACGCATTGCTATGAAAGCAAAGTAGCATGTGCGATATTTTTATGATCTACCTTGACTGAATAAGCCTGTTCATCGCCAAGCCTTCATTGGTGTTATTTTGGCTGTCTCATTGTTGTGCATGAAGAGGAACTAATTACATATTGAGTAACGGAAGAACGCCTTAGAGACATTCTTTACATCTAAACTTCATGATCGGTAATAAAGGGTAGTGACAATTTAGGGGTGGCATCACTCCACTGAGTGAATTACCGTTAACACATAAAGAATCTATGCTGTTGCAAATAATATAATACCCAATTCAGCAAATTCGTAATTCTCAAGCCAATCAGCCCTTACTGAAGTCAGAATCCCTAATTTCTGTGTCATACTTTTGACATGTATTAGTGAGTACTTAAGGGTACTATGACGTGAGCAGTACCCTTTCGCAGCAGCACTAGATACATTAAAAAGTCATGTCCTTTACCGCAAGTAAACTATCGGCCATCTGTAGTTAAAAACCCTCAACAGACACGGATCCATACATACTCTGCATACTTATCTTTTTATAACACCGCCTATCCAAATGGGACACTCCCCACAAACACATCACAGAAACAACAAAAGAAAACAATCCCCTCCAGAGTCTGCATTACAAAAGCCTGCGCTCTCCACCACCTACTTGACCCTCAGTGGCAAAGGACCCGGCGTGCTATACACAGCAAATGTAGAGAGACCCCAGGTCTTTACCCACCTATCTCACTACTTGGGCATAGTTTTGCTCTCCAAAGTAGCATTTTTAAAGGTTTTTCCTAATCGGGTAATAGATCACGTGATAACGATGCTTTCCTAGTCAAATCGGCATTTTCAGTGTTGTTTTCCCAAATTTTTCTCTTTCCCGTTTGGCATCGCCATCCAGTTTGGCGGGAAAAAAACAATACAATTTTAGAACACAACAGTGAACTAGATCTGAGCTATATTTCTAAGCGCCGAACTCAATTACCGGAGTGCATAACTAGTGTGATCCAGGACGCGAAACACGGGTCAGAAGGATCTTTTCATTTTGTTTTCGAAGTTCCTTAAGCTTATAGATTTTGCTTGCTCTGCGGAAGCATTTCCGAGAATACTACTTTACCGTTCTGGATATTGCATAGACTATATAGAAAGCAAGAATGGCGTCCGCTGACCAGATTAGTGAGTATGCCGAGAAATTGAAGGACGACCAGCAGAGTCTGGCGTCGCGGTACTCGACGGTGTCTGAGCTGTACGATTTGATGCAGTTACTGAACACGCCTGAAGAATTTCAAATGTTTCTCACCTCTATGGTGCCTATCATCCTGGAGCAATTGGAAAAGATTGACATAAGCTTCGAGTCCAACTCCTACGAGCAGAAACTAAGGTTTTCCTTGCTGGAGATTTTGAACAAGTGTATGGTGAACCAAAGCTTCGAGCCATACGCGGTCAGAGTAGCAGATGCACTGCTAGATATTCTTCCTAAGGAAAACGAAAAGAACGGTGTTATAATAACCAAGATTCTGACTATACTCTTCAAGTCTTTCAAGAATATCTTGGGTGAAAAGGTGAACTCCTTCATCGATATCATTATCCAATTCTATAAGAACAGGCCCGAGCTTGTGGAGAAGACTTTTTACTCCGATGAAAATGGTGGGCTGGAGAACTCCAGTAGTAATGATGATGACGATACAAATAACAATTCCAATGATGAATCTACTATGGAGTCTAATAACGATAGTACCAACATCCTGGACGTCAAGAGCTCAAGGGGCTCTGTGGATGATGATGTTCACGAGAACTCAACCAAAGGTCAGAAGCTCAGACCATCTTTACACTCCTTTAAAATCTTATCGGAATGCCCAATTACAATGGTCACCTTATATTCTTCCTACAAACAGTTAACCACGACTTCATTGCCCGAGTTTGCCCCATATATTATGACTTTATTGAGTATTGAAGTCAAACAACAGAAACAAGCAAGAGAGGAAGCTGAGAAGAGAGGCGAACGCTTTGTCTCTGTATCACCACTAATTAATGATAAAGCAGCATACAACGACTTCATCTTGGCTCAAATTAAAGCTACATCATTTTTGGCATATGTTTTCATTAGAGGATACGCTGCGAACTCACTACAAAATTATATTCCAATTGTGCCTGATTTGATTATACGCTTGTTGCAAGATTGCCCTCCTGAATTGCCATCAGCCAGGAAAGAGCTGTTACATGCAACTCGCCATATCCTTTCCACGAACTATAAGAAATTATTTCTTCCAAAACTAGACTATCTGTTTGATAAAAGTGTCCTTATAGGCAATGGCTTCACAATGTATGAAACTCTTCGGCCTCTCGCTTACAGCACAGTTGCTGATTTTATCCATAACATAAGATCCGAGCTAAAACTTAATGAGATTGAAAAGACAATAAAGATGTATACCGAATATCTCATGGACGAGTCCCTTGCGCTCACAGTGCAAATTATGAGTGCCAAATTACTGCTGAATTTGGTGGAAAGGATCCTGAAACTAGGTAAGGAAAATCCACAGGAAGCACCTAGAGCTAAAAAACTCCTAATGATTATCGTTCACGCCTATGTTACTAGGTTCAAAAAATTAAATAGACAATACAATACCATTATGAAACAGCATAAGAAAATTGAAAAGGAGAAAAATATAAAACAGCATTCAAAAAAGAACCCTCTACCAGAAGTTGCTGATGATACCGACAATTTCATTAAGTCAGTATTGAAGGAGAATTACCTGGAAGACACTACCGCCAAAAATAAGGAAGACAAATCAGAGGGTAAGGTAGAAGAGATTGAAGTGGATGAGCCTGTAAATATAGAACTCTTTGAATTGCACGATCTTCTTCCAATTCAGCTATCCCCAAAGAGTCATAATGACCCTGTTAAGGATGCATTTTACCTTTACAGGACTCTGATGTCCTTCCTGAAAACTGTGGTTTACGATCTGAAAATATTTAATCCATCAGCCAATGAGTACACCCTAGCTCATCCAAAACTTTGGGCTTCTGTATCAAGAGTTTTTTCATATGAAGAAGTTTTAGTATTAAGAGATTTATTCCATGAGTGCATTATTGGGCTAAGGTTCTTCTCTAGTGAAAATCCTGTTAATAAAGACCTCCTCTCGAAGAAGCATTTTGATATTACAATGCCAAGCCTCCCTGTATCAGCTACTAAAGATGGTAGGGAGTTGATGGATTACTTAGCATTCACTTTTATGCAGGTAGATAGTGCAACATTTAATGAAGTTGTGAACGCCGAAATGGACTTTTTATATGATAGAATGCTAGAAGATTCAGCGCTATTACATGTAGCACAATCTTTTCTAACAAGCGAATTAACATCTCCGAACTTTGCTGGCATACTGCTCAGATTTCTGAAAAGAAAACTGAAAACATTGGGCAACACTGATTTTAACACATCCAATATTCTCATCAGATTATTTAAACTTTCATTTATGTCTGTGAACTTGTTTCCTAATATTAATGAAATTGTTCTATTACCACATCTCAACGGACTAATATTAGATTCTCTGGAATACTCCAAAACTGCTGAAGAACCGCTAGTTTACTTCTACTTGATCAGAACGCTATTCAGAAGTATTGGAGGCGGAAGGTTTGAAAACTTGTACAGATCGATTAAACCAATTCTTCAAGTTTTATTACAATCCCTTAACGAGAAGATCGTTTCTGCTAGATTACCTCACGAACGCGAACTATATGTGGAGTTGTGCATTACGGTACCAGTAAGACTGAGTGTTTTGGCACCCTATTTACCATATCTGATGGAGCCTTTAGTATATGCTTTGCAAGAATATCCTGATTTAGTATCACAGGGCTTAAGAACTCTTGAACTATGCATTGATAATCTGACTGCCGAGTATTTTGATCCAATCTTAGAGCCAGTAGTTGATCAAGTCTCTAAAGCTCTTTTCAAACTGCTGCAGCCACAGCCCTTTAACCACACAATCAGCCATAATGTTGTTAGAATACTGGGTAAGCTAGGAGGAAGAAATAGACAATTTTTAAAGACACCTACCGATCTAAAAACAGTTGAATCATTAAATGTCGATCTTGTTACAGAAGCAATGGCTAATGGTAAAAATGGCTCAATGTCACTTTCTGTTACTCCTGGTGTTGAGGCTGCGGTATCAATTATTGAAAATCATGCATCAGATTTGGAGGCCAAATTAAGTGCTTATAAGTATTTGAAATCGGTTTTCTTGCTGTTTATCAAATCTTCGACTAAGTTTCCAGATGATTATCACAATATAATCAAAAAAGCAATTGACTTGTTACAGCAAGACAAATTAGAATTGAAGGAGGATTATTCTTTAGAGTGTTACGTTCATAGGAAGGAATTTTATGATCAAGAGGCGCTTCTGATAAAGATATTTGAATCTATATTTCTGGCAACCTCTACACCTGAATTAAAAGAGGATGCAATGAAATTACTAAATAAACTTGCTGACCATTTCTCCTTGCTACAGGTCAATAAAGCTCTGCAACAAAAACGGTTCCAGTCAGACACATTTAACATAGATATCAAATACTCTGATCCGATGTTTTCGACCAATATTCTCACAAAAGCTCTCATGTCGGCACTATCCAGTTATAAGGAAGATGTAAGAGAGTCCAGTATATTGACGATAAAGAGAATTTGCGAAAGAAGTTTACTTATCTTTGGTTCTAAATTAGTCTTTAAATACTCATTAGTCCCAGACCTGATGAAAGATGCAATTCATCTGTGTTTTGACGAGGCATTTTACAATAAAAGAGCTGGTGTACTAGGTATTGGTGCAATAATAGATAATATAGAAGCATCAGAGGAGTACTTAAAGTCTTTGAGATTTGAGCTAATTGATGGTCTGCTTTTTGTTCTCAAGGATACTCCCGAAGAAGCTCCCGTTCTTATTACAAATGAGGCTGAAAACTTATTCAACAAAATCTTAGAGAGAACCTGTTCGGAAATCTCGGAAGATGATCTCTCATCAAAGGGATTACAAAACACCTTAACTGATATTGTTTGTGAACTAAGTAATGCCAATCCCGTAGTTCGTAAAGCATGTAAGAATGCTTTAGAACTAATTTCAAAAAATTCTAATATGCCTATCGTCAAATTAATGGATCATTCGAAGCACTTTTTGCTCTCTCCAATCTTTGCAAAGCCTTTGAGGGCTCTACCTTTTACTATGCAAATAGGTAACCTAGATGCGGTTACCTTCTGTTTAAGCTTACCAGGAACTTTTTTGCAGTTTAATGAGGAGCTATTTAGACTGCTACAGGAAGCAATTGTTCTTGCTGATGCCGAAGATGAATCACTATCAACAGCTCAGAGAGCTGCAGAATATAAGACTTCCCAACAACTGACGCAATTGAGAGTATCCTGTATAAAACTTCTTGCACTTGCTTTAAAAAACGAAGACTTCGCCAATGCACAGCAGGGTAATATCAGAATTAGAATACTGGCCGTTTTCTTCAAAACAATGCTTAAAACATCACCAGTCATTATAGAAACTACATATGAGGCCCTAAAAGATGCACTCTCTGAAAATTCCAGGCTTCCAAAAGAACTTCTCCAAAATGGTCTGAAACCACTTTTGATGAATTTATCTGACCATCAAAAACTTACTGTTCCAGGCCTTGACGCTCTTTCGAAGCTATTAGAGCTTCTAATTGCCTACTTCAAAGTTGAAATAGGTAAAAAACTACTAGATCATCTTAATGCTTGGTGTAGAGTGGAAGTACTTGATACTTTATTTGGTCAAGACATACACGAACAGACACCTACAAAAATTATTGTTAGTATCATTAATATCTTCCACCTTCTCCCCCCACAAGCTGATATGTTTCTAAATGATTTACTACTGAAAGTTATGTTATTGGAAAGGAAGCTGAGATTGCAAATCGATTCACCTTTTAGAGTTCCTTTAGCGAAATATATGAATCGTTTTAATTCATCAGTGATAGAATACTTTAAGAAGAATATGGCTTTAAGACAGTTGGTTGTATTTATGTGTAGCATCATACAAAAAGAGGAAGCGAAAGATCTAGCAACCCGCTTTGAAAATGAACTATCAAACTTTTATGAATTTTATATGACATCGATCCCTTCAAACCAAGTCCGTGTGGTGAGCTTTTTAACTAACATGCTCGATATATTTACAACTGTTTGGAAGATCAGAGGTAATGAATGGCTGAAAGATCAAAAGGATTTTGTAATGAAACTAAAAGATATGGTTGCATTGACTATTGACACAATAAAGGAGAACAAATTTTATATAGACCATCTGCAACTGTCACAATCCATTGAGAAATTCCAATTCATATATGTCAACTTGCTAACACATTACCCTAATGAACAATCATTATTTTTTGAATTTATCGAGTTTTTAAATGCCAAGGATATCTGTATGACTGACTGCTTCGATGACTTCATCTTCAAAAATATTGTGTCCTTGTCTGATAAAGACAAACAAAATAGCTTACTTGAGGAGTCAATAGAATACTCTCTAAAAACTAAATCATTAAATGTGAGTGTATTCATCTACAAAAAAATAGTCAACCCATCACTAATATTTGAAGTTGCTCAAAACCAAGATCTTAAATGCTATGGTGAAGCAAAATTGCCAGCCTGGCTCGAACTTATCGACTCTAAAATTTGGAAGACTAAGAACAGCTTATTATTAGGTACCACCGCAAATTGCCACGACAAGTTTAGGTTTGAGTTGTTACAACTGACTGCCATATTGATAAAGTATGCACCAAAGATTCTAACTGATGTCAAAAGAGATATAATTAAGTTCACATGGCATTTTATTAAACTAGATGATATCATACTGAAGCAATCCGCATATTTGACAACAGCGCTTTACATCAAAGAATTCGACTTTCCTATTAAAGTAGCCACTCAAGTTTTCGTTTCATTACTGAGATCAAGTCCATCAGAGGGGAAATTTTTAGTGAAGCAGTCATTAGACGTCCTTGCACCTGTGATAGATGAAAGACTCAAGACGACAGAAGATCCAGATATTTGGATAAATTGGGTAAAGAGAGTAATGTTTGAGAACACTTCGAGTCAGAACATTATTCTATACCAGTTTATTATAGACCACCCAGACTTGTTTTTCAAATCTAGGAACCTATTTGTTTCAAATATAATTCATCAAATGAATAAGATGTCTTTTATGTTGAACTCAAATCCAGAGAATCATATACTTGCGATCGACTTAGCTTCTCTTATTTTGAGATGGGAAAACAGATCTGCAGGTCAAGCGAACCAGCAATTATTGGATAAAGATGGTGATATCTCTATGTCAGATGCTAATGACACCAATGAGATTAAAACTGAACATGGTGAGGGCGAAGTCGTAATAAGTACTATCCCAATGAATTTAAGAGAAACTTGTATTGCTTTCTTGATAAGATATATCTGTGCCAGCAACAACCGTGCTTCTGATTCGGAACTGGGATCTCGTACATTGCAAATACTATCAGAATTCTTATCTGAGCAAAGCTGGGAGAATGTTAACGTCAAATTAGAATACTTTGAGAAATTTCTCCTTTCACAAGATATGGAAACGGAAAACCTATTATATTATTGCATCAACGCTTTGGATGTCTTATATATATTCTTCCAAAATAAGACCGACAAGTGGATTTATGAAAATCTTGCTAACATCGAACATTTGTTGTCGAAATGTATTAGAGCGCATCATCATGATCTCCAAGAAGCTTTACAAAAAGTTCTCGGCCTGGTTTTGAGAGCTATACGCTTACAAGAGAGCCAGGACAGTAGTGAAGAAGAACAACCTGGTAAGGGATTTATCAGCTCACTAATCAATGTCATCGAAAAAAATCTTCAGGAGACAGCATCTGTTGCAGCTGGTGTTACTTTGTCGTGGACATTATTTAAGACATTCCCTGACAGTATAGAATCTTTACTTTTACCCTTAATGAAAACCTTTAGCAAACTTTGTAAGGATCAGCTAAGCATGACTCAACCTAAAGATGCTGTCGCAATGGAAGAAGCACAACTAACTACCAAATTGCTAGAAAAAGTCTTATTTATTCTTTCAATCAGAATCGGCTCACTTGGTGATTCAAGAAGACCGTTCTTGTCGACGATGGCATTGTTGATAGACCATTCAATGGATCAAAATTTCTTGCGTAAAATTGTTAGTATTACTCGTTATTGGATATTTAACAATGTCAGCTTCCCAACAGTGAAAGAAAAAGCTGCTATTTTAACAAAAATGCTTGCCTTCGAAGTTAGAGGAGAACCAACGTTATCGGAACTATTTTACAATACCGTCTTAAAACTATTTGACGATGGACAATCCACCAATCCAGAGATTACTTCGCGAATGGAACAACCCTTCCTTGTTGGAACATGCACCAGCAATAAAGACATAAGAAAGAAATTTATGTCCATATTAAATTCCAGCATAAAGGATGATATAAAAGAGAGAATCTACTACATTATATGTGATCTTAACTGGGAGTTTATCGCTGACTATCCATGGTTGAATCAAGCGTTGCAGCTTTTGTACGGTTGTTTAGACTCTACTCAATCATATGAAATCATTAATAGCTATGAATTATCAACTCCATTAACTTTGAAGAGTCTTTTAGAGGAAACGAACTCTGAAAGTTCTGCTGACGAAACTACTGAAGAACTAACAGCCTTTATTACCACTCATAAGAATGATATTGAACAAATATGTGAAATCAAGAAGGCTGATATTTTTGATCCATTGGTAGAAATATTTTATAAAGACCATAAATCAATTCAGAGGGCTTGGGTTAATTTTTTCCCTGAAGCCTATAAGTGCATTCCAAAAGATGAAAAGTATGGCTTCATCCGATCTTTGATAGTTTTATTATCAAAACCGAACCCCACCAGACAAAATTCAAACAGGTTGAATGTAATTAACATGTGGTTAGAATCCTTTGGGAAGATAGAGTCATTCGAGGTTCCACCACATCTTGTAAAATATCTGGCCATTTCATGCAACTCATGGTATCAATCGATAAATATTTTGGAGTCAATGCAGAATAACTCACAAATTGAAAATGGAAAAATAATAGAGGCCGTTGAAGATTCCTTACTTGAATTGTACATCAACCTTCAAGAGGAGGACATGTTTTATGGACTTTGGAGAAGAAAAGCCAAATATACTGAGACCAATATTGCTTTATCATATGAACAAGTTGGTCTTTGGGAAAAGGCACAACAATTGTATGAGGTTGCCCAAGTTAAAGCCAGGAGTGGTGCTTTGCCTTACTCTGAACCAGAATATGCGCTATGGGAGGATAATTGGATTATATGTGCAGAAAAATTACAACATTGGGACGTTTTGACTGAATTAGCCAAACATGAAGGTTTCACTGATCTTCTACTTGAATGTGGTTGGCGTGTGGCTGACTGGAATACAGATCGGGAAGCACTAGAACAATCAGTAAAAAGTGTAATGGATGTACCAACTCCTAGAAGACAAATGTTCAAAACGTTTTTGGCACTACAAAACTTTGCAGATACACGTAAAGGTGACCAAGATGTACGCAAATTATGTGGTGAAGGTATACAACTAAGTTTACACAAATGGGTCTCTCTTCCAGAGAGATACACTCCCGCACATAAGTGGCTACTTCACGGTTTTCAACAATATATTGAGTTTATGGAGGCAACCCAAATTTATGGTAACCTGCATACTACGACTGTACAGAACTTAGACGCCAAAGCACAAGAAATTAAGAGGGTACTACAAGCTTGGAGAGATCGACTTCCAAATATCTGGGATGATGTAAATATGTGGAATGATCTGGTTACTTGGAGACAACATGCATTCCAAGTCATAAATAATTCTTACTTGCCATTGATCCCTGCTTTGCAACAAGCTAATAATAATGGCAATATTAACACACATGCTTATAGAGGTTATCACGAAATTGCTTGGGTAATTAACAGATTTGCTCATGTGGCTAGGAAACACAACATGCCTGATGTATGTATTAATCAACTTGCAAGGATCTACACCTTACCTAACATCGAAATCCAGGAGGCTTTCTTAAAACTGAGAGAACAAGCTAAATGCCACTATCAAAATACCAACGAATTAACTACTGGTCTTGATGTTATCAGCAACACTAACTTGGTATATTTCGGAACTGTTCAGAAGGCTGAATTTTTTACCTTAAAGGGTATGTTCTTATCCAAACTAAGGGCTTATGATGAAGCAAATCAGGCGTTCGCCACTGCTGTTCAAATCGATCTAAATCTCGCAAAGGCGTGGGCTCAATGGGGTTTTTTCAATGATAGAAGATTAACGGAAGAACCAAACAATATTAGTTTTGCAAGTAATGCCATCAGCTGCTATCTACAAGCTGCTGGCCTATACAAAAATTCTAAAATCCACGAACTACTTTGCCGTATTCTATGGCTGATCAGTATGGATGACTCTTCAGGATCCATAGCAAACGCATTTGAATCTTTTAGAGGTGAGGTACCTGTATGGTATTGGATAACTTTTATTCCACAATTATTGACTTCGCTGTCTCACAAAGAGGCCAATATGGTGCGCCAAATATTAATTAGAATAGCTAAGAGTTATCCACAAGCTCTACACTTTCAATTAAGGACTACGAAGGAAGATTTCGCTGTAATTCAGAGACAAACTATGAATTCATCAGCCGAGAAAAAGGATAAAAATGAACAAATAGTCAGCAACGGAGATCATCGTCAACCATGGGAATATTTGCAAGAACTAAATAATATTCTAAAGACCGCATATCCCTTGCTAGCTTTGTCTCTAGAATCCTTGGTTGCTCAAATCAATGAGCGGTTCAAAACAAGTACCGATGAAGATTTGTTTAGATTAATTAACGTTTTATTAATCGATGGCACATTCAATTATAACAGACTACCCTTCCCCAGGAAAAATCCAAAACTACCAACAACAACAGAAAACAATTTGATGAAATTTGCTAACACCTTGTTAGCACCTTATATTAGACCTAAGTTCAACGCTGACTTTATTGAAAGTAAACCAGACTTTGAGACATACATTAAAAGACTTCGCTATTGGAGAAAACGTCTGGAATCAAAATTGGACCGTGCTCCTGCTGTGGAAAACCTCGAACGAATTTGCCCCCATTTGAGTAATTTTCACCACCAGAAATTCGAAGATATTGAGATTCCTGGGCAATATCTCCTGAATAAAGATAATAACCTGCACTTTGTTAAAATTGCGAGATTCCTTTCTCGCGTTGATTTTGTTTATGGAACTCACTTTTCTTACAGAAGGATCACCATTAGAGGACACGATGGTAGCTTGCATTCTTTTGCAGTACAATACCCAGCCGTACGTCACTCCAGAAGAGAAGAGCGGATGTTCCAACTCTACAGATTGTTTAACAAGACATTATCGAAAAATGTTGAAACCAGACGTAGAAACATTGAATTCCATCTTCCAATTGCTGTACCATTGTCTCCTCAGGTACGTATTATGAACGATAGTTCATCATTTGTGACAATGCAACAGATTTATGATCAATATTGCGAAAAGAATAAAATTGACCCTTACATGATTCAGGATTTTATTTCCGAAAAGTTGAATTCCGCATATGATAAGGCACTTCCTCCACCTGATAGCACTGTCCTGAAGGTAGAAATTTTCAGTTCTATCCAATCATTATATGTTCCAACGACAGTTATGAAGGATTATTTCTTGAATTTGTTCACTTCTTTTGAAGAATTTTGGCTTTTCAGGAAACAGTTTGCCTCTCAGTATAGTGCATTTGTATTCATGTCTTTCATGATGATGATCAACAGTAGATCACCACATAAAATCCATGTCGACAAGAATTCTGGTAATGTTTTCACCCTTGAGATGCTTCCTTCTAGATATCCGTACGAAAGAGTGAAACCATTACTCAAGAACCAAGAATTGAACCTACCATCTGATGCTCCGATTTTCCATAATAACGAGCCAGTTCCTTTCCGTATGACCTCTAACATCCAAACTTTGATTGGAGAAACAGCACTTGAAGGTGTGTTTGCTGTGGACCTGTTTACTATAGCAAAAGCATTGATTGAACCAGAAAACGAACTAAACACGTTACTGACCCTATTTATTAGAGATGAAATTATTTCATGGTACAGTAATCTACACAGGCCAATAATTGAAAATCCACAATTGAGAGATATGGTACAAACCAATGTTGATTTGATAATAAGAAGAGTTGCGCAAATGGGACATGTTAGTTCCACTCCTACTGTCATTACGCAATTCATTCTTGACTGTATCAGTGCATCAGTAAACCCTAGGAACCTAGCCAAGACTGACATCAGTTTCATGCCATGGTTTTAGGACATCTTTTTGGTTTCTTTATACTTTGTAATATTAACATGTAACTTAAATGATATACTTGTATACATAACATTGTTTTTCTCCGATGTATATAAAATATCTTGATATGCTGTTACTAGAGCTTTACCTACTTAAAACAATTGATAAAAAAATGCGCAAGCCCGGAATCGAACCGGGGGCCCAACGATGGCAACGTTGGATTTTACCACTAAACCACTTGCGCTTAGTGTCTTATTGGTTGGTGAAAAACAATTAACTAGTATCAGTGCTCTAAGTAAAATGCTCGTGTGCTCTGAATTCCTTCATATAATAGTAAAACAAATGATTTAGGGTTTACATAGCAGTATTTATGATATTGAAACCGAGGCACAATGCGTGCTTTTACTTAACATATTTAATTTTGGGACTTTTGCCAATGAATTTTATACTAGGCACTACAGAAATTAGTGAAAAAAAATTTATCACCGAGATGAATGCGATGAGCTACAAGAACAAATCAATAATATTTTATAGGATCAGAAAATTAATACAATTCCAAGCTTTGCTATATTTATCAAAGAACATATTAGTTAAATCCAAGAGAATATCGACAAATATTGATCATGTCAGATACAGAACACTCTACATTTGAGGACGACGAGTATATTAGCAAACCGGGCGACGTTTACCTTGCCTTTGTTGACACTCCAGTTAAGGAAGATGATGAACTGACCATAGAGGACACTTTTATCGGCGGGGAACCAGTTTGGCTAGCTGAGGATTCTTTGCCCCCAAAAGATATGCTAAGATGTGGTGCATGCAAAGGATCAAACAACTTCAAACTCTTGTTACAGGCGTTCTCACCATTGGACATAGCCCAAGTTGAAGAGGTACAAAAAAAATTGAGTGTACAAGACCTTACCCATGTAAATCCAGATGATGATCGGGTTTTATATGTATTTATCTGTACTAAGTGTCAAAGGAAACCCAATTCTGTGCGTTGCATTAGAGGTATAAAAAAGAACAAGAGTACCACAAACCGGGAAAGCGTTGATAAAAAGATGCAACAATTGTCAGAACCAAAAGAATTTAAGATCAATCCATTTGACATCACCAAAAGTGACACTTCGAATCCTTTCAGCAATCCTTTTGGATCACAAGACAACTCGAATCCTTTTTCTACAAACGTTAAAAGTGGAGAGATAGATGATATAAAAGAACCTCAATTATCTACTAAGGCCCAACTGAAAGCAGCTCAGTCAGAGCATGATAAAAAGAAGAACAAAGAGTTTGACACATCAAAAGTGTTCAAGAGCTATCTGCTATACGTAGAAGAAGAATCTTTCAAAAATAAGAAACCAGATCATCTAAAACTACCGAAAAACCTGAAAATTGATAAAGAAGCACTTGATCTAACAGGTACAGACGAAGATGACCTCGAAAAAGATCCAATAAAACTAGATCCTAGAACTGAAAAACTTTCCAAGTTCTTGGATGACGATACTTTCCAAAAGTTTCAGGAAGTTGTCGCATACAATCCACATCAAGTACTACGCTATGATTTAGGAGGTATGCCTTTGCTTTATGCCGACATGAAAACGGAACAACCTCCATTCCGTGTTCCAAATCCAAGTTACAATTCTCAAAGTTGTAGGGTTTTTGAAATGCAATTGATGCCGAAGCTAATAATGGATTTGGAAGATGAGACCGATGTTAACGAAGGTATGGAATGGGGTACAATTCTAATTTATACTGATATCCAAAATTTCACACCACAATGTGATGAGAATGATGTTGCATATGTTGAAGAGTATGTAAAAGTTCAATGGGAATCGAGGAAATAACGCGACTCTAATATTAAGATCTTTCAACAATTGTTAGCCGTTAGGGTAAATGCAATTTTATTTATACAAGAACTATGCATTTCTATACCTATCTATGTACATGTTATAATTATAGGTATCTTTGTTGTTGAATATTTTCATAAACCTGGATAATATCACCTTTTTCATAATTTTCAAAACCAGAATCAAATGTAATGCCACATTCATGGCCTTTAGTCACGGTTGCGACATCATCTTTACCGTGTTTTAATGTCGATAGTTTTCCATCATATACTATATTTTTGTCACTCCCTCTCGTTAATTGTACCAGTGAATTTCTATTTATCTGGCCGTTCAATACTTTACATCCAGCGATTTTGAGTTTCTTCTTTTTCAAACTATATTCGAATATATCCCTAATCTCAGCTGATGCCACAATCTTTTTCTCAAATACGGGCTTCAAATTGTCAATAAGAATTTGAGTAACGTCTTCAATCAATTTATAGATGACGTTGTATTGTCTAACCTGAACTTTTAATGTGTTATTTAGAACATCATTAGGTAATGGCCCAAGATTAAAACATAATATTGTACTGTTAGTAATATTGGCTAATTGTAAGTCACTTTCAGTTGGAATGCCTACTGAGCTTGAGACAACCTTACATTGTACTTCCTCATTCCCTAAATGCGATATACTTCCCACAACTGCTTCAACAGAACCAGAGACATCTGTTTTGACTATAAAATTAATGTCTTTTACCTTAGGTATCTCATCTTCTACATCATCATTCTCAAATTCGTCAACATCATCGGATTTCTGAGCTTGCTTTTGAAGTGCAACTTGCACACTTTCCTCATTCATTTTCTCAACCAGCTCTGCGCCTTTTTCAGCATCTAGTAGTTTCTGTCTTTTTGTAATATATTTCTTTGCTACTGATTCACTTTTTACTTGGATTATCTCGTCACCTACATCAGGGAGATCTTTCCATCCAGATATTTCAACTGCTTCAGCAGGTGGAGCAAGATTCAAGGATTTATTATTTTCGTCACTGCCTCTCATACTTCTAACCTTACAATAAGTGTTTCCACAAAGTAAAATATCGCCTTTCTTTATTGTTCCTTTCTTAACTAGAACTGTAGCAGCGTTTCCGATGGTCTTTCTAACTTTACTCTCGAGAATCCAGCCTTCCGCCACAGTTCTGGGACCATTTTCTGACCTTATGTCCATAATGTCACTCAATAATACGATGGACTCTTCAAATGTATCCATGTTTTCACCATTCTTTGCACTTACAGGAATAACTTGTACATCACCACCAATTTTTTCAATTTCAATTCCTTGTGAAATCAGATCATTCTCAACTTTTTCCAAATATTTATTTCTTTGGCTTTTATCTGGCATTTTGTCTATCTTCGTTATTGCTACAATTAGTTGATTACCTGAGTTTTTTATGTGCTTTATGGCTTCAATTGTTTGCGGCATGACAGAATCTTCTAATGAAACTACTAAAACAATAATATCGGTAATATTCGCACCTCTCTCTCTCATTTTTAGAAACGCAGCATGTCCAGGAGTGTCAAGAAATGTAATTTTTCTACCAGAGAGGGGCGTTACTACTTGGAAAGCCCCGATATGCTGTGTTATACCTCCATGCTCCTGTTCAACCATGGAAGATTTCCTCAAATAATCAATGATCGTTGTCTTTCCATGATCAACATGCCCCATAATGGTCACCACTGGTGGACGTTTTTTTAAAAGCTTTGGATTTATAGGTGATTTCAGCTCATCATATACATTACTAATTGTCAGAGCAGACGCCGATGAAGAAATGTCGTAGTTGTACTCTTGCAAAATCAATTCCGTTAGTTCCTTAGACAATATATAATTGTTTGTAATACTCTCAAAACCCAGCTTTCTAAGATCTCGAATTAAATCCTCCACCCTACAATTTATTAAATTGGAAAGTTTGTTCACAGAAATGTAGTTCGGTATACTGAATGTCAACGGTCTCAATTCAGCTAGCTTCCTTTTATTCTTCAGCTTATTGTTCCTCGATAATTTTGGTGCTGTTGATGTGTACCAATTAATCATTGAAGTCCTGTATGGTAGCAGCCATCTAGATGATGGCCTGGCTGTCCTCAGAGTATGCTTCAACATTTTTCCACAATCACCTCTAATAAAGTTTTATAATACTAATGATGTACAGCAACTATTAGATATAGCCTTCTTACACATCTCAATTGTTCACATGTGTTAAAACTTGGATAGTTTTCGAATATTTAATATCCATAACTAGAATTTGGCAAATCCGCTGGATTATTTTGTCAATAATGATTTGAATTTATTCAGGCTTCTTTGACCGTAACGAAAGGTCTCTAATAAAATACTAAATTACATAGACATATTGGTATTTAATATTTATTCTATAGTAAGTGGCAATAAGATAAAATGATAATGTAGATTCCATAAAATACTTCTTCGGCCCACCCTCAATGAATCGCCGTTGGAGCTTTTCCTTTTGACAATTATTCGAATAGCTTTGATCTGTTGTAAATATTCTTTTTGAAGTCTTCATACTCAAATGAAGATCTTCTTCTGCCAGTTAAGGGTCTTTCCTGTTGTCTGGAATGATTGTTTCTTTTCATGTAGTCTACTTCGTCTTCTTCTGCCACTTTATTACAATTGCTTGTCTTACTATCATGATCTGATTGCTCTATAGAGGAAAGCTGATGTCTGGCATTTTGCATATCCATTGATATGGGGTCACTCTCCTCGTTCCTCTTTGAACTTAACGCATCAATATAGTTGCTAGACCTACGTCTATTTAGAAATTGTGGTGGCGTTTGGATATCTTGTTCTTTCGCCTCTGGGGCCTCCTCTATATGTGTGTAGCTATGATTCATCATTGTATTGTTTATATGGTTTGTTTGCTGTGTCATATTCAAATATACAAGATTAAGTGTTCATAGATATAAATGCAAGACTTAGTATTGCTCTTTCATCCCGTAATTTATATACGTTTCAATGAAGGTATACGCACTTTACAGCTGATAGAACGTTAAGTGATGGAAACAGACCATGCCGGTCAATTCAGAAGCTTATCCATCACAATTTGTTTCGAAAAGGGGAGAGGTTTATTGACGTATAGCCTGTGATCTGGTGATAGGCTATTGTCGAAGTATTTTTAGAGTAAGTGTGACTCGACAATGCAGAAAAGGAGATAAGTGCTGCAAACATTAGTAATTGTGCCAAAACCGAACAGACATACAAGTTAAGGGATCGAGTAAAAATACAGGAGAGAATCATTAAACGTACTCAACTCAACAAAGGTCCCCTTGGTTGATGACTCTCTTTGGCAAGGGGATTAAGGGAGCAATGTCAAATGAAGGTGGGAGAGAACTATCAAAGGTACAAAATGACCCTTGACACTTCTACGAGCCCCATCATCTCAAGTCATGAAGACTTTAGCCTTACCCTTTTAGACTTGATTGAGGTATTAATGTTACGAGAAGTTATGAAACGCTTCATTTATATAGTCTATTGGACGTGTATTATGTGTTGGTACAGATTTGTCAGGTTTCGAAATTGTCAATGCTGTATAATCAAAACTGACTGATTCCCAAAAAAATAAAATAAACATCTTACATTCTAGCTATCAACAGTATGGAAAGTAAATGGTGGGTAAGCTGTTAGGAAATTGTTTGTTGGTAAAGTGGATTGAGCGATTATTGGTACTAAATACTTACTATACCATGTGGTCTCCAAAGCCAGTATTTCTTCGTAGTGTTCATCTAGTAGTTTCTTCAAGATAGACTGTGCAATATCTCTGATTAAGTCCTGTTTATCTTTAATACCATAATGTAATAAACACTCTATAACTTTGCACACTAGTAGATGTTTGGTGATATCAAGGCGCGAAAGAGTAGTGTATATCATTGTTCGCAATGTTGCCCCGTTATCTACTTTCTTGGAGATATTGCCCGCCTTAAAGGTATGGACGAAGCTCTTATTCATTCGTAGATGGGGTAATAAAGCCTCAGCAATCAAATTCTCATCATTTCCGCTAAGATATTTGTCGTTATCGCCATCGGTTACTCTAACATCGATCAAATGATCAATTAGCTCAATAATCGATTGTAACTCCTCAAGACTCACCTGATCTTTGCCGAGATATTCAATTAAAGTGAAAACAACAGCCCCTTTCCTCTCAGGAATTGGTGTTGAAATTTCAGTTTTTAATTCTTCTATGCTTAAAACTTCATAAGTTTCAAATACTTTTCTATCAAAGTCTTCTAGACGCTCAAAAAAGTGTGTAAAAAGACTGAACGTTTTCGAATCCAAATTAGAGTCAGAAACTTTGGATTTTATACAATTTAATTTTTCCCTTGCTGTAGCGAGGTGTGGTCCAAACTGTATTACACCAGTACGTTCAGCAAGAAATACATCGTAAAGTATGTTCAAGGAATGCTTTACAATTACATCGTAGTCACGGTTATAGATATCAATATCCTGCAACTCTTCCTCCGTCACCTCCAGTAGATTACTAGAGGTGTCGTCACCCTCAAAATCTACTGTAAAACTTAAATCTTCATCATAATTTGAAGACATACCTGCATCAAGCTCGTCAAGATAAGCTTGCTGGTCAATATCTTCAACGACAATATCGGTATCACTTTCAGTGGTAACCAGGTCGTTATTATTGTGGTGTTTATTAATGACATCTCTGGATTCAATCGACGGGATAATGTTTGTTAAAATATTGAGAACTCGATCGAGTAACAATATAGAAAGGTCGGACGGTAATTTCGGATGTCCTTCGTTGGTAATTGTTCCCTGTAATAAGTAATCTTTCAGGTTAGAGATAATTTCTAGCATTTTTGAAATGTCAGACTTCTCAGTCTCTTTGGAAATCTCATCAATCAGCTTGGGAATAATTCCTGAGCAGCATTCAGCGAATTTGTACCAATTCTTGGACATGAACTTCAGATTAGAGAGACTGAAATATTGCTGCGTTTGTGCCACAGCAGCGATATCTGTGTTTTCTATTACTTTATTGAGCAGCATCTCACTTGACGTATTGTAATCCTCATAATCATGAAGGCTTTCGATACACATTTTCAGAGCTTTCGGGCTAAGGAATCTGAGTCTACCATCATAGGAAACCTCTATAAGTTTTTGTATTGTTTCTTGATATCCCTGTAGACCCGCTACAGTAGTTTCTTTTTGGCTTTCCTTTAGCATAAAAGACACTAGTTTCATGAACTCTTCATCTTGATATTTGGACTGATAGTTATCGCTCAGAATTTGATCATTACGTGTAACACTTTTGATATTCAAATCATTTGAAATCAATATATTTAGTATATTTCTCAACGATTGGACTAGCAGATTGGTTATGGTTTCATTACCAGATTCTAAAGAATCTATAATAGGATAAAATACGTATCTTTCGATATAAGCCCACATCAGGCCATTGCTGTTGTATTCTTCTACTTGTGAATCAAACAGGCTCAAAACAGCGCGAGGTAACACTTCAAAGGACACCAATTGTTGCAACTCCGAATCAACGTTATGGGTCAAAACTGGTAAATAAAGATTGGCCATAAGTTTATCAAAATCTTTCTGAATACTGCGAATGAGCACTGGTTGCTTCAATGTCATATATCTGAAGTCATTGTCCTTGGCATTATTATACTCTTCGATAATGCTCGAAACCTCCATTTTATATTTGTATGACCTTCTGGATAATAATTGGATAGATTATTAGCTGTTCCAACACTATTTCAACTGTATAATTCGTTTTGGTACAGAGATATGCAAATTAAACCAACATAAGTAAGGAAAGCCTCGAAATGATTCAATTTTTCACGCAAGAGAACTTTTGACTTCCCTTTATTGACTGAATGTTTTCCTTTGCAGCAGTGTAGCTTTTTTTCTTCTTCCTTCTGTTGGACAGGCAGAAGCTACCTTCAAATTAACCAGTCACTCTTCCCTCCCCCCCATTGTTCAATCCCAAACGGGAATTGATGTTCCCCTTAGGGGACATCAATCACTGCAAGAACTTCAGCAAGGAGAACTGACTGCAATCATTAACTTCCCACAAGAGAAACGGTGAGATCGTTATTGGCCACTCAAAAAACATATAAATCACGTGAATATAGATCCCCCATTACATCCATATCAAGGTTGATTGGCACAGACAAAGCCGAAGAATCACTGTTTCTGGGCAGCTTCACCTACTTTGCAGAGAGACCACTGCACAGAGAGCCCAGTTTTTCCGAGTTTTGATTTATAACCGATGCAAGATCTGAAAATAGTTCCGATCGCCGTATTCAATGCAGAGAAAACGCGCAGACTATCCCAAAAAAAAGAAAGAAAGCTCTCTCTAACGCTTTTTTTCCGAAGAAATCGCTATTTATTAAGACGTTGCTGTTCGGTCACCTCATTTGTACGTACGTATCACTGGTAAAGGTGGTGTATTAATCGATTGTATAACAGTTGTTCCCTTTCTTTCTTTTTTTTCATTTCATATTTTTCCGAGTCGAGACAATGCATTTACCGAATAGTGTGCCCTCATTTCAGAGTAAATGCATTTTTGCTATCCTTGAGTGTATCACCATTTTGCTTCTTGCTATAAGCTGTACCGCTTGCAAGAGCTGTCTTGTATCGTATGGATTGTCGGGTACCAATCACACGGAGTTTGGACTCGCCTTTTCGAGACATGTTGTTTCTTTTTTTTTAGCAACTGATCTCTATGTATATGCAATTCATTAGTGAAGCAATGTAGAACTTCAGATCAGGTATTCAGTACGAGAGAAGTAGGCTTCTTTTATTGTTGTTCGGTGTCATTTCTATATGTAGATAACAGCAAGGATTCTGCATTTTTTTAGAATCGAAATGGCTCCGTGCTCTCTGGTCCCGCATCAAGATTACGTCAACTGAGAATATTGCTTCAAGAGATATTGCTATTTCGCTACAGAACTATGTGTTTTGAGATCTAGCATTCTAGGCTTTTTATAGTGAGTACATAATAGCACAGAGCGATGCTTCAGATAGTTTAATCTCACAACTGAAACTGATATGTTGATTGTAGAGCAAAATTCTTATGTAGAAGTTGTTCGATATCTCTATTTCTATATGAGGTACTCTCGACAATAGAACCGCAATTAGTATATGTTTCATATAAATTAAATACATTTTGCTAGAGCTGGAGAAGTTCTGCCAATTCATTGAATCCGTTGGCATTCAGCAATAGTCCCACAGACCAAAAATTTCTTTTGACGAACATAGGGGTCACAAGCTTATAATCTGTTAAACTATTATCCATATACAGATCACTTATCTATTTGATTAGATTATCATTCCTTAGTCCCTCTCAGATACTATTCCAAGATCCAATTCAGTACCTATATATTCTTTTGAAACGGCCACTAGGCACAATCAAACCTTCAAAACTATTGGTGAGCACCTAAGATTACATCATCCACAGGTGCCTTACTTCATCATAGCTAGGTCATCACAAAGACGGAACATCCAAGCATTTGCATCAAGACATTGGCATTCTCATCTAATACATTGCAGATATTGAAATGGTAGTAAGTAAGAATAGCAGTTCAAGGGATCCTCTTCTTTTTGATATAAGATTACAAAGCACAGAGGATGGTATCATTTTACTGAAGGGATCACCAGAGGAGGCCTCGTCCATATTTCTTTCTGGGACAATAGTGGTTTCTGTTCAGCAGCCTATATATATCAAAAACTTGACGTTAAGACTTAATGGGAGAATATTGATGCATGTTCCAATAACTACCAATACTCCAAAGGGATCATACACTAGATATACCAAATTTCAAAAACGATTTTACCACCATCAATGGGATGATTTCAACATTAAAAACTATTTTGCTAATCTGTATGACAATTACGGTAAGGCTGCTATTGAAAGTGAAAGTAATGTATCTAAGGAGGAACGGAGAGCTACAGAGAATTTGCTGAAAAGAAAGAGAGCCAAATCAACAAACTCCATTCTTTCATTCACAGGGACTTCCTCGAACGCAAGTTCAAATTATCATACACTTGTAAGGGGAAACTACGAGTTTCCATTCACAGCAATTTTACCAGGCTCCCTAACAGAAAGTGTTGAAGGTCATCCAAATGCTACAGTCATGTACTATCTAGAAGCAGTTATAGAAAGGCCAAAACAATCGGACCTGATTTCTAAGAAGCATTTAAGAGTGATAAGAACACTAAGGCCTGATGCATTAGAATTGACTGAAACCATTTCAGTAGATAATACATGGCCGGAGAAGGTCGAATATTCAATTAGTATACCATCAAAAGCTGTTCCGATTGGCTCAAGTAGCCCCATTGATATTTCAATTACACCATTGATGAAAGGGTTAAAGTTGGGTCCTGTGAAAGTTCAGCTAGTAGAGGTTGGTCAATTGTGCAGTGCCACTGGTGTCTCTTCATTAGATGATAGACTGGTGAGTAAAACCAAGATAAAAGATCCTTTTGGGCACTTAGCAAAATTACGTAAGAAGAAGTATACTGCAAAGAGTTTAACTGATCCTAATTTTAACACCGGTTCTGATGATGATTCCGATATGGATTTCCAAGATAAATGGGATATTAATACAACAATTGAAATACCTCCAAATTTGCTGGCTTGTGTTCAAGATTGTACGGTCCTGAATAATGTAAAAATTCGTCATAAATTAAAGTTTGTCATCTGTTTAATTAATCCAGATGGGCATATGTCTGAATTAAGAGCATCCTTGCCTATTCAATTGTTTATATCCCCTTTTGTTCCAATCAAGACCAAGTCTCCCGAAGCGATAGAGAGAGACATTAAACTATATGGTACTAATTATGCGAATGGTTCTTGTAGACCCACAATAACGATCGGTAGGTCGTCTGGAAATAATAGTCCTATAATACAACAGGAAAGCACTTTTTCAAATAATGATAATTCTGGTCCCTCAGAGAATGAAGATCTAATATTTTCAAAATCACTTTCCGCAGTTGAGTTATCCAGTATGAATGTCAATACCAGTGAGTCAGTTTCATCTTTAAATGGCCTCATGGTTCCTCCAAATTATGCAAATCATGTGTACGACAGATTATGGAATGGTAGAATGTCGCCTGTTGATGTGGTTCAGAAGGACACTGAACCCAGTTTTTCACCAGATAATCGATCAGGGTATTCTACCCCTGTCGCCAATAGAAACAATTTTAATGTAGAACAACTTCAGGGAAGCTTGCAAAATCTAGTTATAGAAAATGAACAAGAGGGAACCAATGAAAATGAAACCCAACAATTGACTGCTATTCAACAAGATATGTTGTTGGCAAGTCCTTCGTTGGAACCGGACTATGTACATATTTCTAGAAGTGCTTCTTTTAGTAGATTAGCATCATCTGCATCTTTGAAAAGCGACTGGCAAGTAAAGGATTTAACTAGTGTACCATCATATGATAGAGCTATGAAATCGGATTTGGTGGGTGATGATCTGCCACCAGCTTATCCAGATGAGGACAATCAAGATTCGAAGGATGCTATTGTCCTTGAGAGACCACAATTTATACATCAAAAATCGAACTCTTCTCTTAACGTTCCTGGAAGAAGATATTCGCACAATTTTAGCCGGAGTAATAATAGTTCTAGCACTTCGTTAAATAATCTCTCAATGGCAACATCCGGGTATGGTCAAAACCTAGGAGTCAATAATTACAATAAGGGGAGCACAGCAAGTAAAAAATTTGCCTTCGAAATGACACCAGTTGATAGTAACCACAACTTTGAAGAAAGCCATTCCTCCATACCTATGGAGCGGGCATCATCGAGGGCAAGCCTGAACTCTAATCATAGATCTGGTTCTTTTGCAAGTTTGGTTGAACTATTTACCAAGAAGAGGTAAATGGTTTATAGGTGTACATAGTTTTATGTAGAACTTGAACAGTTTGATTTTTCATATATTGATTAGTATTAGGAGCGACAAAACAGAAACGAAGACTTGTTAGTTAAAAGAAATATCGTTTTTCAGGTACTGGTTTAATTTTGTCATTTGTTAGATTCGAATAACTGGTATCAAAAACAAATGGGACGCCTACATTCTTTGAATCCTATGTACCATAACCTATTGACTTGAGCTTTTACGTGTATATACAGATCACATGATATTCTTGCTTGTTAAGATACTTATCTCCCATTTCTCAGATATCATTCAAAACATTGGGCGTGTGGCGTAGTTGGTAGCGCGCTCCCTTAGCATGGGAGAGGTCTTGGGTTCGATTCCCAACTCGTCCATTTTTTTTATTTTTTGCATTATGCAGCAGTAGTTTACTTACAATTGTATTCTCAATTATGTATAAAAATATAATACGTTTGCGTGTGTCATTAAAATTTAGCTATATTAATTTTACAGGATCAGTGCATATGCTATAAAGTTGTCTAATAAGTATATTACTCTTAGTAAGAACGGCCAAACATACAGTATTGAATGGCGGCGCGATCACATTTGACACACTTTTGTCCTTCCTTTAGAGGTGGTTGCTCAAATGGTATACATAAGGATTTGGCACCCATACTTGGAGCCTTTTCATCTTGTTCAAATTCTTCACCATCATCCTTTCTGGCAGAAGCATCCTTAATATCCTCTTCACAGTCCATAACGCCACACCATGGAGAAAGTATGACATTTTTCTTGTTCAAAGCAGGAACAAAGTCCTTCCATTCATCAACAATAATTCTGTGGCTGTCAAATAGTTCCTTGGCTTTGTTGTACATATCGTTATGCATCTCATCCATGATTTCAGGAATTCTTGACTCAAGTTCATCCAGCTTGACAACGTACTTACGGGAATCATTTCTACGAACAATCACTACTTGACCTTGTTCAATATCCTTTGGACCTAACTCGACACGCAAAGGAATACCCTTCAACTCGTATTGAGAGAATTTCCAACCTGGAGTGTAGTTGTCGTTATAGTCACCGAATGCTCTAACAGATGCCTTTAGGAGACGGTCTTCAACATTCTTTGCAGCATCATGAATGCTCTTACGTTGTTCGTCAGTAGTCTTCTTAGTGATACCAACTGGGATAACTACGGCTTGGTGTTGGGCAACTCTTGGAGGAACAACTAGACCCTTGTTGTCAGAGTGGGTCATAACCATGACACCAAGGGTACGAGTAGATAGACCCCAGGAGTTTTGGTAAGCATAGACCTTTGGATGTTCTGGACCCAATGGATTTTCAACAGAAAGGTTAAACATCTTTGAGAAGTTTTGACCCAAGTGGTGAGAAGTAGCACCCTGAATACCACGACCAGTTTCTGGAATGTAACCTTCAACAGTTGTGGTAAAAGCTGCACCAGCGAACTTTTCCTTTTCGGTCTTCTTACCCTTTACCACTGGAACAGCCAATAGTTCGTTATAAATACCGGCGTAGAAGTCCAAAACTTGCAACACTTCCTTTTCGGCGTCATCTTGGTCAAGGAAAGCAGTGTGACCTTCTTGCCACAAGAATTCTCTGGTTCTCAAAAATGGCTGAGGGTGCTTGAATTCCCATCTAACGACAGAGTTCCATTGGTTCAACTTCAATGGCAAGTCTCTGTAGGATTGGATCCATTTTGCGTAGTATGGGTAAATAACGGTTTCAGAAGTAGGTCTGATAGCAATTGGTTCTTCAAGTTCAGAAGAACCAGCTCTGGTAACCCAAGCGACTTCAGGAGCAAAACCTTCAACGTGGTCCTTTTCCTTTTCTAGCACACGGGAGGAGACGAACATTGGGAAGTAAGCGTTCTTGACACCGATGGCTTTGATTTTAGCGTTAAAGTAATCTTGGATGGATTCCCAGATGGCATAGGAGTTTGGTCTCAAGATGTAACAACCAGAGATATCATAGTAGTCCAACATTTCACCCTTAGTGACGACTTGCTGGTACCAGCCTGAGAAGTCTAGAGACTTGTCAACAGTGATACCGATCAACTTTGCATCTTCAATAGCAGCGTTAGTTTGAGCTGGCTTTTCCTTCTTTTGTTTAGGCTGGGCTTCCTTCTTGATTTCAACAGAGAAGTCGACAATTTGCTTGTATTGATCAAATTGAGACAAGAAAGAGCATAGGTCGGACTTCTTGATGGACAACTCGTCGTTCAATTGCAATAGAGTTTCTGGGGCGACAGACTCCAGGTTGTTATCAATTAACAGCTTGAATTCAGATTCCGCGTTAGTCAAGTAAGCCAAAGTGAAGCCCTTAGCGGTTTCACACTTGAAGAAAGATTGAAACAATTCATCACGAGCCAATCTTGGGTCCTTTAGGCCAGAGTGGTGAGCAATTGCTGGAGATGGAGTGTTAGTGGATTGCAAAGCAACAACGACAATTGGAACCGGAGTGGCAGTCTTAGCAGTCTTTGGCTTGAAAACTAGCGACTTGACAGCAACAGCATCAGCTGGCTTATCCGACAAACAGAGCTTAGCAAAATCAACTGGCATTTTGCTATTCTTCTTTTGAATGATTTTGTTTCCTTGCACTTGCTGCCGCGCTGGACTACAATAATTTTTTAGTATATACGAAATAATAACACCAGCCGCTAGTCAGGAACAAACGAAATCACAGAACAGTGGTTTCTTGCAAGAGTTGTCACGAACAGAGTTGAGCATTATACTCATCGAAAGTCAATATCATGCTGAACGTCACTGAAAATTTTTTAGTTTTTCCGTTTGTTTTGTTTTTTTTCAAGCAAATCACTTGTCCTGAAATCCGTAGTTAAAGTGAAAAACTTTTTGAAAAATTTTGGAAAAAAATCAATAAATCGCAGGTCATCGCAAGAAGGAAGTCACTTCAACTGCTGAGTTGTAGTGTTTAATGCTGTACTTAGTGTTCTGGTGACAGGTACCATTGGGAAGAGTTAACTTTTCTAGTTGTAATGAGTAATCTGAAGTGACCAGAGTGGATTCATTTTTTTTTCACTTGTCGACGTCTATTGACACAAACTGTGAAATGTCTTTATCTATTGAAATTCAATTGGTTAAAGGTTATAAGCTTTGTAAACTTTGTATACTGCATTATAAAAAACTTGGTTCAGCACTAATAAAAAACAACAATGTCTGTGTATATTCACGAGGTTAAAGGTGTTGACGAGACCGGTGTTGCTGGTACTCAAGAACAACCATTCAAGACTGCTGCTTTCGCTCTATTTAGCAGTGAAACTGAACCAAAGTTGTTTGTTTACAAGGAAGCTGATGGTGAATACCAAGAAATTTCTGCCTCTGCTTTGAAGAAGGCTCGTAAGGGTTGTGAAGGTTTGAAGAAGAAGGCCATCAAGCAGAAGGAGCAAGATGCTAAGAAGCAACAGCAGGATGCCGACAATGCCGCAAAGCAGATGGCAGCTTTGAACATTAAGATCGAAGAGGACAAGTCTCTCCCAGAAGCCAAGAAGTGCAAGATTGGTCAGTCCTATGAACTAGTTGGTCAAAGAGTCAAAATCTCCGGCTGGATCCACAGATTACGTTCTAACAAGAAGGTTATGTTCATTGTTCTGAGAGATGGTTATGGTTACTTGCAATCCGTATTAACTGGTGACTTGGCCATTGCCCAACAATCCTTGGACTTGACCATTGAGTCTACCGTCACCCTATATGGTACCATCACTAAGGTTCCAGAAGGTAAGTCCGCCCCAGGTGGTGTTGAACTGCTTGTTGACTACTATGAAGTAGTTGGGTTGGCTCCATCTGGTGACGAAGCTTTCACTAACAAGATCGCCGAAGGTGCTGATCCATCTTTGCTTCTAGACCAACGTCATTTGGCCCTAAGAGGTGAAACTCTGTCAGCCGTGATGAAGGTCCGTGCCGCTCTGATGAAGTCCATTAGACGTGTCTACACTGAAGAAAGTCTAACTGAAGTCACTCCTCCATGTATGGTTCAAACCCAAGTCGAAGGTGGTTCCACTTTGTTCAAGTTGGACTACTACGGTGAGCAGGCCTACTTGACTCAAAGTTCCCAACTTTATTTGGAAACTTGTTTGCCTTCTTTGGGTGACGTCTACTGTGTTCAAGAATCCTTCCGTGCTGAGAAGTCTCACACTAGAAGACATTTGTCTGAATATACGCACATTGAAGCCGAATTAGCTTTCTTAACATTTGAGGAACTGCTAGACCACATCGAGCGTGTATTGTGTAAGACCGTCCAATACATATTGGAAGACCCAATTGCTGGTCCACTGGTCAAACAATTGAACCCAGATTTCCAAGCTCCAAAGATGCCATTCATGAGACTAGAGTACAAGGATGCCATTGAATGGTTGAAGGAACACGATATCAAGAACGAGGATGGTGAAGAATTCAAGTTCGGTGATGACATTGCTGAAGCAGCTGAAAGAAAGATGACTGACACCATTGGTGTTCCAATTCTATTGACCAAGTTCCCAGCAGAAATCAAGTCATTCTACATGCCTCGTTGTAAGGATGACAACCGTGTCACTGAATCCGTTGATGTCTTGATGCCAACTGTCGGTGAAATTACTGGTGGTTCCATGAGAATTAACACTGAAGAAGAACTTTTGGCCGGTTTCAAGCGTGAGAACATTGATCCAAAGGCTTACTACTGGTTCATTGACCAAAGAAAGTACGGTACCTGTCCACACGGTGGTTATGGTCTAGGTACTGAACGTATCTTGGCATGGCTATGTAACAGATTCACTGTCAGAGACTGTTCTCTATACCCTCGTTTCTCTGGTAGATGTAAGCCATGAATTGTAAGATATTTTTTATATATCATAAGAATTCTGCATAATAAAATAATGACATAGTTGAAGAATTTTTGTTAGAGATTTTTGTAAGTTCTCTTTACTAGAAACACAAATAGATTTGTTAATGTGATCTTGTTGGCTCCTATAAATAATACTAAAAAGCACATACTACAAGCAAATAATCTAGCCACATATTTGAAGTTGGTAAAAATCATCTCATAGCACGTACCATTCATTCAACAATTTGTATAGCTTTGATGTAAATGGTAAGGTAAAAAGATAACTGAATTTACCCAAATAAAACGTTCTCTTCAAGCCAAATAGTGAGCATATAGCAACATGTAATTTCTGAAATGTATTACCTCCTTTCATTTTAATAAAACAGTATATTGGCCAATACAGGTCATTGTAAATGTTAGAGCCTTTGACATCAAGATATTTGTAATTTGATAGTTGACCACCTAATTGGAAAAGACCAACATTAATCATGTAAGGATCGAAAATATGTGAGTGCTTGAGCTCTTCAAAAATAGTGGTCATTAAACCAGATATTAGCCATTCAACAGGATGCTCAACATTTTTCATATTTACTGATAATGAGGGGTTGTATATTAAAGTTGGAATTCTATTTGAGTTGGAGTTTTGCGGTAAGTGAGGGCTGATGGCCACAAGAGTACTGTAATATATCAAAACGTTAGAATGGAGTTCATTTTCCAACTGTTCTAAAGTAACTTGCCCAGTTGGGTGATAGGAAAGCTTGGGTATCAGAAGTATAGCGGATAAAGTATTAGTCGGGAATTTCCTAAAGAAATCGGAGAATTTTGCCCAATCGGATGTTGATTTGGGATCGATATAGTTCAAAAAGTCATCTTCATCGTTATGCGTTTTATAGGTACCAGCATTTTCGAGACACACAAAGAGAGTGAAGCCACGTCTGTAAAGATCCATGACTTGTCCTCTAATGATGGGATCTCTCATATCGCCGAAGACCAAGATGCATTGATTTTCTGTAGTGCTTAAGATTGGACGTACTTTTAGTTGTGTGGAGCCCCAATATAAAGCAATTGATACTGCTGGGATCGCCATTAGGCTCCATGATCTTTTGGTATGTATGCCTGATAATAAGGTAAAGGGAAGTCTAGTTATATTGCGAAGAATGTTGTCGTTATCAGATCTAGGTATCGTTGTATTTGTGCCTGCATCAATTACTTGAGATCCCTTATGTAATATTTTATTCAAGATTGCAGAGCCGTTCTTTATGGCAGCTTCTTCTGAATTTTCGACATATTGCGACACCTTATGTACAATGTTATGCCCTTTGTCAAAGATCTTGTCCAAAAAGTCGCGATCTGAGTTCATTTCTCTTAGTATTTATGAGAAACCAAAACCACAGGCTTGAGAATTGAATAATATAGGAGTCTTAAAAATTTCTAGGAAGAAAGACTTTGGAATTAAATATATCATGCTAATATGGCTTCTCCAGTCTCGCTGTGATAGCACATTAAGTATTTATCACCGCACTTCGCTTCCGCAATTTTGTCATCTTTTCCCGTCACATGCATTTGCTGCTAGCAAGAGCTGACAATGATGGATATGGCATGAGTGATCAATACTCGAATTTAAAAGTCATGAGTAAATCTCAAGCGGTAAAATACTGAGGAATAAATAGTACATGCGTTGGCACTTGTTAAATTATAGCTAGCTGAATTAGAATTGTCTGGGATGAATCGTGACACTATATTGTGTGTAAGATACATGAATCTTTGAAATTAACGGAGTATAATAACATGTGCGAAATATAAAACATCATGTTGTGGTTTCTAGATATCCTATAGTTCAGACTTAGTAACCTTGGTATTATCAATGAATCTGGTCTAGTTTTAGTGAGTTTTAACATTGCCCTGCATGTCTTGCATTATAATTGTGATTTACGGAGATTTACGTAATTTATAGATCTCAGAAAACCCCGTACACATTACATCTACAAAATGCGTGGATACTATTTTTCCGAGAGGGAATATTGTGTCTGTGTAATCGCAGCAATGCAGCATTAATTTTATTGGGATCCTGAGTAATTTTGAATCATCTGCATTACAAGAGTAATAAAAAGGGGAAAATATGAGATAGGGGGGATCAAACGTTAGCTACATGTCTATTCTAATTAAATAGACAGAAAGAGTTTTCATCATTCTTTGATGCTCGGAGCATTTGGTATTATATAAACAGCATGCAGATTTTACTAATTCCAAACTGAATCCTCGTTCAATACTTTTGAAGCGATGATTTTTAACAGGAAAGAACTTAATAAATATTAAACACATATTGTAAAAAATGGTCGGTCTTTCCAGTTTGACAAATCCAGTTCCAAGAGGCCTAGCAAATGAGGCTCAAAAGGCTGCAAAAATTCTTGAGGGTTTTATAGATCCAAGGCAAGCGTATGGTCCTGATCAGGTTATTCCTCCCTCAGTGCTAAGAAATGCCAAAGGTCTGGTTATAATTTCAATCCTTAAGGCAGGATTTTTATTCTCCGGTAGGGCTGGTTCGGGTATTAGTGTGGCTCGTCTGAGGGATGGTACTTGGTCTGCACCATCAGCCATCGCAATGGGAGGTGCTGGTGCTGGTGGATTAATAGGTATGGAGCTAACAGAATTTGTGTTTATCCTGAATACCGATGAAGTTGTTGATTCTTTTTCTGAGTTCGGTACAGTAACCCTTGGTGGTAATGTATCAGTGGCTGCAGGACCTGTTGGCAGAGATGCGGAGGCTGATGCATCAGCTTCTGCTGCTGGTATTGCGTCAGTCTTTACATATTCTAAAAGTAAAGGATTATTCGCTGGTGTTTCCGTGGAGGGTTCAGCCATTGTGGAAAGAAGAGATGAAAACAGAAAAGTTTATGGTGATAGAGGAACTACTAGAAGAATCCTTAACGGTGAGGTGGAGCCATTGCCCTCGATGGATAGGTTGTATAGAATTCTGGAGTCCCCTACTTTTACCCCACAACCGGGCGAGGGTTATAGGACCAGCAGTTATTCTGAAGAGCAAGCCCGTCCTGACGAAAGGTATGGCAGAGAAAGATATGATAGAAGATACGATGAACCATTATATGATGAAAAACCCAGGAGCAGAGCTAGATGGGATTCGGGCGACATGCCGCATAGCCGGGGAGGAGTTGAGAGACAGGATCATTTACAAAGAAATGATTATGATTCACACAATAGAGGAGGATATCCTCCACCTCCTTGTGAAAGAAATAAGGATGTACAAGGTCATGGTCCTGACTCTCATGCGCTTAATAGAAACAGACCAGTTCCGCCTCCTCCTCCAGCGGAGCGTAGTTTTCCTAAAGTGAGGGCATTATATGACTTCAATGGCCAACAACAGGGTGATCTTTCATTCAAAAAGGATGACATAATTGTTGTACAAAAGAAGACAGACTCGCATAATGATTGGTGGTACGGCGTAGCCCATGGAGTTGAGGGCGTTTTTCCAGCGAATTATGTCGAAGACCTATAATAAATTGTAATGTTTTATATTATCACCAACAAATTTTGAAGACATGTAGAAATTGTTTCTGCTATATATGATAAAAATTGATATTCAGGATCTTGTCAGTAATCTAACATGGTAAAAAGTAATATTATAATACAACAGTGACCATAAAGTCAAATAGCAGAAACCAAAAAATAATAGGTCCTACCCGGATTCGAACCGGGGTTGTTCGGATCAAAACCGAAAGTGATAACCACTACACTATAGAACCTTTTGAAGTTCTTGATAACTGTACAAATTCTGGTCTTCTTGAATTTCTTATTTGAAATTATTTAGAAAATATTATACATACAGCATTGCTTACTTTATTGGAGAAAGTCTTATAATATTACACCACAAATCCTAACCTTCGAGTTAACAATCCTCTTCTTATGTAGTTTCTAATGCAACATAGTATCAATAAGTTTATTATTTTTAAAGTGAAGATTATATTATATTATTATATTTCTCTAAAAACTTCTAGCTTCGTTTACATTCTTTCAACAGGTGTTAGACCTAGCAAGCGCATACCGTTGTATAGAACTTGTCTGGCAGCACCATATAGTGCAAGACGAGCAGTAGCAACCTCTTCAGTTTGGCCTGCAACCCATAGGACATCGTAACAAGAAGAAACTTGATGGGTTAATTTGAACAAGTAGGTAACAACAGTGGCAGGCTCATTTGTCTTCATAGCATTTCTTAACACATCTGGGTATTGGCCTAGCAATCTAACAAGAAGAGCGGCAGCTGGTTCCTTTAGTTGAGAGAAGTCAGCTGAAGCCCACTTTTCCTTTGGAATTTCAGCGGCATTTCTCTCCACAGATCTCAATCTAGAATGAGCGTATTGCAGGTATGGACCGGTATCACCTTCAAATGAAAGCATTCTTTCCCATTTGAATTCATAGTTGTTAATACGCTTAGATTGCATGTCTTGGATCATTACCGCAGATATACCGACTAAGTCTGCAACTTCATCTGGATTATCGATTTGAGCATATTTAGCTTCATTCTTCTTCATAACTTCGTGCATCTTCTCTTTGGTTTCTTCTAGAATGTTATCCAGGAAAACAACCGTACCTTTTCTTGTAGACATACCTTGGACCATACCAAAGTTGACGTGTTGTAACTTGTTAGCCCAATCGAAGCCTAATTGTTTCAAGATTTCGAAGAATTGAGCTGTGTGCAGATCTTGTTGAGTAGCAATGACATAAATCATTTTATCGAAATGATATTTTTCGTAACGGTCCATGGCAGCGCCAACATCTCTAGTCAAGTATAAAGTTGTACCATCTGATTTTTGAACAATGACCTTACCGAGCTTTTTGTTGAACTTTGTTAAATCAATTAGAGTAGCACCTCTATCTTCGTGAGTCAAGTTTTTCTCATGGAACATTTTTAGGGCCGTTTGCATAGATTCTTTAGAAACTTGGGATTCACCTGAGTAGACATCGTATTTAATATTTAGACGGGCGTAAGTGTCAATGTACTTTTCAATAGAGAAGTCACGGAATCTCTTCCAAATTTTCAAAGCTTCTGGGTCACCATCTTCCATTCTCTTAAAGTATTCACGAGCTTTACCGTTGGTAGATTCAGATTCAGGTAGAGAGTCACCTTCTTCTTCGATGTCCTTGTTGATACGAACGTAAACTTCGTATAGATGGTGGATAGGATCCTTGGCTAGCTTTTCTTCGTCACCATATCTTTCGAAACCAACGGCTAAGACACCGAATTGCTTACCCCAGTCACCTAGGTAGTTCATTCTAGTGACATCCCAACCAAGCTTTTCGTAAAGGTTGGACAAGAAACCACCGATAATGGTGGATCTCAAGTGACCAGCATGGAAAGGCTTGGCAATGTTTGGGGAGGAAAATTCAATGATGATCTTTTTGTTGTCGACCATTTTGCAAGCACCATATTCTTCACCTCTAGTGATAACATCCGGGATAACAGTCTTGTATAGGAATTCTGGCTTGAAGAAGAATTGAACAAAGGCACCGTTGGCTTCAACTTTTTCAAGGAAGTCACCGCATGGGAACTTCTCGGCCCATTCAGTAGCAATTTCTCTTGGGTTGGAGCCCTTGGTTCTGACCAATCTGGGAACTGGGATCAAAAGATCACCTCTGTCCATGGTGTTAGTCCATTCCAATGCAGGGAAGATTTGAGCAGCATCGACGCCGGAAATCTTGCTCAGTTCCTGGGCAATATAGTTTCTCATCAAATCAACAACATTGACTTCTGGGAAAGAACCTTCAAGAGCCTTTGGCTCTTCAATAGATAGATTTTTCAATTGGGCTGTCAAGCTAGTCATGGTTGGATCAATATACTACCCTTCTCAGTTTCTTCCTAAATCCAAACAAAAATTAAAAAAAATAGCGGCAATATATCAAACATAATATATATTTCAAGAAATATTTAATACTTCGCAAAAGTGGGTATGTAGAGACAACTAATCATTGAATTACTCATTCTGCGATGAGCTACAATTGCTGTCATCCGTTCAACTCAGCTCTTCGCAGTGAAGGATTTTGAAAAAAAAAAATTTTTTTCAACCTGTGTGTCACATGGTTTATACATTTATACGTTTTTCGGATCTCAATGATTTTCGTCTTTTCAAATCAATTGGATCTTGCATTACTACATACGCTGGAATTAAACTGTGGGGTCCCCTATATAGTAGCATATCTGGTAAAATATATAATTATCGAGGCACTATAGAAGCTAATAGATAATCAATTGTTTTTTTGAATAAATAAAAAGGTATTATTATTCTTTATTTATCATATATGATATATCTAAAGAGAGTATTATATTATATCATGAATAAACAGATGTTAAAATGTCATTAGATTTTGATTAGAATCCTTGAGTAAAGAGATTAAAAATCAAATATTAATACGTTGCGTGACAAAAAAAAAATTAGCATTAACAGCGTAATCAGAATTGCATCCCGATATAGAAAGAGATTGCAAAACAAATAAAATTAAGAGTTGTTTGGAATTAATAAAGTTCAGATTTGAATTAATATTATCATTGAGAAAAAGATTTATCATAAGCCCAAATTCAATTGAGAATTCTAATAATGATTATTAGGGTTCAGGAGATTTAAACAAATCTCTTGTACCATGGCTTGTCATCGTGCATCATAGCGTCAGCATCGTAAGAAGCATCTCTCTTGGATGGTGGAACCCAGTTTGGAGAC
>ERZ1036435.178-NODE-178-length-52312-cov-11.316685_pt1 | contig 52312 bp, 30 predicted proteins | sample MGYA00514223_ERZ1036435 | MGnify/ENA primary metagenome ERZ1036435 (study PRJEB33795, sample SAMN09464927) | human gut metagenome | host: Homo sapiens | place: USA: Stanford, California | collected 2016-08 | study: EMG produced TPA metagenomics assembly of the... | reverse complement strand
GCAATATTGCTGGCCGTATCAGAACCAGCATCCTCCTTCCTCTCCATTCATGAATTAGCAAGCTTACGCAATTAGCATGACTTCCTCATCAGAACTTGCTGCTTCACTAGCTGTGTCAGACACATCTTCATCGGTTAACTCACCTTCTGTACTCTCTCCAGCACCAACGTTTAGTTCATTAAAGAATGCACTCCTCAATAACTCATCAGCTGAACTTCTCTTACTGGGATCCAACTTAAAACATTGTTCTAACACTTGGAAACACCAAAAATGGTCAGACCATATCTCCTTTTGATATTGTTTCAACTGCATCATCTTTTCGTTATCATTATCCTCTTCGATCTGTGATGGAAGATGTGGCTCTATCGAGTGGCCTTCTTCTATTTCATATTTTAAGTATGAATGTGTCTCAAAGGCTATACTGTACTCTGGAAACGTTCCGGCCTCACACTCTTTATCTAAGAGCTCGTAGACAAACTGTTTCAGCCCATGCTGGAATGGCTCTTCTCGCAGATTCTGAACACCAGCAACCTCAAAGCCCAGGCCATGGATTGCTGCACATTTTTTCATTGCTTTCCAACCAAACAAATTGCAGAGCTCCAACAAAGAATCAGTGTCGTCTAAACTTTGAAAGAGTGGGAATCTCCTGGATAATAAACTCAACAGAATTACACCTACTGACCATATATCTATCTTCGTCGTCTGCGCACCACATTTCATTAACACTTCAGGAGCACGGAACCCCCTAGTACCTGCTCTATTGGCTCTCTTAACTCTCCGCGTCTCATTCTTTGGATAGCCCTTTGTTAGATCAACCCCATTAGCGTTGCCCAATTGAACAACTTTACCATTCTGGATAGTAATAAGTGGGTGTGTGGCACTAGGTATAGTGGTATCCTTGGATTCTCTCATGATGCAAGGGCAAAAGAGTTCCTGGTTTCTATAATCCTTCATTGCAAATGCCGCGTCATCATCCTTTGCTGTTGGGAACGCCATCTCAGCTCCATGGGTAATGATATCACTTTGCATTTCAGCCAGACCAAAATCAACTAGCACACCTCTTCCGATCTCTGGGTTATATAAGAAGTTGGTTGGCTTGACGTCTCTGTGAATAATCCCTTTCGAGTGCACAAAACTTAGCGCCTGTAAGAGTTCCCACATATACATCTTGATACCCTTTATCGGAAGGTCTCGATAACAGTTCCGGAACTCCTCATGAGGGTAGTATGGAAGCACCGCCATTACCTGATCCCTGACCCGCATAGCATCACACAACGGCGCCACCCGTACACACCCAGTCAAAATATACAGCAAGTTCAGCTCGTTATAGATTCTCTGCGGCGACGACGTAACGTAGATCTTCTTCAGCGCAACATACTTCGAGTCCTTATACCAGAAGTGCGAGCTATACTTCCGCGTCACCTTCCCTTGTAGATCCTCAGCCTTGTACACACTAGAGAATGTACCTTCACCTATCTTGTCTATCAGCCTGTACTGATCCCGCAACGGCGGCACCTCCTCATAAACCTGCTCTATTTCCTGCTTGATCTCCTCAGGAATCTCATACTTGCCAACCATCGCTATCCGCTTGCCTCAGCTGCTCTTCCTGCAATCAAAAGTGGATTCCAAGCTACTTGGCACTAGTTTGGCTTTATAGTTCAAATCAATTTTTCATGACATTTTGACGCGTCGCGTGAGAAATTAAAGATTATTTGACAAACTTCCAATGAACTTTCTATTGAAAGTATAACTTCGAGCTGTAGTTTTGGGGGGACCTTTTAGCTATCATTATCCCAAACCTAAGGTACTAGAAGAAGAGTTTAAGATGTTGGCTATTGCTGTTCTGTTTTTGTCCCTGGTCGGCGCGAGCCCATTGACATTTGAGTTGTTGAAAGGTGAGAGACAATGCTTCCACACGCTAACTACAAGAACGGACTGTTCTATTTCCTATTACTACGAGGTGCTCAGCGGTACTGGTAACGATCTGAATGTGCAGTATGAGATCTTTGAGCCAGGTAACCTACACGAGCCAATTGTGAACAGGAACAACGAGCACAAGGGCCACTGGTCGTTCCCTGCCAAGCACCGCGGTGAGTACACATTCTGCTTCTATGGTGGTAAAGCCCACGACAAGATCGTCGAGCTGGAAATCACTTCTGAGTGTGGCAATGTTGCTAGCGATGTTAGAAGCCAGAGAAGAAACTTCAGAAAGAATCAAAGAGGTATCGAGGACAAAGGTGAGAGCAAGCAATTGAAGACCAAGTTGGAAGACTCTATTGATAAGATCGAGAGACAGCTGTACTCCTTGGAGAACAGCTTGGGCTACTACAAGACCAGAAACGATAGAAACCACGCTACTGTCCGCTCCACCGAGAAGAGAATCACCGCCTTCTCCTTCTACGGTATCCTATTGATCATCGGTATGAGTCTGGGCCAAATTGCCGTCCTACAATGGGTCTTTAAGGAATCCAGAAAGCAAAAAGTATAATCTTTACAAGGTATAATTTACAAGTTACAATCGACAATGCACCTTCTTTGCCGGATCACTCACATTAACGACCATTATCTTCCATCCAGTCCAAGACTTTATATTATATAGTACATAGAGCATCTCTCTGATGAGAAAACAAATGAATAGATTTCGCATGAGATAATCCCAACATAGTTTGAAAAATGTGAAGGTAACAATCAGCACCATCAATAATGCCCGGTAACGGTCATTGTGCAATCGCAATGTCCACACTGCGTTTTTTGTCTTGCTCATCGTCAACCCATTGTTTTGATCACTTGAGTTCCTGCTTAATTCAACGGAATTTTGGCAGTTGACTTCTTAAAAAGATTCTGTCCGATGAGTAATCGCCAGTCAAGTGGAAGCTGTGGACTTTTAAAATATCGCAAACATTGGACAACTCTGCTACTGAGATTTCTCTCTCATGGGTGTATATGTGTGTGAGTGCATCGGAATATTAGTTGCGGTTAAAACCTTAATTTGCCATGACCTTTAATAGGGTATATTCAAAGTACCTTTAAATTGAGATTTGAATTGCAATGAGACATATATATATATAATTATTCACAATTGCACAAATGGCTCCATATGTTCCATGGGATTGTTCATGTTGTAGCTTTCCATATCCATCACCAAGCTTATTAAAATTACACTGTAAATAATGACTGTAGGCACCGAGGAAGAGTACAAGAACTTCCAGACATTGGAAAGGCTTCCTATACCTCCTCTAGAGGCCACCCTCAAGAGATACATTGACAGAACTGAACCACTGCTGGGTAGTGAAGAAGCACAGAAGACTAAACAAGTAGTCTACTCAGAGAGTAACCTCGAGGTATTGAGCTATTTGCAGGATAAATTGTTAGAGTACGAAAACTGGCTCGCTACTTTTGAACCCCAGTCCTCATACATTGAACAATTCTGGTACAATGCCTATTTGATGTATGACTCTCCAGTGGTTCTTAACGTTAACCCATTCTTTGAGCTTGAAGATGACCCTACACTTGATTATTCGATGCGCACAGGTGTATTCCAGGAATACACATTGCAAATTAAAAGGGCATCCCGAGTGGTAACATCTGCATTGCGTTTTGCGAGTCAGATCAGGAATAATACATTAAAGCCAGATATTTTGCGGAATGATGTACCGCTGTCTATGGACCAGTACCAAAAGTTGTTTGGCTCGAGCCGGATCCCGCCAAAACCTAAGCAGCAGTCGTGCCATTTACAGACCGACTCTACGTCTCACCACATAGTTATCATGTACAAAGGTAGTTTCTACTGGTTTGATGTCCTGGATTGTCGGAATGAGCTCATATTTCAAAGCGCCGAAAAGATAGAGTGGAATTTGTACTCCATAATTATGGATAGAGAGAGGCTAAACAAGGAAAACCACAAAGGATTCTTGGAAATGGGTATTCTGACTACAGAGAGCAGAAGAACTTGGGCCAACATCCGTGAACACATACACAAGCAGGACTCTCGGCAAAATTGGCAGAATTTGAAGATTATAGACAGCGCTCTATTTGTCCTATGTCTTGATGACTACGAGTCACACCTGGATGATCCAAACTCTTTGTTAAAATTGTTTCTAACAGGCACATCTGAGATAGATTTCAATAGTCCCTTCGAGATTGATGAGTACGTGCATGCACCAAAAAACCTTCAGCGCGGCACATGCATCAACAGATGGTTTGACAAGTTACAGATCATAGTCACCAAATGCGGTAAAGCAGGTGTGAACTTTGAGCACACTGGTGTAGATGGCCATACAGTGCTGCGACTAGCCAATGAGATATACACTGATGCAATTACAAGCTTTGCACAGACAGTCACTTCAAGAACGCCGAGGACCTTGCCACAAGCAGACAGTAACCTGATAACAGTGCCTAGAAAGCTGGAGTGGCTGAAAGACGAGTATCTGTGCAGGGCGGTGCACTTTGCAGAAGTGAAATGTACAGACTTGATCTCCCAGTATGAGATAGAGAGTCTCGAGTTTGGAGGCTATGGTTCAGCGCGGATCAAGAGCGTTTTCAAGTGCTCACCAGATGCATTTGTGCAGCAGATGTTCCAAGTAGCGTTCTATGCACTTTACGGTACATTTGAAACCATATATGAGCCCGCAATGACGAAGACCTTTCTTAATGGGCGGACTGAGGCTATACGACCAGTGACTCATGACTCGATCAAATTTGTCAAATCCGTGTTCAACCACAGGAGCACGGACACTGAGCGTATAGGTCTTTTGCACAGAGCATGCCAGGAGCACACGCGCATCACCAGGGAGTGCTCCATGGGGATGGGCCAGGACAGACACCTCTATGCGTTGCAATGCATATGGCAGAAACTACAAGCTGAGACGCCAGACGACCCCATCACACACTCGACACCACCGATCTTCGAAGACAACGCATGGCACAAAATTAACAAGAACATCCTGAGCACTTCAAACTGCGGCAGTCCTGCACTGAAATGGTTTGGGTTCGGACCTGTGGACAAGGACGGGTTCGGCATAGGATACATTATCAAGGACAGCAAGATCAGTGTCACAGTGTCCTCTAGACACAGACAGACAGCACGGTTCATCACCATGCTGGACAGAGCACTTAACGAGCTGGACACCATATTCAACAGGGCACCAAAGACTATATAGCTTCAATACACTCGACCATTGTAAATAATATGTTAATTTGTATATGTGATAACATCCAACATCGTATACGACTGCGTGAATATTTGCATCGGAGACTGCTGTGGGAAAAGGGGACTTCGCTCTTCCGAGAGCACGCTTACTGATGCTGAGCAAATCCCTTGGAAGGGGGAGAGCAAAAGTATATAAGAGAACCAATTGGCGTTTTGCGAAGGCATTCGGGGTCTCCACCAGGGCTAAACGCAGACGTTCGAGATGGCCACGCACGATGTTGGTGTTACTCTTCGCAAGAGTAGGGTGAGCAAGCCCATGCTGAAGTTGAAGCTTTTGCAAGCGATGACTGGTGGTTCTTTCAAGGAGTTGCATGATATGTTGCAGAAGGAGTTTGTTCCGTATGATGACCCTAGTGTCATGGAGGTTTCCACGCTATTGCTGCACTATGCGGTCCAGGTTGCTCCTATTGCGCTGATCAAGGAGATAGTCAGGGACTATGTTGTACGTGACCCGTTCCACTTGGGGTTGCATAAGACACCAGAAGGTGATATTACTGTGAATTTGAACATAAACTACAGGGACTATAACGGTAACACGCCGTTACATTTGGCTGCATCGCAGTCCAGGGTTGATGTTGTTAATTTCTTGATGGAGTTGCCTGACATTAACGATACAATTGTAAATAATGCAGGTCAGGAACCGATCGATATGTGTAAGACTCTGGATATTGTAGCTGCAATGCAGAACAAGAGAGACGAATATGTGTCTCAGGTTGCGCAGGATCTTAGAGATGCCTTTGACAGAAGAGATTTTGACAAGTTGGAACAAATTTGGAAAATACAGAGAAACGAGGAACTACTCGATATTAACGGACTTGATCCTACCTCAGGCGACACTGTACTACATGAATTCGTTAAGAAGAAAGATGTACAGATGTGCAAATGGCTAGTTGACCATGGGGCAGATCCACTGCGGAGAAACGCAAAGGCTCTGTTACCAATTGACTTGCTTGGCCCTACCTCACCAAGTAAACACCAGGGCTCTTCCTCTGAATTAAGAAACTACATAGAGACAGTCACAAGAGACAGAAATGTCGTCAACGTCTCAGAGACCGATCATCAAACCCATGCCCCAACTTACAAAGGCCAATTGAAAAAATGGACCAACATAGCGAAGGGTTTTCAGACACGATGGTTTGTGCTCTCTGAAGATGGATATTTAAGATATTACAAGAACAGGCCAAAGGAAGGCAGTTCTCCTCGTGATAAAGTTCATTTATCTAAATGTCGTCTTTTCTCCAATAGCCATGAAAAGGTCAAATTTGAGCTATTGATTGGCGACCAGGGTAGATGGAGACTAAAAGGTACTAATCCAGCTGAGGCAAAGAAATGGATTGCCGCTATCCAAGCAGGTATAAGTTACGCAAATGCAAAACACTCACAGAAACAACCTTCCAATAGATCCGTTATTTCGGGTAGCGCCAATGAAGGCCAATCCAGAAGTGCTCCATCTCTACAACCTGCTAAACCAAATAGAAGTCGTGCCAATAGTTCTACGTCTCAAAGGATTAGCCAAGTTCAAAAGGGATTGAAACCCCCTGTCTTAGGAATTTCAACTGATCATAGCAACTATGGCAGTAACGCTAGTGATGCAGAAAGTGTTGTTGGTAGCTTGAATATCAACACTAACAGACTGCGTCGTGACATGTCTCCGTTGACCCCAATGTCTAACTCTCTGAATTCTCCAATTTTGAAAGACGAAAGTTTTAACAGTCCAACCTTAGAGTCGCTATTAGGTAAGGATAAACTGAATGCCATTGATCCATATGCCAAAGATTCGGACGAAGACATTGATGAGATATTAGTGAAGCCCATAGATCCTGATGAAGAATACTTGAAAACGCAATATGGTCCATTTATTGAGAACCTTAATGTATATAAGAAGACAATATCTATGCAATTGGCATCTGTGTTGGAAGTATTAGACACCACTGACATTTCCTCTTCCGACCTGTCGACTTTGAGAGGGACTATCCAAAATACTGTGGACACATTCAACAACTTGGCCAAGTTGGGTGCTGAGAGAGACAGAAAGTTAGTTCAAATAATCACTAAGCATAGAGATGTCAACAATGTATGGATTGACTCCGTCAAGGAGCTGGAACTAGAATTAAACAAGAAAGAAGACCTGTTAGAAGCATTAACAAAGGAACGTAGACACTTAAGAAAGGAATTAAACCAAGAGCTACAAGAAACCGCTGATCAGGACAATAAGATGATTAAAAGAGCTTCTACTGTAATTTCCAGGTTCCTAAATGTAACCAAATCTGTTGTTGAGGATGGCAACGGTGACGAGTTCTATGACGCAGAAGAGTTGATAGACGAAATTGGTTCCATTCCAGATACCACCCCAGGCGAGATGTCTGAGGCTAAAGAAATGCGTGAGCAAATAAAAACCATGGTTCCAGAACAACCCGCTGAAAGCAAGGTCGAACATGAAGAAACATCTGAAAAGAAAGAGGTAGAGCAGGCTGAAACCAAGCCAGCTCCTGAACAGAAAGCTATCAGCAAGGAGCAAGAAAAGATGGAAGCGATCAAAGAGCAAACATCCAAACCAACCGACGAAGAGAGTACTTTGCGAGAGACTGCGACTTCTACCGCTAGTGTCAAAGGTGAATCGAACGAAATAGAGCTGCAAAGAAAGCTGTTTGCCAGCTCGAAGATGAAATCCCAAACTGAGTCTCAGAAAGCCAAGGAGAAATTGTTGTTGGAGGAAGGCTCATTCTTTGGTTATGATGAAGGTGTGAGAAAGAGATTGAAGCTGGATGAAGATGATAGGCCTAAGATCAGTCTGTGGGGTGTGCTTAAGTCCATGGTCGGTAAGGATATGACCAAGATGACATTGCCTGTGGCGTTCAATGAACCAACGTCTTTGCTGCAGCGTGTTGCCGAAGATTTAGAGTACTCCGAATTGCTGGACAAAGCTGTGCAATTTGAGGACTCTACGCTAAGATTACTGTATGTGTCTATCTTTACTGCGTCCGCGTATGCGTCTACGACCAAGAGAGTTGCGAAACCCTTCAATCCGCTGCTTGGTGAGACATTTGAGTACGCCAGACCGGACAAGCAGTACAGGTTTTTCGCGGAGCAAGTCTCCCACCACCCACCTATCTCTGCCACGTACACCGAGTCCCCCCGCTGGGATTTCTGGGGTGAGTCATACGTCGACACGCACTTCAACGGTAGACAGTTCAACGTCAAGCACCTGGGGCTGTGGTACATCAACCTGCTACCGAACAGCACTGACCGCAAGGAGCTGTACACGTTCAAGAAGCCCAACAACAACGTCATCGGTATCCTGGTGGGCAACCCGCAAGTGGACAACTACGGTGAGGTGGTGATCACCAACCACACCACGGGCGACTACTGTAAGCTGTACTTCAAGGCGCGCGGCTGGCGTTCGTCGAGCGCGTACGAGGTGAAAGGTGAAGTGTTCGACAAGGACAACAAGAAGCACTGGGTGCTGGGCGGCCACTGGCACGACTCCATCTACGCCAAGCACGTCAACGGCAAGGACAAGGACGAGATAGCGCTGGACCACAAGAAGACGCACACCGCGACGGAGCCCACCCGCGACGGCAGCAAGTTCCTGGTGTGGAAGGTGAACCCTCGACCAGACGCTCCTTTCCACTTGACCCCATTCGCCATCACCCTGAACGCCCCACAGAAACACCTGATCCCATGGCTCGCACCCACGGACACCAGACTGAGACCCGACCAGCGCGCCATGGAGGACGGCCAGTACGACCTCGCCGCCGAGGAGAAGCACCACGTCGAGGAGAAGCAGAGAGCAGCCCGCCGCACCCGCGAGGAGCAGAACATCCAGTACAAGCCGCTCTGGTTCACCAAGGAAACCCACCCGGTAACAAAGAAGCCATACTGGAAGTTCCACGGAGACTACTGGCAGCAGCGTAAGAACCACCAGCTCAAGGGCAAAGCAGACATCTTCTAGGTATTATATACTATATACCATATACCATATACTATAACTATAACTATCAAACTATGTGCAGTATGGCGAAGTCTATCAGGGATTACTAAAACTCCGTGGACTGTTACTTCCGTGGAACAGCGAAGAACACACAAGAAGCTAAAAGAATAAATCCACAGAAACACCCGCACACTCAGAACTGGAAAAAAATTGCTTTTTTTTTTTCTTCTCACTTCGTTGTTGAGCCTCTCAAATTACGCAAGAAAGCAGCTGGAAATGCACAGAAACACGCGCAGAGAAGGTCCAGATCAGAAACACCAAGCCCGTAGATCTTCCTGAATGGTTGAGGGCTGTGCGGGTGATTCTGTGGACCCTTCCTGCTAATTTCTGGCTTTGGGGGGGGGGAGACCCCCCCCCCCCAAAATGTCCGTTCATATATAAAGGAGCCCTGGTGGCGGTGGTGGCAATTCTATTAAAACTTTCCTCTCGAGAGCGGTAACGAGGATGACGTCTATAGATTTGGGACTGAAGAGGACGCTGACGGATGTTTTGGAGGATGAGCTGTACAATATGCGGTTGCGGGAGCAGGAGACGGCGCAGGAGCAGCTTGATCTGCGGGAGGCCGGGAAGGTGCGGCAGGTGCAGTTGCAGCAGCAGCAGATGTTCAGCCAGTATGCTGACCCGAGTGTGACGATGATGTCGGGCGATGTGGCGTGTGAGGGTGTGCTGAGTACAGCGCCAGCGAACTTACTGGCGAACCCGGACATACGGCAGGCGCCAGCACCCCAGGCGCAGGCTCAGATGCTGCAGGTGAACCCGGAAGTGCTGATATCGTATGCTAACAAGAACAGCGCGCATATGAACGTGTCCGCGGTGGACGACAAGCTTAATAGGGGTCTGGTAGACGAGAACTCGTACTATGACGATGTGGACTATAGCAGCATGAACGCCAAGATGGCGGACTGGCAGCTGGACGATAACGACGCTATGCTCGACAACAACGATGCGCGCCTGATATTCGACAACGAGTTTGCCGACGACGATGACCTGAGTGACGACGAGAACTTGTTCGACGAGGGTCTAGAGAACTACCACAACGAACTCGTTTCTTCCAACTCCCCCATAGAATCCCTGGATGTCGCTGAACACAAGGAGTCCGTAGACGATAGACTACGGAAATACCACCTAGACAACATCCAGAACATCCTAAGCAAAACATCAACTAACGATAAAGATATACTGCAGATAAAACTACCTTCAGATTTCACAACTACCAACCTACATAGCACAAACCCATCTGGTCTGATTGAGGATCCATCTCAGCTGGTTCTAGGGAGCTCTAAGAAGATTACCGAGGATACCCATGTAGAGGAGGAGAGCAAGAACTTACCAGACTTAACTGAATTAACCTCAGCCACAGAGATCGAAGACATCCTGCTGGCTGTGGACTCAGACGACGATGACTTATACACCAAACCTATTGCAAAACAAACCACAAAGAAAGATAACTCAAAACCGGTTGAGAAGACAGTTGTAGAGAAAACTTCATCGGTTACCAAGGCTGGCTCTAACCACAGCAGAAGCACATTGGCTAGACCAACTGCTCACGCACGTAAGTTGAGTTCTTCAAGAAAGCAAGCTCCAAAGGTCTACAACCCAAAGACTACAACGAAGAGCACTCACACCCATTCCAAGAACAACGCAACACATGAAGCTTTTGTTTGTGAGCTGGTAAACAGTGTAACAAATGAGGTTTGCGGTGCGCAATTCTCTAGAACTTACGATTTAACCAGACACCAAAACACCATTCATGCCAAGAAGAGGTCCATTTTCCGTTGCTCTGAGTGTATCCGTGCCCTGGGTGACGAAGGTTTTCAAAAGACTTTCTCAAGATTAGATGCACTAACAAGACATATTAAGGCTAAGCATGAAAATTTGTCCCTGGAGGAACGCCAACAGGTTACTAAATATGCCAAGTCTAACATCGGATTTGTCACTGCATAAATACCCCCAACATCATTCAAATTTCTTTTAAAATTTCGGATACATCATTCTAATTTTTTTTTTTTATGTAAATATGGCAACTACATATTATTCGGTCACTTTTAAGATATATTCTAACGCATTATGAAAATATAGAAACTATAAATTTAATAATTATTAACTCTCATACAACTTAGAAAAATAACTTTTGATAATGTTGAGTTTAATCTTTGTCAGTGATCAGTAGATGCCCTAAATATTAACTTCCGGTGCAAAAGCTAAAACTGCAGTCAATTGCTTGTAACCTTTTGTTGAAAAATCATATAATATATAATAAATTAAAATTTTTTTATACCCAAATTATTAAAAGTCTATACATATAATCTCAAGTTAAATATCGTTCTCATTATCATTAAGTATTACGGCCTCTCATTTATCGATTAAAATAATTAAACGTTATAATTGTTTTCTGATTAATCAGATTAGTGAGGACCTAAGGGTTTTCTTCAAAACCTTCCTTACGCACTTTTTCAGCATTGATCTTAGCAAGCTCAGGGTCCAGGTAGTATTTTCTTAAAAACTTGAAGTTGTTTGTCTTGTCCAATTCTATAACCAATGGAATACCATTTGGAATGTCAACTCCTTTGATATCTTCATCAGAAACACCCTCGAGAATTTTCAACAGGGATCTAACAGAGCTACCGTGACCAACAATTAGACAGGAGTCAAGATCAAATTCTTTAGCCACTTTCAAGATAATCTCATCAAGGAAAGGTTCTAATCTAGCCACCACATCAGAAAGGGACTCTGAGTACGGTAGCTTAATATTCTGGTTCAGTTCTTCTAACTCATATTTCAATGACCTGTTGGGTTCTTTGAACTCATAACCAGTGGCAGCACCTAAGTCATGTTTCTGAATCATCTCTTTCTCGAGATCAACTTCTGGTGGCCTGCCGTTATAGTCTCTTCGAATGTACATGTACTGTTCTTCACCATATTCTTTCAAGACTTTTGGCTTTCTTTGCCCCTGCCAAGCACCGTAGTGTCTTTCATTGAGCCTCCATGTCCTCAACACAGGGATTTCATTACTTATAGGGTTCTCTTCCTTCTCACTCAACAGGTAGCTTCTTATCTCAGCCAATGTATAGATATAGTCAAATACCACAAACACGGGATTATTGAATTGACCACTTACCTCGTCTTTCTTCCCCAATTGCAGCTCATTGAGGATAACATCCATAGTTTGCTCGGTTCTGAGCAGTCTGGAAGTAAAACCGATCTGAGGCAACGTAATACCATTGCTCTTACAATGCTGAGCAATCAATTGACCAGCATTCTTGGCCTGGGAACGCCCTTTATCGGTCAATTTAGCATCAATCCACCCACAAAAGATATTCTCATGGTTCAAATCACTCTGCCCATGCCTCAATATAAACAACTTTAGCGTCGACATGGCTGCGTGCTCCACTTGTAGCAGTTGTAGAAGTGGCTATCAATAGAAATGACTCTTCTTATAAGTCCTTATATTCCTTTGCCTTCCCATTGTTTGCCCGGTTTGTCGTCCGTTTTAGTGGGATTCCAGTCACTTTTTGCAGAAATTTTCTGGGATTCCACTTGCGATGAGCTTCGATTAGTGAGTAAGAATATATTTGGGCTTATACGTGAATTTATACACTTGCTGAACCTTTTACATGAGATGAATATGGAGATGGTGAAAGTCTGACTATAATGGGGTTTATGACATTAGACAGAAAGACAGAACGTTAGAGAGACGTTTTACTAAAACTAAAATTAATGAGGGTTTCCTAACCTTTTAATAAAAAAACATATAGTACAAATCATTTTTTTTGAGCGATTGCTGGCATTCCTACCTATGGCTGCTCTTTTGTAAGCTTCTGTAGAAAACTACCATAGTAATTTGCAAGCCTCAAGTGTATTCGTAGTCAAAACTAGGTTTGCCTTCTAATTTTAATGCATTTGGGACATTGCAAAGAATTTCATAGGAATAGGGCAACAATTCTTCAAAAAGTTATTAATGGAGGGAAATAATAAAAGATAATAAAAGTGAGTTAAAACTGGGTTATAACAAAAATTTTTTTTTGAGTATATTTTTAAATCTCAATCAGCGATGCATTCCAATTCTTCGATCATATCTGGCAAGTTCTTCATTGGGACGTTGTTGTAAACAATTTGGTAGACTGCTTCGAACAATGGGAACTCATGAGTCATCTCACAAGTCTCCAACCATTCGTGGACTTCTTTACAAGTAATGATACCCTGTGCGGACTGGCCATTTAGTAGTTCCTTTTCGGCATCGAGAGCAGACTTACCGGTCTTGGCCATATGCTTAGCAACTCTGACGTTTCTACCACCGGAGCAAGTGGTAATTAGATCAGCGACACCTGCAGATTCTTGGTAGTAAGTTTGAACTCTGGATTCTGGGAAGAACATTTGGCCGAACTTGATGATTTCACCTAGACCGACTCTTTGAATTGCGGCAGCAGCGTTGTTACCCCAGCCTAGACCCTCAACAAACCCACAACCCAGAGCAACAACGTTCTTTAGAGCACCTGCAATGGAGATACCTGCAACATCTTCGATAACATTGACATGGAAGTATGGTCTGTGGAACAGAGCCTTTAGCAACTTGTGGTCGACGTCCTTTCCTTCACCTCTGAAGTCCTTTGGAATGTGGTAAGCAACGGTAGTCTCAGACCAGTGCTCCTTTGCGACTTCTGGGGCCAAGTTAGCACCGGATAGTGCACCACACTGTATTCCCAACTCATCGGTCACATAAGAGGACAAAAGCTGTACACCTTTCTTGCCAACTTCAAAACCTTTCAGACAAGAGATGGCTCTGACGTGTGGCCCGACGTGGTTCTTCAAGTTTGACACAATACGGGGCAAGAACTGGTGAGGGATGTTGAAGATCAGTATGTCGGCACCTTTCACTGAGTCGATCAGGTTTGGGTTAGCGACCAGGTTCTCAGGCAGCTTGATGTCAGGCAAGTACTTGACGTTCTCGTGCTGCTCATTGATAATCTCAGTCAGGTTCTTGCCGTCGATCTTCTCTTCGAACACCCACATGTCCACACGGGACACAAACAGGTGTGGGTTCAAAGCAGTGTTCTCAGCAACAACTTTGGCAATAGTGGTACCCCAGTTACCGGAACCAATCACGGTGACCTTGAATGGGTGCTCAAGGGCTTGCAAAGACGTGGTGGATGGCTGAGAGCGGCGCAGCGAGATGTCATCGTTCTTTATAGACTCATTCAAGATATGAGAGGTCTGGTTCAACCTGCCTGCAGCGGAGTTAGACATGTCTTTATACAGGTGTAGCGATGTTTTTTTTTATGGGGTCTGTCCTCAATAATAGAACTAAAATACCAAAGAATTTGAAGTGCGAGGAAAGAATCAGTGTAAATAGTCTTAATATATATCCTCACACCAGCCAAAGACACTAGACTAGTGAAAGAGGGTCTTCCCATGACCCCACACTTGTAAACCGGAACTGACTAATCCCCGAAGAGATGATGCAAGTTCCAGTTGCAACTAACTGCTAGTTGTAACTGGGCAGTGCAAAGATGGCAGTGCAAAATGGCAATGCAAATAGCAATGCTAGAGACTGTGCAGTGCAGAATGTGCTGATAAGAGAGCAGTGATGGCTGTTCCAATAAGAATCCGTCGCATGATCCTGTGGGCAAGGCAGTGATAAAACAAAAGTCAGTGATAACTCGTCGTGTGACGAACTTGGAATTCCACTTTAAGATGGCAGGGCATCCAGAGGGCCTGCAATTCCGGTTTTAGTTCTCGCAAATTGCGATATATATCGTTGTCGACACATTCGTGGTCGATACGATTGAGGTCGATGTATTCGTGGTCTAACACTGTGGCCGTGATCAGTACGTCGTGGTCGATACCGATCGCACATATACTTCCCGTTGCATTATGCCCTTTCGCAATGAGTTGTTACAAACGTTGCAACTTGCAACCAGAGCTCGAAGAGTATAAGTACTTGCATGTGATCCTGGTCTTTAAAATGACTTCTCCCACAAACTCGAGACTTCTTCCTCCCTTCAACTGTGTATGGGGTTTCTTTATTAGAGTAGGATTATGAGTAATCGTGTTACAAAAGTGGGCTCTTGCTGCAAAAGAAGGCAAAAGTAGGACAGTATATATATGGACCAGACATGGTTTCTTTTATAAACGGCACGGACAGGCTGCCAGGGTCGTCTTCTAGCTCTTCTCTCAGTGGGAGGAAGTCATCGCTGAGGAAACTGTTCTTTCGATCCTCTGATGAGATACCCAGCATCGCACCAAAGAGCTCGAGCATACATCTGAACCCGACCACGTCCACGCCAGTATCGAGCGAACATAGGCCCTTCCCACATAACTTACATAGTCCTCTGAACTATACCACAAGACACCTGTCACAGAGACACACCTCATCGGCATCTCAGCTCGAGATGTTACACCCAGTAGAAGCACTGATGCATAGGAAACTGCCGGAGACATGGCCCGACATCCCAACTGTGCATGAACCACAGGAAAAGAAGAAACAACCGCCCTTGAAAAGGTTCCTGAAGAAGTTCAATAGCTCCTCGAATAGCTCCAGCACGGATGACTCTTACAACGCAAGCTCCTCGATGGTTACCCCCGTGACATATAAACAAACTGTGCTGACGGACTACGTGGATACGCCCATGGAGCTGATTCACAAGTATGGCATCCCAGGAAAGAAGATCGGCGAAGGCGCATCGGGCTCAGTCTCGATAGTTAAGAAGAGCAATGGGCAGCAGTACGCCGTAAAGATGTTCAGAACTTCGCCTAACTCAACACAGGAGCAGATAGAGAAATACTGCAAGAAGATTACCGCAGAGTTCTGCATGGGCTCCACATTACACCATGCCAACGTTATAGAGACATTCGACATAATACGGGAGGGCAACAGCTTGCTGATGGTAATGGAATATGCTCCTTACGACTTCTTCGACCTGGTAATGACCAACACAATGTCCCCGGATGAGATATCCTGCTACTTCAAGCAGTTATGCCATGGCGTAAATTACTTGCATGCTATGGGCATCGCACATAGGGACTTAAAACTTGACAATTGCGTGGTCACCAATGATGGCATATTAAAATTGATAGATTTTGGCAGTGCTGTTATATTTCAATACCCATACGAGAGAAACATAGTTAAAGCAACAGGCATAGTGGGCTCTGATCCATACCTTTCGCCAGAACTGCTTGAGATGAATCATTATGACCCTAGGCTAGCAGATGTTTGGTCCTTAGCGATTATTTATTACTGCATGACCTTGAAAAGATTCCCATGGAAGGCACCAAGAAAGCAGTTCAACTCATTTAGATTGTTCTGTGAGGATCCAGATGATGAGAACGATTTCAGCAAGGGCCCCATGAAGGTTTTACGACAATTACCTTCATATTCAAGAGACCTGATTGGCAAGATGCTCGAGTTAGAAGTAAAAGATCGTTATTATTTAGAGCAAGTCATGAAACATGAATGGTTTCAAAGCATAGAAGTATGCATAGCAGACTCAAAGGGCGAGTTACTGTACAAACCTAAAACACACATACACCACTTGGAGACTGAATTAAAAGTCTCTAATACATGATGATTATTAAGAATATCCTGTGACCTGTAACAGAGGAAACAAACAGCAGGCATTAATGCTCTGAGAAGCATCATTCAGGTAACAAGTAAATAGACACCAAAAATACAATGCATTCCAATGGCCTTACATACTCACAAAGTGTGTTCTGGCTCTTTGGACTATTTTGTCATGACTCAAAGCACATTAATTGATCGAGTACATACATAACCTAATAATAAAATAAATATTCACAATTCCATAGCATTATCTCCAGAATTAGAAACGCATAGACTTTTATCCAGTTGGTACGAACAAGCTGCTAACTATTATCATCTTGGAAACCACTTTTCGGACTTCACTGACGGATTCCCTTTCTGCTATTGGCAGATGGGGTTACTGACAGGAAGCCATTAGAAATAAAAGGAATAGACGTACATAGATGTTGATCAACACTGTCTCAGTAATTGCTCAACGAAATAACACCTCTGCTACTAGTAAATTTCATATTGCATACAAAAACATGCTATCACGATTTAGTGGGATTGCTACAAGAAACCCATTAAGGGCAAGCAGTCTTATTTTGAAGGGACTTCCTAATAGAAATGCCAAAATTGTACAACTATTATCCTTGACAAGTGTGACAAGGAGTACTCAATCACTGCCTGCACTAAGATCGAGTAACCAATTACTTAATATCCCACCATGCCAACCAAGAACATTAAACAAAGTGCTAAAGAGAGGGTTTCATACTACAAGCAAGAAGTCAATCAAGTTCATCTTTTCGAAGGGGGATAAAGACAATCATAATAAGACGAAGTACTATTCAATACCGACGCCTGTGGTTATATTATCTACAATAGGTGGGTTTGTGCTTTTATTCACAATCCTACCATTCCTATTCACTTTTGGATTCCCATTCTTGATAGGTATGATAGTATTCTTTCAATTTAGAAGATGGAAGACACATCAGCTGTATAAGAAGATGGCAGAGGCTTTACAAGATTCGCAGATTAATATGAAGAATAATCAATTGATGTCACTGAAATATAGACTAATAGAACAAGGGTTACCTATGTTAACTAATTTCTCAAACAAGACCACGAAACAGCTGTCCAGCAGGGGTGAGACGTTGATCAACCAGTTGCAACAGAGGATTAAAGAATCATTTGCTAACAACGACAATAATATTGCCAATGTTTTTGTCCCACAAGGCCACAAGCTATCAGAATATGAACTACTGTTGCCCCACCACACTTTCAAGAGCTACACAAAGAAACTTCCTCACGATCAAGATATTGGGCTTTTGTCCTTGAATCTTTACATGAGACGCAGACAGCATAGGAATATCAAAGTTGCCATGCCTATTCCTGTCGAGTTAAATCTCGGCAATAAGGTTGCAAATGTATATTTTGTCTATAAAGGGGATACTGCAAGAGGGCTTCTAAACACACAAATTCTTCTCGAGGCTGCAAAAGCTGGCGTAGATCTCCAGGAAATTAAATCTTCCACGCAATTCCTTATCTCAATCGTACCACTAGACTCATGGCTCCCAACCCAGTACATAATCGCTGATGCAGGTTCCCTCGGCTCGTTCAACGAGGATCCATCATCCTCCAGCCGTGAATTTGTCATCAACAACAAATCCAAATAGACTTAACAAACCATGATAACTAACAAGATATATATTCCCAATAACTCATTAATAACATAGCAGTAAATACTACACTATTGTCGAAGAACTAGACAATACTATAAGCTCTATACAGCTCATCGCATACTTTAAATAACGTCCTTAATGATATTAAATTTCAAGACCATAAAATCCCAAAATTGCGACTTTGTAAACAATAATAGAATTCGGACTTATTATCAACTAAATGGTTAGAGTTATTAGACCAGACTAGTAGTTTCAACCAAGTTATCCTTGGTTTTATGCAATAGCTAGTATAGATAACACGCACTCTGATAAAATTTTCTACTATTATTGTCTTCTTTACCAGAAAGTCAGAACGTTGTTATTGTGACAGGGTACTGGGAGCAATATATATTTTGCAATTACCACTGAAGCTATCTAGACACATACTCAATTTCAAGAAGAGTTTTTATTACAACGATAAATTATAAAGAGAACCAGTTGGAGCGGCGAGTTGAGGCAAAAAATATGGGGAATCCATATCACAGTGAATCAGATCAAATATGGCGCATCTCAAGTCAAGATTCTGATGATGGAGAGATCGGGAACCCACCTAAACTGAGTAATTTTGGTTCAGAACTTATATCTGATGCAATAGAGAAAATCAATCCCAACCGGTCAGATAAGAAACTGATATCTGAAGAGACACGAATACACGAGTCTCACAGTCAGCAACTGAATACTGATATAAACCAGTCCACTAGAGTTACGCATAGTGCAAGTAGCCCATTATACTTTGAGGACACGTCTCCATCAACAATGTTTGTGCAATCTCAAGCTTCTGCGCAACCAAGTGCCACAACATATGATATCAGCTCGCAGGATTATTCGGATTCAAGTAAGAGTTTTATAAAACTCAAATCAAAACAGGATACTTTGAAGCAAGAACTTACTACCAGATATAGTGAAAGAAGGACAAGACGATTTTTGCATGCTACAAATAGAACTACAAAACTGGGACCAGCTCTAAGGAACTTAACATCGCCAGCCTTGGCTATAAATGATAATAATTCAATAGATAACAAGATGAATGAAACTAGAAAAGTGAACTCTAGCTTTGATACCAACAATGCATATGTGGATTTTCATCAGACTAAACAAGACATATATACATCTGGAGAAGAGCACAATAATACGAAGGATAATGGAAAAATAGGAGCAACACAACAGAATGATTACTCCGACATAAATATTCATGAATGCAATCCCATTCAATATATGAAGATGCATAACTTGCCCACTAGTGAACTTTCTAAAATTTCAAAGGCATATTTTGAAAAGCAGAAAGAGGAAAACAGAAAAAAAGCCTTAAAAAATGTGAATATGAAGCAATCTTTAAATTACGACCTGAAACACTACTCTAACTCTTTTCCTAGCATCGAATCCGGCAAGGAGAATAACCTAATTCATAACACTGAGATTGAGGATTTTAATGGAAGAGGACATTCAACAAACAACCATAGCAGCTCATATTTAAGTAACTCACACTCACATCCAGTATCGACTCAATTTGTCGAATCAGCAAATATAGAACTCGAGAAACCTACACTTAAAAAGAGTTTAAGCAATGCTGATTCATATAGACATACACAGAGAGAAGCTTTACAAAATATAGATGTTAACTCAAATGTAAGGGATGGTGCTATTGACTATAAAAGACAAAAAATAGCATTAAAAGATAGCGAATTCGATGGGATATTGGACAAGAAAAAATATCGAGGTATAAAAAGAGTTGAAATTGTCGAACCACCAACTTCTACACGTCCCCCTAGCCGCAAAAATGTGGTCAGTGTAAATGGTACCGAATATGAACGTGTCGAACTTTTAGGACGGGGTGGTTCATCTAACGTATATAAGGTACGAGGTCTCAAGAATAGGGTTTACGCTTTGAAAAAGGTATCCTTTGATGAATTTGATGAATCCAGTGTAGAAGGTTTTAAAGGTGAGATCAGCTTATTGAAACAATTACAGAACCAGAATAGAGTTGTTCAATTATATGATTTCGAGATGGGTTCCGGTGTTTTATATCTCTTAATGGAGTGTGGTGATTATGACCTCTCTCAAGTGCTCCATCAAAGGGCCAATCAACCATTTGACATGGAGTTTATAAGATATCATGCAAGAGAAATGGTCACTTGTGTAAAAGTAGTGCACGATGCAGGCATTGTGCATTCGGATCTAAAACCGGCAAATTTTGTTTTTGTTAAGGGTATATTAAAAATTATTGATTTTGGTATTGCCAACGCTGTTCCAGACCACACTGTTAACATTTACAGAGATATGCAAATTGGTACACCAAACTATATGGCACCAGAGGCGCTTGTTGCTAACAACTATACTGCAGACAATGACGGCAAATATGATCAAAAGACAAATAAATGGAAAATTGGTAAACCTGCAGATATTTGGTCGTGCGGATGTATTATATATCAAATGATCTATGGTAAACCACCATACGCCAAATATCAGGGACAGGAGAGACTACTCTCCATAATGGATCCAAATGTCAAAATTGAATATAAAGAAGTTCTCCCCGATAAAACTGTAATCCCGAGCTTGGCTTTAGAGCTGATGCAATACTGCCTAATGAGAAACCCTGAAGAAAGATGGTCTGCATTGCAGATTCTCGACTCACCATTTTTAAACCCATTGATGGTATCGCAAGATTTCATCAAGAATTTGATAACTACTGCAGTATCTTATGGTGCTAGAGAAGGTGATGTCTCTCCATCAAGGTTAGAGGCGCTTACTGATAGCGTTCTCGCAAGACTAGCTGATTTTAGAATGCATTGATAAAAAATTGTAACTTTAAAATTCCAGCATAATTAAATGAACATGGAACGACCCAGCATATCCAATGATCTTTCAATATATATTTAAAAAGTGGTACACCACAACTATAGTATTTTTAATTTTTTATACATGCATTACTAAGCTAATAGATTAATATTTAGTTCATTAGAATAGTGTCCATGTCTATCGAGGACCGAATTTGCTCATTGCGGCTGCCCCGCTTTCTCTCCATTCTTGCTTAGTTAACCACATGTGGTCTTTATCAGCCATGATACTGGCAAGGACAGCACCACCAATAAACACCATATGTCTTCTTCTTGGAGGATCTTCAATTCTTACCTTGAACTTGTCTAATCTTGTTGGATCATTATTCAATACTCTAGTGAACCATAATTGTTTTAGTTCCTTCTCTAACCTGGATGGCAAACCTGGGTACATACTTGAACCACCAGATAGGACAATTGCCTTGTACAGTGAACTTCTCACATCCACATCAGCCGATTGAATTGTGTTAAATAAAAGCTCCCCAATACCAGCTTGTTCAACATCTACCAAGTTTGGTTGGAATAAACATTCTGGAGCTTCGAAACGTTCTTGACCAACTTTAATTATTCTACCGTCAGGTAGTTCATAGTTTTCCACAAGTGTTGTAGTCTCTCTTGCTAACTTTGTATCGAGATCCAAATCATATGAAACATAACATAACTTCTCTTTTATTTGACGAACAGTTTCGAAATCAGCACTTCTATTGAATGCATAACCACGACGTGATAGTAGATCAATCAGGTGTCTAGTGACGTCTCTACCTGCCACATCCAGCCTTCTTGTCAAATGGTTTAACACCACAGATTCATACACTGGGACAATATGAGTAACACCGTCACCAGAGTCCACCACCACACCAGAAGATAGACCTTGGGCGTATAGGGCTAGTACGGCTTGGATTGCAACATAAACACCACCAAAGTCATACTTCTCAAACATAACTTCACACATTTGCTCTCTATTTTTCACTGGATTCATTGGTGGTTCTGTAAGCAAGATCTTACCTCCTGAAGTTGTTGGAAGTTGCATTTGGTTGAAGAAGGCATAATCCCATAATAATTCCATGTCAGTCCAATTCTTAATAATACCATTTTCCATAGGGTAAGAGATTTGCAGATAGGAACGCACATCACTGGCCTCGTCACCAATCATTATGTCCTTCAATGGCTTGTTAATTGTAGCACGCTCTTCCGCTCTCAGGATAGGACGACCCACAATGGAGGGGAATGTGTAGTCTGGGAAGTTCTCCCCAGCTCTACCAATCTTAACAAAACCAGTACCTTGGTCCAGAACTATTTAGTAGTATGGTTTATTCGGTTTCCCCGTTCATAACACTGAAACGCTATGCAAATATTGACCAATGCCTTTATCTAGTAATGTAAAAGAGGGCCAAAGTGGTCTGCATATTTCAATTCTGCATAAGAGAAACCAATAATTCACAACTTGTTAGTAAATCAAAATTCGGCAATTGAATAAGGCTAGAGTCACATAATAGGAATATTAAAGTAAAAAACAAAAGCTCCGCATTATGGTATACCCTGCCATCTAATTATCAGCTAGCCCAAAGAGCCGATCCCAGCAGCAGGAAAGCACCCAAAAAGCCACAGAAGTAAAGTAACATACCAATTGGGTTGTGTGGATCCATTATTCCTTCAATCTAGAGTGTTTTCTATGCGTTTGATTAGCCGCTAAATACAGGTTAACTCCACTCTGATGCAACAACTACCTCAGCCTTATAGCTTTTGCTGTCTTCTTATAGGGGATTGCCAACAGGCTTCCCGGCCAAATTTGTCCCTCGAGGAAAGGTATGTCGTTATTTGTGATATATGATATGAATGCTAATAGAGTAGTGAGATAGAGAGAGTAGCAATATTACAAAGCTGAGTTACTATACACTTTTGGGTCACACCAGGCCTTGTTTCTTTAGTTCTTCGTATATATCTTTGCTCATGACGTTGCCTTCTTTGTCTTCGACTTCTTCGGCTAGCTCTTGTGTAGTGTTGCGCTGCATTTGTTTCCAAAGGGCCTGGGCTTCTTTGATCTTCGTGATACCATGGAAGGCACTGGACGGCTCTATACCGAGGCACTTGAGGTGGTAGGTGTGTGTTGGCCCGCTAAAGTGCTTGTCGAAGTTCTTGTGGCCCTTGTACACCTGGTTTCCACATATCTCACACTCTTGGCCCACGTCCAGGCCTTGTAGTTTGTAAAGCCAGTATGGAATAGGCAATCCATCTGGTCCAAGAGGCATGTCTTCACCAAGTCCCAGCATTTCTTTGAGTTCATCCTTTGTTTTGGATTTGCTATTGTCTTCCTCTACATCACCTTCCTTTTCGGTAGGGTCATAGACGGGCCTATGGTACTCTTGTGTTAGTTTCTCCATTTCTTCCAGTCTCTCCTTGTTAGTGAAAGCCATTTTTCTGTCTACATACTCTTTTGTGTTTTCAAACTCCTCTCGCATACAAGACACGTATACATGCAACTTGAACTCAGCTCTGAAAGAATCGTGGTAGTTGCTCACACTTTTTGAATGAGCTTTGCCCGTCCGGTGGCTATCATATATATGTGCGCTATTGAACATCTTATCACAATAGAGGCAGTAATAGCTACCTGAATCTGTAATAATCGCTTTCGTAACATGGTTTTCAAAATCACGATGCAATTTACCCTTTATTTGCTCCTCATTTAACAAAATATTTCTTTTGAAGTATTGCGTCTCAACAAAGTCACAGGCCTCTACCACAAACTCACAGTAACCCTTTGTCTTGCGGTCCATAATGGGATCCAATAAATATTTCTTGGCATCAATAAATTTCTCCAAGTTAGAGATAAATTTCGGATATGTGAGGTTACCATCCTTGACAATATTCAGCCATCTTCTGTATAGCGGTTCAAAATCTATAATAAATCCATCTTGCTCATCCTTCTGGAAAATTGTATTGATATCAAGCAAAGAACATCTCTCAGAGACCAACTTACCATTACCTAGATTCATATTATACCTATTAATGGTTTCATCAATATCAAGTAATCTGCTAGAATTACTTTTGGAGATAGAGTCGTCTTCGTCTTCGTCTTCAGTTGGTTCATCACCTAGCAATTTCTTTAACAGTTCAAATTTGCACTCAGAGTCCTTATACTTCAACCCATCACTTTTTAACTGATTTCTGACTTTCAAAATATACTTATTCTTCTTGAATATATCGTCTAGGAAGGTGTTTATCTCATACTGTTGGGTTCTCTTTTGTTTCAATGTCCTCTTGTGCTTCCTAGCTTTGTATATCTTATTAACCATCCTGTCGTCATCCAATCCCAGCTTCGGTATATCGTCTCTAATACCCTCTAGATGAATTCTATAGTCGTAATATAACTCTGGATTTCTCTGAAATCTAGAAGAGATGGCATCTTCAATCACTTCAATGTCTTCCAGCAGAGACCTTACTGTATCCAGCTCCATAACAAAATCTGAAGACTCCAATACAAAATCGCTGAAACACTATCCAATCTAAGAAGAAAAGCACCACAATTAACAACCGTTCAAAGACCTGCTATCTATAACCAGCGTGAATTACTTGCAAAAGCCTTTGTACAAATACTGTTTAATTTACTAACAACTTTTCACTTTTTCAAGCTCATCGCATCGCAGTTTCTCTTGAAATCCGAAAACAACTTCGAACCACTATGGGTAACTTAGGATGAACAAAGATGTAATGGCCACTACAGACAATAAATACAATATATACAATATCTTTGAAATTGGTGCTTTGCATATTTATTGTACAATTATTGAGAATTACAAAGTACTAATTTAAATAACGAGAGAATTTCCGAAATGCAAGTTGTTGAAATATTAAAAATAATGAAATGCTTGAATATGTGGAATGATGATAAACCTAGAACAGAGTAAAAGGTAATGCACTAGACCTATGAAGCACTTAGAACTTTCTCTTCTTGCTTGGTCTTGCGTTCTTTGCGTGCCTATTCTCCTTGGTCTTTCTGTCCTTTCTAATTTGAGCAACAGATTTCAATTCACTCTTGAAAGCTGGAGCGTTGTTGTAGCCCTTAACAGCAATACCTCTTTCAAGAGCACTCTCAACCTTCTTCTTTTGCTTGTGGTAATCGTCTCTCTTTTTATCTGGGAGTCTTGGTGCCTTTTCCAATTTGTGCTTGAACTTACCGTTAGGTAGTTTTGAACCCGACTTACCAGGGCCACGAGTTGGATCAACCAATAGGTTAGACGGAATAGAAGACTCATTGGCACCTGTCTTCAATGGTGCCAGCTTTCTGGCCTTAGACCATTCATCAAACTTACCAGATCTGAAACTTGCTGCAATCTTTTGTCCACTTTCACCAATGATGTACTTCTTATTGTCAATACCATTCATGTTAACATACTTCTTTCTCTTCTTGTCCCACTTCACCGTGGCAGTTTGCTTATGAACTTGGACCTTATCGTCACTGTTCAGATCATAGGCAGATTGAGCTGCTTCATTGATGAATCCACCAGAAAGTTCTAATTGCTTGTCTTGGATCTCATTTGCTGGTGCGTAGTGGCTCAAAAAGAAGTTTGGATCTCTGAAAGTTTTCTTCTTTTTCTTACTAGCGTTCTCTTGTTCTGCTAAGATAGTGTCTGCATCTTCGAACGCCTTCAAAGTATCCTCAGTGACAGTATACCCGACCTCAGCATCGTCACCTTTCAAAATCTCATCTTCCAGAGCGTGAGTTAGACCTGCCATACGCTCCTTTTCCAAAAGCTCTTTCCTCTCCTTAGCTTTTCTTTGAATTGGCGCAATAGCACGCCTTCTTCTATGCATTAGATTGGCCATCTCGTCCTCAGGATTTCTGGTAAATTCAAAGACAGTTTCCTTATTCCTTCTATTTTGCAACTTTTCTAGGAATGCATTCTTTTCCTTTTCCAAGTTTTTACCAAATAGAACATTCTGTTCATCCCAACCCGATGAGATGATTTCTTTACTTCTCTTCAGGGATTCTGGAGAGGCAGAAGTTCTAGTCCTGAAATACAACTTTTCTGCTTTCAAAGCTGTTTTCTTAGCCATATCAAGATCAAAGTTAGACTTCATTAAGTTATTGTAAAGCTCTGAAAGAGCTTCAATATCCAGTCTAGGACATGAACCGAGTACCATACGACTTGTATAAGAAATCTTTGGTGATTGGAATAACGTTTCATCATTACCTTCTGCAACCCACTTCTCCTTTGATAATCTTTCTAGTGCCTCATACATTGGTGTCAAAAGAATCTTTCTACCTAGGAACAGTTCTAAATCTAGCAGATATGGTAATTCATTTTCAGATACTATAGAATAAGCCCAACCTCTGTTACCAGCTCTAGCAGTTCTACCGACACGGTGAATGAAAATCTTAGAAGAAGCTGGTAGAGAATAGTTAACCACATTAGCCAACATTGGAATATCCACACCTCTAGCGGCAACATCTGTGACAACTAAAATGGATGTCAGACCTATTCTGAAATTGTAAAGTTGACTTTTACGGGCATGCTGGTCTAGCGCACCGTAGATATAGGAGACTAAGTAGCCACAATCTTTTAACAAGTTTGATAAGTATTCAACATGATGTCTTGTTGGCACGAAAACAACAGTAGCCTTTTCAGAAGGTAGCTCGTTGGCCTTAGGCATTGCTTTTCTGTTAAAACTTTTCCTCTTTCTACGCTTCTTGTCTTCATCTTCCTCAGCACTTTCATCACTGTCATCCGCTTTATTGTCATTCAGCTGTTTGATCTGCTCCGGTGTTGCTAGCGGTAATTTTATAACTTCTTGCAATATATACAAAAGGTTGGCTTCTCTTTCATCATTCTTTGTCGATAAAAATAACATTTCTAAGTTGTCACTGATCTTCGATTCTGCATCTAATCTAACCAGAACAGGGTTAACCAAACCGGCTTTGGCAAAATCTACCAGAGATGTAGGCAAAGTGGCTGAGAATAATAAAGTTTGTCTGCTACTTGGCAAAGCAGCTAATAATTCGTTAAGTTGTTCTTGGAAACCCATTTCAAACAGTCTATCAGCTTCATCAAATACTGCGTACTCAACACTTTTCAGGTCCAAGTTCATTTCAACCTTTAAATGCAGGAATCTACCTGGTGTGGCGATGATTACATCGGGATTTGTCATCATCATACCAAATTGGTCTTCTAAAGAATCACCACCAGTCAGTAAGACACTTCTCAAATGAGTACCTCTTGAGAATTCTTTAAACACCGAATGTGTTTGCATGGCCAATTCTCTTGATGGAGATAGAATGATCGCACGAGCACCTATTTTACTTGAATGTGTTTTCAGTTTCTCAATCATTGGCAACACGAATGCCGCTGTTTTACCGGAACCGGTTCTTGCCATACCAACAATGTCTCTGTTCTGCAGAATTAAAGGTATAGTCTTTCTTTGAATTGGTGTAGGCTGACGGAAACCTCTCTTTGAGATATTCACCAGGATCAACTTCGATAGACCGAAACTGGCGAAACTACCTTTCTTGTGTTTGGATTTAGCATCTGTGTTCACTGAGAAGTATGCATTCACATCGTCATCATCGTTATCCACTTTCTTCTTCTCATCTTCATCATCCGACAACTCTAAGCTAGGAAAGAACTTGTCTTCTACCTTTTTCTTTACTGCTTTGGCAGGTTTGGCAGGCTCCTCCTCATCACTACTATACTCTATCACATCCTGTACTTCCTCGTCGCTACCATCCGAAGAGTCGTCACTCTCGGAGTCAGAGCCATCTGCAACTAGATTACCAGCAATATCAATCTCCTCATCACTGCCAGACTCGTGCTCATCGCGCTCTTTTCTCTTCAAGTTCTTAACCATTTTGCACAGTTGAAACTCAAGCTTGTTGGTAATAATCTATACAATCGAGTAGACTATAAGGCAACAGTACCCAGTCACAATTTATACAGTTAACCCAAGCAATGCCTCTCTGTACCACTATTATAACTTTAGATGCTCATCGCAAAATTTTCAGTTTTTCTCAGAATTTTTCACTCGCAGCGATGAGGCGGATCATGTGAAGATAGAAGCATTGATTCAAAGAAGGGTGTTTGTATCTACATATAGAGCAGTTTAGAGCTATATTTGTGGATCTCAGAGCTCAGAGCTTATTCAATGTTAGAGAAGTTTCTGCGACTGGCTCGTGGACGGGTGGTGCCTGGATACAGCCCGCAGCATGTGCCTGCAAAGTTTGACAATGTAGTAATAGCGATGTCTGGGGGAGTTGACTCGAGTGTTGCAGCTGCATTGTTTGCCCATTATCCGAAGGCCACAGGTGTGTATATGCAGAATTGGTCCGAATCGCAGGCACTGGAATCTATTGCAGAGGAGCCCTGCTATGAGAAGGACTGGAAGGACGTTGCGAAGCTCGGTGACTTTTTAGGCGTGCCCGTCGAGAAGGTAAACTTCGAGAGTGACTACTGGATAGATGTCTTTGAGCCCATGTTACAGGAATACGACCAAGGCAGGACACCCAACCCTGATATTGGGTGTAACAAGTTCGTCAAATTTGGGAAGTTGAAGAGCTACTTGGACCAGAAGTACGGCCATGATAACTACCATCTGGTTACTGGCCATTACTCCCGAGTGCTACAGCACTTAGAATCCAAGGAGTACCACTTACTGCGAGGATACTACCCACAGAAGGACCAGAGCTATTATCTGTCGCAGATCAACGGCGGAATCCTGCCCAGGCTGGTGCTCCCGATGGGCCATCTGACTAAACCGGAAGTTAGAGACATGGCTCGCGAGTTGCAACTGCCCACCGCTAACAAGCGGGATTCCCAGGGGATATGCTTCGTTAACAACTCACAGCACAAGAAGTTCAACAAGTTTTTAGAGCACTACCTGACCAACAAACCGGGCAATGTGATCACCGTGGAGCCCACAGGCGAGAAGACAGTGTGGGGCACACACAAGGGCCTGTGGTCGTATACACTGGGCCAGAAGATTGGTGACGGGATATCGCTACCGCAGGCAGACCCACGCTACACAGGGGCCTGGTACGTCAGCGAGAAGATACCTGCAACCAACGAGATAGTGATAGTGCGTGGGCGAGAGAACCCGCAGCTCTACCGCGACAAATTGCGCATACAAGACTTCGAATACCTTGGCGAACCGCAGACCATACGCAAGGCGATTACAGAGGCTCTACAAAGAGGAGAACTACGTGCGCGATACCGCTCCTTGATGGAACCAGAGCCCCTCATCAGCATAAACACCGATGCCGATGAGTTCCACCTGCAGTTCCAAAGACCACAGCGCGCGATGGCGCCAGGCCAGTTCTGCTGCCTGCTCTCCCAGAACCGCATCCTAGGCAGCGGACCAATCATGTAAATATATATAAACTAAATAGCTTACATCCAACACCAGAGAAGAGACTATTGCTATGACTACTATGCTATAACAATGGCAGATGCGTGTGTCATGATAACCCGTTGTACGTGAATTTCTGTGTGTAAAGAACCAAACAATGCCCACAAACACTGTTGTTGATGAGGCCCCCCCCCACTGGGCGAAACAATGAAAAGCAGAAGAAAAAAAAATTTGAAGTTGGAAGGAGCAATGGGCACCAGGCGCCAAGTTACAAGACTGGCATCGCACTGTATAGGCCAGGTATAAGGCACAGCTATACAATAGCAAATAAGGTAGGTTGGGAATACAACGGTACGAAGGACAAGGGATATTATTGATAAGAGAAAGTGAACTGTGACTGTGGACTGCGAAGGCGTTAAGATTACACATACATACGTAAATGCTGGACGCGCTGGCGAATTTTAATGTGACGGAGGTGCCGAGCCTTAAGACGTCTGTGCGGGAGGCTATGTCCACGCTAAACACCACTACGGTGAACTTGGCGCTGGGGCTTCCCGGCATGTTTTCGACGTTTAACGCGGGGCAGCTGTACAGGATCAGGGTGGTGGCGATCACTGCGTCTGCGTTGTCGATATTTGGTGGTGTAGTTGGTATATACTGTATGCTGAATATTGACAAGAGGCGAAAAGTGTTCAGACATGATTTGATTCTGTTTCTGATCATCTGCGATTTCATAAAGGCTCTAATTCTGATGATATACCCCGCGATTATTCTAAACAATAACTATGTGTATGCGACGCCGGCGTTCTTTAATACACTCGGTTGGCTTACTGCATACGCGACAGAAGGTGCTGATATTGCTATCATGGTCTTCGCCATACATTTTGCATTACTTATATTTAAACCGAACTGGAAGTGGAGGAACGCCAAAACGGGTAACATGGAAGGTGGGCTATACAAAGTGAGGGGCTATATCTGGCCGATGACAGCTTTGATACCGAGCGTGCTGGCGAGCCTGGCTTTCATAAATTATAACAAATTGCATAAGTGGACACAAGCAGAAAGAGACGCTGTTGTGCTAGATAATAACAACTATGACTTCCCATTCAAACCTAGAATCGGAGGCTACAAACCGTGGAGTGCTTGGTGCTATTTGCCACCAAGACCACTCTGGTATAAGATCGTCCTAAGTTGGGGTCCCAGATACTTTTTGGTAATAACAATTATTGCCATCTATATTAGCATATATCTATACGTGTCAAGCAAGATACGAAAAACCAAAAATCAGTTAAAGGATTTTAAGCATGAGCAGGAGGAAGCGCGCCATGAGGAGGACAGAATCTTGAGATCTTCCAAATTTGGTACTATAAAATGGCTGATGAAGAGATATATATCACCATTGTTTATGGGCATCATCAAATCTTTCAAAAATTTCTTCACATTATCGATGGAAGATATCAGTGATGACTCCGAATTGTCGACCAGAAGTTATTCGATTTATAGCAGTGGATCTTCATATGCGTATGGAGCAAATAAAGCTGATAATGAAGATTATGACAAGTACCATCAAGGCCTTCAAATCTTAAAATATAAGAATTCTAAGAATGCCCAAGAAAGAAATGCAGTAAGAGAACAAATACAAAACCAAAACCAAGATCAGGTTGAAAATAAGGCACAAGACAAAGACATTGAAATGGCTGATCTGGAAACACCTAAAGAAACTTTTAATAACCCTCTTTCAAAGCTGTCATCATTAAGGAAACATATGAGTATCCATTCAACAGATAGGAGGTCAGGACATTCAAGGAGATTTTCTGATGCTAGTGATGAATCTAATATCGACTCGTTATTGGAAAACGGCCTAACTGAAATATTTAGTACTCCCATCCCAGATGGTGAAGACTCAGAAACTCAAAACCCAGTTGCTTATCAAATGGAAGACTTGAGTAAAGGTATATCACCTATGGACAACTCAGTTGTCCCTCCTTTGGGAGATGAAAGAAGGATAGTTGGAGCAAATGAAATCGACGATGTTAAAAAGAATTTCCAAAGAGAAATGTACCAAAATATGAAGAAGAGGAGATCTCAAATTCAAAAGAATGTCAGGTCGATTTTCATTTATCCTTGCTCATATTTGGCGCTTTGGGTTTTCCCTATTATTGCTGACTGTTTACAGTATAACTACGAGGAGAAACATGGCCCTGTTATGTGGGTCACATACCTGGATACTTTTACAAGACCTTTAGCCTGCATTGTGAATTCTATGGTCTTTTTTTACAGAGAAAAGCCTTGGAGACATACATGGGAAAGAGTGGAAAAGAAAGTATTACTTGATAAATTTATATTGAAAGGTGAGATGAGTGAACAGGACATGTTGTTTTACAGGAAAACCAAACTTGGAAGAAGAGGTTGGTATTACCGTGGGAAGTGGCTAAAAAGACAATGTTGGAGCCATCAAAAGGAATGGTGGAAGAGATGTTTGTGGTACGTTTATAGAACTTTTATTGGTGCTTTCAAGCTAGATTTTGATTATGAAGATAACTGCTGGGATAATGAATTCTGGGACCAGTATTACTCTGGTAAGCCACTGCCAGAATTCAGGTCTCATCAGAACGCCAAAGAAGGTAAGATGAGGAGCACAGAAACCGAAAATGTATTAACCTCTGACTCATCTTTATCTCCTTCAAGGGAGGATGCCTTCTATGATGCACAAGATAAGTTAAAGATATCTGCATTCTGGATGTTGGTCCATTTATTCCCAATGCTGAATGGTGTTGATCTGGATGAGATCAATAGAGTTCTAAGAATGAAATACAAAGAAGATGACTTTGTGATTCCAGGTTTAACGTATGCATTGACCCAAAGAAATGCACAAGTGCCAACTCCACAAGTGGCTGCTGGAAAACACAGTAGAAATCCAAGCACAATCAGAAACACCAATACAAAACTACCTACATTTGATCTCAGAACTCAACAAATACCTTCCAGTGATGAGCACCATTATATGAGAGAGACTCCAAAAATTGACGAGCACTTGTTTTCAAACAGAAATTCACAAGTCTCATTTGCTCGTCTAGATACCGATAGACCTACAAGTACCGTATCTGAAAGCACTTCGAAACAAACTACTCCACCTGCCAGTACATCTGTTAGTCAACCATCTAACCATGATGATGACGATGAACACATAGATATCCTTGCATTCTTAAACGAACCCTTGAAATAGAGGAAGCCTTCTCAAATTTTACAACTACTACTATAAGACGCTTTTACTTTTTGTTTCACAAATCATTTTATTTGCATTAGCATCAAAAGACTTGGAAGTGTGCTGAACCTGCTAGATCACAATACCGCTCCTATCTTTGTTATTTATCCTTGATTTAATGCATTATAACATCGGAGTAACAAATTAAAAGGCAAGCAACAGCAACAAACACTTCTGGATGCATCAACATTTTTACGACTATAATTCATGAAGCTCAACTTTGATTTTCAACCTAATATTTCTTAATTCTATCTTTAGTTCAAATTAATTACGTAAATACAGTTTATAATATAACTTTTGATCTTTACATTAGTATTTTTTGCTAAGTATTCGGAGCTTTCTACGCCATTTCCCATAGCTGGAAAAACTGAAATTGATAACAAGAAATTATAAGAAGAGAGATGAGAGAAAGTAGCGGTGGAATTGCTAGAGTGGGGATTGCAGGAGTGAATAAGGCAACCAAAAACATATGATCAGAGCTGTTCTCAACTTCTTTCGAGCTGGAAAACCAAAGCTAGACGGAGTGACGGCTTCTACCGCTACCAAGCGGAGTTTTACAGAGATACAGGACAAAGATAAGTCTACATTTGATGCCCAGTTGGAACAGGAGATTAAGAGGGCTAAGAGGGTACAGGAGGAAAAAATCAAGCGACGTGAGAGAAACAAGAAATCAAATACGAAGTCTGAGATCATCCGCGATGGTGCTGGCTTCAAATTACGAGCTTCAAGCACAAATAAGAAGACAAAAAACCGCCAGTCGGATCCTCCATATACTATCGAAGTCGACGGCCCATTGAGAAAAATTGTACCTTACTATTTTACTTATAACACGTATTGTAAACTGCGGTGGAGAGATAGGAACTTACTAGACGTGTTTACCAATGAGTTCAGAGATCGACCAGCTGAGTACTATAAGAAGACTATTGAAAGGGGAGCCGTTTTGTTGAACGATAAGCCAGCTACCCTGGAATCCATAATAAAGAATGGAGATTTAATCACACACAAGGTCCACCGTCATGAACCGCCAGTCACATCTCGGCCAATTGAAATTGTTTTTGAAGATAATGACATCCTTGTCATTAACAAACCTAGTGGTATACCAGTACATCCGACTGGCCGATACAGATTCAATACCATTACAAAAGCGTTAGAGAAAGAGCGTGGGTATGTAGTACACCCGTGCAACCGTCTTGATAGGATGACCAGTGGGTTAATGTTCCTAGCTAAGACATCAACAGGTGCAGATAGGATAGGTGATCAACTGAAAGCCAGGGAAGTAGAGAAAGAATACTTGGCGAAAGTTGTTGGTGAGTTCCCTGAGGGGACCACTGTTGTAGACAAACCGCTGAAATTATTAGAGCCACGTCTTACATTAAACGTAGTTTGTGAAGAAACCGACCCTGATGCAAAACACGCTAGGACTATATTCGAGAGAGTCTCTGTATCCAAAGATAAACAGACTAGCATTGTGAAGTGCAAGCCCCTCACTGGCAGATCACACCAAATTAGAGTGCATTTACAGCATTTGGGCCACCCTATAGCCAATGACCCAATATACTCAAGTCCCGAAGTATGGGGAGACGGTAAAGACTACGACGAAGTTATCAAGAGACTAGACAATGTGGGGAAAAGCTACCCAGCGGGGACATGGCAATTGCCGAGCTCCAGATCAAATGGGACCATGCTCACTGGGGAACTATGCCCAGAATGTGAGACAGAACTATACTCTGATCCAGGGCCTAACGATATAGAGCTCTACTTACACGCATTCAGATACAGCACCAAGCAGGACACAGAACAACAGTGGTCATACGAGACAAAACTACCTCATTGGGCGAACTGAAACTCACCACAAATATGTACTATTACAATCCAAGAACACCTCCACAACCCCCCCATACCCATCTCATCACGCCTCGCCATAGTACCAACCAGCGATGAACCCCGTCTGTAATCGCGTCGTTATGCGTGTCTTTGCTGTCGCTCCCAGATGCCGAAATTTCTTCGAGAAAATCGACAAAAAAAATTTCAAAAATTTTTCAAAACAAATGGGCTCTTCTGGAGGGGCCTATTTCGATGGGAGTATAAAGGCTAACGTTGACAAGTTTTAGGTGATTTGGCGCTGAGCTAGCAACCGGGTTTAGTGTATACATAATTCGAAAGAAAAGGACACAAGTTCAGTAGGGATCAGCACTACAGCAGAGTTCCCTTGATCAACGCCAAAAATATATACATCAAGGACGCCAAAAATAAAAAAAAATAAAGGACCAAAATCAAATATTACATTGAGAATACACGTTATTACTTGAGCTTTTACCAATAGTGCTTTAGAATGAGTGATGAATCTAGTACTAGAAGATCCAAGCGGCTGAAGACAGGTCCGTCGCCTACATCTTCGAGCGCCAGCTCTACATCGGTCAGCCCTATGGGCCCATTTTCGTCGGGGCGTACTCTGAGGTCATCTCGGTTAAGTCCCAATAGACATAGTGCACTGGGGAGCCCCATGATGACTGCAGAGGAGATTGCCCAACAGGAGTCGTTGATGCCTCGCGAGCCACCTTCGCCTATACTCATTGGTAAGAATGTCAAGGACGGGAAGTTTGTGGTCACGGCGTTTACAAGGAAAGACACCATCAACGCGTGTATGTACCTGAAGTACTACGGTTTAAGGAAGTTCTGGACGGCATATTTCCCACCAGAGATTAATTCATTGCATTTATACTACATGATCCGTCTCTTGGGTTTCCAACTAAAGGACAGAGAAGTGCTGAACCACATATCCAAGAATGTAGAGGAATGGAAAGCTAACAAGAAATATACCATTTCATATGCAGACATGAATGATCCTCTCGACAAGAAGTTCACTATTCGTCTATTGAGAAACCTATACAAAGCTATCAACAAAGTACTCTCTACTCGTCTGAGACTAATGAACTTTTTCACCATCGATCACTTAGTTGAAAGACTTGAAAAGGCTAAGAGAATAGTTGTCCTAACTGGTGCAGGTATCTCTACATCCTTGGGTATTCCAGATTTCAGATCCTCTGAGGGTTTCTACACCAAGATTAAGTATTTAGGTCTAGAAGATCCACAAGATGTTTTCAACTATGAGATTTTCTTGAGAGATCCATCCGTCTTCTATAACATTGCCAACATGGTTTTGCCTCCAGAGAATATCTACTCTCCATTGCATAGTTTCATCAAGCTTCTCCAGGACAAACGGAAGCTACTTAGAAACTACTCACAAAACATTGATAACTTGGAATCATATGCAGGTATCGAAGTGTCCAAGTTAATCCAATGCCACGGTTCTTTCGCCACCGCATCATGTGTGACTTGTAAATGGTCCTTACCTGGTGAAAAGATATTTAAAAATATAAGAAATTTTGAAATTCCTTTGTGCCCCCATTGCTACAAGAAGAGAACGAAGTACCTAGAACTTTATGAAAGAGAGCTCGATGGCGAAGAACATATTCCCGAATGGTTCGATCAGGTTGATAAGGACACCATCAAATCATTTGGTGTTATTAAACCAGATATCACATTCTTCGGTGAACCCTTACCATCGAGATTCCACAAGACTGTCAAAGAGGATATTTTCCGCTGTGACTTACTATTATGCATCGGTACAAGTTTGAAAGTAGCCCCAGTATCTGAAATAGTCAACATGCTACCTGCTCATGTTCCACAAGTGCTAATTAACCGTGATCCTGTTAGACATGCAGAATTTGATATCTCATTATTAGGATATTGTGATGATATTGCCACAATGATTGCACAGAAATGTGGATGGAAGATACCGCACCAAAAATGGGATAAAGAACTTACCAACAAGAAGTTTGAAATAAAGGAATCTGCAGTTAGTGTATACTCAGTTGTTTCTGCTGATTAATGGCTAGATATCTCCCCCCAACTCCTCAACTAATTAGCCAATTTTTTCATTTGCATATTTCCCCATTCAATCAAATTAATCAAACCCAAGTTTGATGATCTGTCATGGGAACAAGGAAGCTCTAATGATTTGTACACTAGAAAGAGTATTACCTCTGCATCTTATATATAATGCTAATACTTAATTTATAACACTTATGAACTGCATTTTTACAAAACAAATCTTTTGTTTGCTTATTGATTCTATTGTCCACAAAGGTTCGGGCTTACTGCCAGAACTGAAATTTTGACAAATTTTAAAAAAAGAGGCGATGAGCTATAAAGTCAATACCACTTGTTAATTAGAAGCTACCTGGAATAGGCAATAATATACCGATAAATAAGCTGAACACACTAAAATGGACTTTCAGAATAGAGCAGGCTCGAAGAAAGGTGGGGGTGGTATTGCTTCTGATTCGCAAATAAACCAACAGCGGAGAAGACAAGTTGAAGAATTATTGCAACAAGGTGAAAATATCAAGTATACATTCCAGGACAACGAGGGAGAAAAGGATGATACAGACACTAAGAAAGTTCAGTCTAACCCATATATTTACAAAAACCATTCAGGTAAGCTGGTATGTAAGCTGTGCAATACCATGCATATGTCGTGGTCTAGTGTAGAGAGACACTTGGGAGGTAAAAAGCATGGGATGAATGTAATCAGAAGAGGTGAACTAGATGAAATACGGCATGAAAAGCAACAGGCAACGAAACCTGTTGATACGTTTGAGATGAAAGTCGAGGCCAGGAGGAAAACAATCAACACTATAGAGGGTCTGGTACCCACTTGCCATTCTACCGAAGTCATCGATGAGAAAGGCAACAAAGGAATAGCTGTGATGTTGGAGTTTGAAGAGAGCGATAAGACTGTTGATGTATTGAATGCGGATCGTCCATATGCTAGGATTGTTTCAGGTCTAGAGTTGAACACCTCTGCCCAAAAGGATAAAAGATTTTTGGTAGTGGCTTATGAACCATACCAAAATGTGGCAATTGAAATACCAAATGACCGAGAGATAGTAATGAATAGTTACCAGCCTCAAAGCGATGAAGAAATATTTGTAGACACGCTGAACAGACAGTGTACCTTTTGGATTGAGAATCAACGCCAATTTATTGTGCAGATATTTTTTAAAGAAACCAGTTGATTTATCATAACTACACATAAATCTCAACAAGATTTTAGCATATTAAGCATATATTTAACTCATTTAGTTAGCATCTAATCCATAGTTTAGCATTCATTAGTAGCATATCTTGTGTACTTGATCATTTCGTACCTTAAATATTGTTAGCGATGCGAAATACCAGAAAAGGTCAAACTTCAAGTATCTTTAAAACTTATACTAACTCCCAAAGCTCCCAATTAACACAAGTAGAACAATAGAACAGCGCCAGACATTACTGTTGTTTATAGATGCTACGTCGGAGCTCAATCGTCTCGGTTACGAGGTCAGGATCCCGGTACTTTCATAGCTCCATAAAACTTCGAAAGGAAGAGAAAAGTAATATATCTGGCAATAAAGAATATGAAGACCAATCTACAGTAGATGCTGCAGCTACTCAGATAGAACAGAACTTATACAACTCAGTGTTTGAAAGAGTCAAACAGAAGCAGAATCTTAGGAAGAAACAAGCCAGTTCGTCCTTTATTCTTGATCATTTCTTTAGTGGTAATGAGGAGAAACAAAACCCACATATAATATTTGGTGGTGAATCCAAAGCTAAGGCAAAATCTGACCAAAATTTAGTTGACTATTTGACTGGCCGCATTGATTCAGAGAGCAACCTCTCAAGCTTCAAGAGCACCAATTTGAGGAAGTATCCTGTTTCTTTGACCAGTACAAGCTTGCTAGATGAAGATACTGCATCAGCTCAAAACGTTATTAAAGATTTGAAGGACAACTTAAAGAACGTCAATACTGTTTCAAGACTGGAGACTCCTCAAAACCTGAAATTGGTATTCAACAAGAAAACCCTCGAAGAGATCACAATCAAAGAGAAATTCAAAGGTACTTTGGAGCTACTTTTGAAACCTTACATGGATAACCTCATAGAAGCAATAAACGACGATCATGATCTTTTGGTGAAAGCTGAACAGTTACTGAAACTATATGAAAATAGAGATAAGAAATGGGATAACCGGGAATCTGGTGAAGTCAAAGTTATTTTAGATCATTTGAAAACTACATGTACGGATAATCCAACAGAGTTACCACAACCATACCGAGTTTCACTTCCATACGTAATAGTTAAATTGCTCGAAAGGCAAACTTTTGAATTCTCCACTGATAGACTATACCGTATCATTACTTACATCTACAATTATTGTAAAAGTTCCCCTGATGTTACATTATATTTGAATGTGTGCAATGTTGATTTCTACAACTCGCTACTATCGCTATCATGGGAAAGTTACTCCGAGATAAAGCAGATCCGTCACATCACATCTGAGATGAAGATCAATGGTATATTCGGAGATATATCAACAATTGAGAAGCTGAACAAGATAGTAGGCGAAGCTCGCGAATTTAACGATAACATTCCAACTGTGGATGAACTTGGAAATATTCAGAAGAAATACAACTCAGTGTCGGTAGTCTGGGATAAGGATTCACCCAATGATTTACGCATGGTGGAGATCTACCTACGTGACTTGAAGGAACGTTTAACCAATTAGAAATATACTTCAACTAACGAATTAAATACCCTATTTGGTATGGAATAATTTGACGTATTTCTGGCATTATCAATTTAACAATCCTGTAATTAATAATTTGTGCTAAGACACAAATACAACTAATAGAACTCTACTGTTTTTGCTCTTTTCTTGCATTTATCCACAACAAATTTTGCTATACGAATATATTCAAGTAAATATAATATATTAACACTATTAATCTCCTTTAATGCTCAATTAACTTCTCTCAAACTAGTATTATATTAAATAAGTCTTACACACTATAGCCGAAAAAAGCTGGAAATGCCAAAAAATTTCAATGATTACTAAGTGGGAAACTCAAACGAATTGGCAAAAATAGTGAATTTGAGATGATCACAAGTAATTTATAATAGAAATATATATCAGATCGTTTGGTTGTTTATGTCTTTAGCAGTAACTTTAACTTAAGCTGAGCTATTCTCGAAGAAAAAAGCAGACCAGAATCCAAGAGTTTAAAACAAGATGCGTTTGGGTGACGCTGCAGAGCTTTGCTATAACCTAACGAGCTCTTACCTGCAGATTGCTGCTGAGAGTGATTCCATTATCGCACAGACACAGAGAGCAATAAATACAACTAAATCTATACTGATCAATGAAACTTTTCCGAAGTGGTCACCATTGAATGGTGAAATATCGTTTTCCTATAATGGAGGCAAAGACTGCCAGGTGCTGTTATTACTATATTTAAGCTGTCTCTGGGAATACTACATTGTGAAGTTAAGTCAATCCCAGTTTGATGGAAAGTTTCATAGATTTCCTTTGACCAAACTACCCACTGTTTTTATCGACCATGATGATACGTTCAAGACTTTAGAGAATTTTATCGAGGAAACGTCACTGCGATATTCACTGTCCTTATATGAATCTGACCGAGATAAGTGTGAGACAATGGCTGAAGCTTTTGAAACATTTCTACAGGTATTTCCCGAGACAAAAGCCATTGTCATCGGTATAAGACACACTGATCCATTTGGCGAGCATTTAAAGCCTATTCAAAAGACAGATGCTAATTGGCCAGATTTCTATCGTCTACAACCTTTGTTGCATTGGAATCTAGCCAACATCTGGAGTTTTCTACTATATTCCAACGAGCCTATTTGTGAGTTGTACAGATACGGGTTTACCTCTCTCGGGAATGTGGAAGAGACACTTCCTAATCCACACTTGAGGAAGGATAAGAATTCAAGTCCGTTAAAACTGAACTTTGAGTGGGAGATTGAAAATAGATACAAACATAACGAAGTCACTAAAGCTGAACCTATACCCATTGCCGATGAGGACTTGGTCAAAATAGAGAACCTCCATGAAGATTACTACCCAGGTTGGTACCTAGTCGATGACAAACTTGAAAGAGCAGGAAGAATTAAAAAGAAATGATCATATTCCCTATATCTCTCCCAGTCCAAATTTTAATGTTAAAACATTCCAATTTCCCTTTGGAAATTATTACGATATGCATAAAACAGTTATACCAATATATGACATTATACTGATAAAATATCCATGTAATTATTAATGATGTACAATATTGACCTTATTTTTTTGTATTTTATTAGGTAGTCTTTATACATATGATAAATTGATGTAGTTGAAATGAAATGAATATTTGTTTTATTAAGCATCTAAGCAGTATGTATATGTGGAAATGTCGCTTAGTAAGACAATTTTGATTCTTGAGTATAATATATACAAGTTGTTTGTCATACGATCATTGAAACAAGGCTCTATTTAGAAGCCTGTCCTATTAATCGTGTGGATTACCGTTAATCTTAGGGTATAGTCTGGCAGCATGGTAGTTGATGTTGCTTTTTTGGGTCTGTGTGCCTTTACCCATTGCTCTTTCTGCTGTACAAAGCTTCAGTTCTTTAGCCAAGCCCTCACAAACTGTGCTCATATGACCATTAGAAGACCAACACTGAAGCAGATTAGACATCAGCACTAGACATTTGTTAGCTTCCTGTGTTATGATAGGCTTCTTCACCTTGAGTCTGGGCAAAGGTGGTAGTCTATGAATAGGTGGTTTTCCGGACATCTTCGTTCCCAAGTGTCTTCCGATCTGTATCTATTCTCTAAGTAAATTCACTAATGCTAATCTAGCCTTGAGCTGTAGACTCTAACTTACCATTAATACCTCTTTATTCATCGCAGTTAGCTTGTGTTACTGCGCTGATCAAGCTGGGGAGTCGGCTTCTTGTTTAATCGTATGCCTTGACAAGTATAAGCTAATATAGGCATTTCAGTTAGGGAAGAGTATTGAGTAGCAATACTTTATACACATTCATGATTGAAATACACATCAGATAACATTCTTAGGTAGATTTACTATTTTAATAGTTATATTAGAAAAGCAGTCAAAAATATACAATATAGCCATTTAAAAAGCACAGTTACTATGAAACCAGAAAATGATGAATGAGTTCATTAGAAGCAACTCTTTCTTATCAGTTTATAACCAAGAAAAAAACTCTATTCCCATTTTATTTTAGTGTTGAAGCTATTTAGATTCCAGGTGGTGGGAAATACACCTCGCCTGTGATGCAAGTTATTAGGTCATCGTCGTTTGTGTATGCCCTTGCGGTCACAAGGTACTTTCCTGGTGGGACCTCTTGTGGGATATCGACATCCTTTGATAGGTTGTCGTATTTGCCCTTCTTGATTGGACAGGTCAGCCCGTCTACGTCGTTGTCTTCCAGTATTTCACAAAGGTCGTAAGTTTGCGTCAAAAGTTTAATGTACCCAAGCCTTACTTCCACATCAACATATGCGCCTTCTTCAATGGTCTCAAATATCTCACCACTGGCCTTTATCACCAGCTTCGATCCCCTCTTGGGTGGGTTTGGAACCAGATCTAGTTTAGTTATCTCTAGCAACTGCCCCTCGGCGATATCACACATCTTCAGTGGCGAATCCCCAGGGATAGGTTTTGTCTCACCAAATCCAGGAGGCATTGGAGCTTTCTTATCCACATCGCCAATACCCCACCCAATAATAGGGTTAGCGACAGTGAATGCACATCCCCACAACGCTACACTGCTAATCAAACTCTTAACCTGCATATCTCTTCTCTCACTAGCTCAAATACAACAACCAGCTCTAGTATACAGTATTATATTATTCTCGAAATGTTCTATGAAAAGCTATAAAGGTCCTGTTTTTAAATAACTATCTGTTTTGAAATAAGGAAAGGGACCAAGGGATTTCAAAATTGGCTGAAAGATTAAGATTGCACTGATAAGGTCATTGATAACGTGTTTGGAAGACACTCGATGACTATAATCGAGTGTCATCGCACTTGCAGTGGACCTGTATTCTGCACATATCTGAATATTACCCATGGGAGCCCTTCCTCAGTGATCATTATTATCATTATGTTATGTGTGCGTGTGGTTGTGATTGCGATTGTGACATATGCGAAAAGAATTCAAGTTCATGAATGAATGGATGCTCTTTGTTTTTGAAGGAGTAGCTTGCTTTTTTAATAATCCTCTGATGTTGTTCTCTATAATTACAAGAAGTATCCAGCTCTCTGTGAGTTGGAACCTGAGTTTCCGTTGTTTGTAGTCGGGGAAGATGCGTCCTGGTTTATGTAGTCATCCGGTACCGCAGAGAATATCTTGAAAGTGGGCTCTAGGTCCTCGTCTACCTTCATTACACTGGCCACGTTACCGCATCTGTAGCAGTAGTTTGGAGCAGACCATACTGTTACTACGTCTTTCTCAGGGAAATGATACTTGAAACCTTCCATGACCAACTGGTGCGCTCTGGCTATCAGGTTCAGGCCGTTAACGTGGTTGAACTCTCTAGCTACTTTGCTGCCAAATAGCCACCCGGCACCTCTGGGTGATACTTGCCATGCCTCGACGTTGTCTGGGTCACTCCACAGCAAGTCCGAAAACCCACCCTCGTGTGGCACCTCTTGTGCTCTGGACAGCACTCTAATCTGGTCCAGCATCCTTATCTCGGGAGACAGACCACCGTGCACACACAGTATCTTACCGTCTATGATGGCTGCCAGTGTCAAGAAGTCGAACACTTGGCAGCAGTACTTCCACACCGTGGTCGAGCCGTACTTGTTCAGACACTCCTCATAGAAACCGTACACTTGCGTAATCTGGCGGGACTCGTGGTTGCCCCTCACCAGCGTGATCTTCGCCGGGTACTTCACTTTCAAACACATCAGCAGCGTGAACGTCTCCAAACTGTAGTACCCACGATCCACATAGTCCCCCAGGAATATATAGTTCACATCGTCGTCCGGAAACCCGCCAGAGGTCCGGAAAAGCTCCAGCAAATCGTGGAACTGCCCGTGGATATCCCCACACACCGTCACAGGCGTCATCACCGGCTGGATGTTGCTCTCCTCCATCAGCAGCTCCTTCACCATCTCACACAGCTGCTTCATCTCGTTCTCCGTCAGCGCCTGGCACTTCTTCACCGTCTCAAGCCACTCATCAGGGCCCCTCCTGTTACTAGCCGTTTCCATCGCTCACTACCTTTGTTTACTGCTACTGGAGATCAATGAACCAACGATGAAAGCAAGTCCTTCATTATATACCAAACTTCTCTCTTCATCATCTCTCAAATTTTTAGCAACTCTCGCGGGACGAAGTTATCTAAAGCTATATAGCTGGAGCTGGAACTTTCACTTAGTATTGGCCATATATAACAGTAATGAGCAAGAGCTGACTTGATGGCTGACGGTAGTGACAGGCGCAGGCGCAGGCGGAAAGGTGCTGGTGCCGCTGGTGCCGCTGGTAGTGCTGGTACAGGTGGGAACGGTGATGCCGGTAAGAAGGACACCAGCAAAGAGACTAGTAAAGCCGGAAGCAGTGCCAATGGCAACGACAATAGTAGTAGCAATGCCAGTGCCAAGAGTAATAGCAAGGTCAACGCCAAAGGTGCCTCTAAGGGTAAAGGGAAAGACCGGAGACGCAACAAGGGCAAGGAGGACAAGAAGGATGACAAGAAAGGTGTATCGAAGGTTAAACGGAGCGGGCCCAAGAACGAGCCTGGGCCCAAGAACAGTAAGACCACTAAGAAGAAAGAAGCTCAGCGTGTGCAGAGTGCGCTCGAGCAGGACTACAAGAAGCTGGTGGTGCGTTTGCTGCCGCCAATGCTGACAGAGACGCAGTTCTGGAGCACAGTCGGTGCACCGACCCTCGAGAACAAGCAGCAATACTTTGATGCGCACGGGATAGTGGAGCACTACTTCCACCAGGGCGACGCATATGCCAAATTTGCCACAATGAACGCACGCAAGAAGTCATACTCCCGGATGTACTTGATCTTCAAGGACATTGACCATGCCAAGAAGTACGTGCTGGCGATCAAGGACCTGACTTTCACGGACGACCACGACAACTCAAACAATCCAACTTTCAAGATATCGCAGTATGTCAAGCTGTTTGCCAGTGGGTCCACAAAGCAGAAGTCGGGCTCTGCTCTCGAGGGCACCATCGATGACGACAAGATATTCAAGAACTTCTTGAAATCTATGAAGTATGTGCGTGAACACCAGTTTGAAGAAGACGTGGAAGGGATCAGCATGCTGCGGCCCATAGAGAAAGAGCTGGCTCTGAAACGGGAGCGCAAAGAGCTCGCTGAGAAGGCAGCACAGCACGCCATAGCTAAGCTGACTGGTGTCAGCGAATCTGACAAGAAGAAGAAGAAGCGCAAGAAGAAGAAGAAAGGTGCTGTAGAAGAGACATCAAAGGAGAAGAAGAAACGTAAGAGAAACAAGAAGAAGAAGGAGAAGAAGAAGAAAGCCAGCGAAGGAAACGAACCGAAGGCAGACTCCAATAACTTTGTTATATTAGAGAAAGCAGGAAAACAGGTCCTGAAGGAGAGATTGGCCAAGAAGGGATCCATGACTGCCCTGCCAGCGCTCACACCAGACAAGCCAAAGGTGCCGAAAATCTTGAAACGAAACATATAGCCTGGAATTAACAATTACACAGAACGTACATAAATGTATAGATAACATTACGTCGAGTATTGCATTACTACTATGTTCTTCGTATGCGGAGCTCAGACGACTCGCAGGTAAAAGCAAATTCAGCAGATTTCCTCATCGCAAATAACACTCAAATTGAAGGATTTATACACAACTAACCCCACTAGAATCTGTTTAAAAGGTCTTCTAAGGGTTCAGATATTGTTGTTTGTATTGACTATTGGCGACAAACGGATTGAAGATGACTCTGCTAGTGAATTTCTTAAAGAAACTGAAGAATGAGCAGGTAACACTGGAGTTGAAGAATGGAACCACGGTATGGGGCACGCTGCAGTCGGTGTCATCGCAGATGAACGTTACTGTTACGGACGTGGTGTTATCGCTTCCGAAGTCTCAATCAGGGAAGGTCTCTGGTGGTCCAGGTGCGCTGGCCTCAGTTTACTTGGTCAACAACGCACAACCGGACAAAGCCAACAATGATGACGGCAGTGTTTCTTTGCAATATATGAACATTAGAGGCAACACGATTAGACAGATTATACTCCCGGACTCGCTGAACTTGGATTCTTTGCTTGTGGATGAAGCTCAGGTGAAGAGACTGAAGAAAGCCAGTGCAAAGCCTAGCGAAACCAATTATAGAAAGAGAAGAAACGAGTTCAGTGGTAACACAGCCAAGAGAATAAAAAGAGGTGTTTGAGCACTGTTGCTATAAACTAATATTTAATTAGGGTATATCGCTATATCATTATGAGGCATCTGTGATGCTACATATGTTCATACTGATTCAGGACCCGAATCAGAGTCTGACTCAGAGTCTGAGGATGAATCGGAAGATGAGGATGAACTGTCCGATGAAGAGTCCTCGATATCATCATTATAAACATTAGCCCATTGGCATTTACCCAAGGGTATACCCCATATATCATCCTTGGTGGCTAGCCAATCTACTATCTCATCCAGATGGATCAATTCCACGTTTTGCATTTGTGAAGTTGACCAGCAATCGACATTTAGGTCCAACGCCTTTAACTTTCTGTAATCATTTAAATATTTCTTAAATAATCTCCTCCATTTAATAGCATCATCATAATAATCATCACTAAAAGTCAAGAAGTAGTATTGAATTCTGCCATATACAAGCACCAATGCCACTATGTATTTATTCTCAAAGGACTCCTCCACCATTTCTTCGTTTATTAAAGTCATAATTTGTTCCCATGTAGGCCTTATCTCTATAAGTTTCATTAATAAGCACTTGAACTCTGACCCACCTAGCAACAATGTAGCATTGAGCGGTTTCTGGTATGGATTCCTTAGTTTACCAAGGTCTCTTATTATAATGGGTGCTAGATTGAGCATGGTATCACCTCTCATCGATACTGGATGAAGGTTACATCGATAGTAGATGTTGTTATGTATTTTATCTCTAGTGATCCTCGGTATAACCAGAGAAACAGACTGATTGTTTAGTTGCTTCTCAGAGATAAACGATTCATATTGGAATTCAGCCGACATTGCTGGTGTGTTTTGTATATCAAAGATCAATTGGCTCGAGCCAACAACTTTATAAGTGTTTGAACGATATGGGCATCGCAACTCTGAGCTTTAAAGCTGGTTTTTCAAAACCATGGACTTTCTAGTATGTCGAATATTGAAAAATATCAAATTTGTATTTATGATGACTATGTATTCATGTATAGTTGGAATATCATGTTTATATTATGTACAAGGTTTGCTTTATTTACAATAACGGAGCAGTTATCATACCCATCCCACACGTTTCTTCTCCTGGACTTTCTCCATTCTTCTCTTGTACTTAGAACCCTTGACTTCAGCCAGTATCTTCTCAGCATTAGCGATACCTTCAGCCTTCCTCTTCATTCTCTCCTCCATGTTCAGCTCGTGTTTGTGGCCCTTAGGCGTCAAGATACCTCTCATAAACTTCTTGTTGTTGTACTTCTCCTCGAAGAACTGCTTGTTGGTCTGTGGGAGTAAATCCTGTACGCCGTACCTGTACGCCAGCTTATATATATCACTCATTCGTCTCGCAGAGTACTTGGCACCATGATACTTGCCAGTAACTGGGTGCTTGTTGGGAAGGAAGGGATTGGCATCCATAGCGTGTGTGGACGTGGGCTTCACCGCATATTTCACACTGGGTGGGTACTTATAGAAAAAATCCTTCAACTTCTTGGGCAGCTGCTCAAAGTACTGTTTAGAGCTCATCGTTATTCTATTGTCCTCTGGCCACCGTGCTCAATCTACCACTACTATACTTTCCACAAACTCTCAACACTACTGTCTTTATATTGAGCTGATTCACTTCACAGTTCCTGAGGAGCTGAAGCCCAGAGCGACTGAAAGGCACATACATAACGTATTGTGTGATGATAATAGTGTTGGTACTGATGAGTTCGATTTAACTGTCGGTATCTTTTCAGCTCATACTGGAGCAGTGCTTGTACCATTGAATTGTGCAAATGAAGAATATATATTTAGTTAAAGTTCATTATTTAGATCATAACGTTAGCGGGCTAGCTAGATATATCGTTAGTAAGAGAAATAAAAAAAAAACTGTTTTTATGCAATCATGATAATGTGACACTCGATTATTCGAATAATGGTGTCCTTTATAGTTTGCTGTGCCTGATACGAGGAACAATGGTAGAGTACCACCATATTAGTGCCGCATCAGTGGACTTCACCAATGGTATGACTTCCCATAAAGTGTTGTAAAGCAGCTGTTGGTCATCGGGGGTAGTGACACCCAGTTCCTGGTCAAAAAGTTGCATAATGTTGTTCAGCCACACTAAGATATAAGCGTGGTTGATGTATGGTATCATGTATATCAAGCATTTCAGAAGAGTTATTTTCTGCTCCTTGAATTTGGCGTTTTTAACCTGTAAATACGTGTAATTGAGAGTTTCGCGGACCAGAGTACACTCTTCATCCTCGAGTTTAATTTTGTCGAGGATAGTCATACGGAACGCCATCGATTGGTATATGTGTATAATTTGTTCAGGCTTTAGCATATTGTAAATTGCGTACTGTTCAACAGCAGTGGATAAATAGTTCAAGAAGCTCTTTCTTTGCCACGCCATCAATTCATAGCCAGATGAACTATTTAGAAAAACAGCTAGCATAACAGAATGCATGGAGTCTCTAATCGTTTCATCTTGTGAGTTTAAATACTGCATCTTTAGCGGTAAGATGGTGTTGTTGATGAAATCAGACGTGGACATACGTGAACCAAAATCCAGTGAAGTAATCTCAATTGACCTTTTGAGGAAATCTAAAAGGAAAAGCAACTTAGCGTCGTTGATCTTGTTCGGATATTTTAAAGTATGCCAAATGTTATTGTTGAATGTACTGAGTAGGTTAGAATAAACAGTCAGCTGGTCCCCACTAGACGTTATCCCAGCTATAGATGCATTATGTGTGTATTCGTATGACTCAAAGCCAATGGTACCAAAATCTAGTGCAATGAAATTCAAATAGTACATGCAAGTAAGTATTTGGTAGAAAATGGTCTTTGGTTTTTTCATCTTAGTGTCAAGTATTCCTTTAAAAATTAGGGTGAAGGTTAATAAAGTATTTGAGTAGTATTTTACGCCCGAATAGTCTTTGTTTGGCATGTCACTACTAGATTCCTTGTATGAGATGTTGAAACAAGCAACGCATAATTCGTCGAGTACCATGCTAATTTCCTTAGGGTTGTCGCATTGTGGTAATAGGATTTGTAAAGTCCGAGCAACTTGGTTTATGTTCCGTGACAGGAATTCGTCTTCTGGAGGATGGTCAATTGCATAAACAATAGCTAGGTTAATCAAAGCAATTATCACAAACGACAATGGGAAGTGCACATTCTGGGCGTGGCATCGTGATACGTCGTGGTGTCTACTTATTGGGCAGTATAGCAAGCACAACACTTCAATCCGAGGAACGTCCTTCTTGCTATCGTCTGAGCTCTTGCTCAGAAATTGACTCCATGATCTCAAGAAAATATTGTATTTCCAGTTCTGGTATAGTCCATCTATCCACCTGGGACTCTCAACTATGTAATACTGGCTCTGCAATTGGGTGTATCTGTCGAGAGTACTACATGCCCCGCTCAAAATCGCCAGCTTGTAAACTGACCAGCCTTGGTTCTCGCAGAATATATTGTTCCAAATGCTGTAAAACTCCTCGATGGGTAAAGTGGGCTCGCTGATCTCCAGTTTCCAGTAAAACATCCCTTGTGCCATGTCTAGCAGCCTGGATGGGTCCACATCCTCTTGAAACCACAAAGTGGAGTCAAACAGAGCGTTCGCCAACTGGGCGAGCAATTTCGGGTCCTTGAGCCGGGGAACATAGTACACCAGATTGCCAATCAGAGACATGTGCAGCGCCTTGTTGCTCCTATGGCCGCTGCTCCTCAGCAAATTCAACAAATACCGGACTTCCGTCCTCTCATCGGCCTGCACCATCTTTAAAGGCGGGTAAGGCTGTTCTTCTAAGCGTCAATGCAGATTGACAAAGAGTATAGAGAACTTCAAACTGAGAAAACTCGATTCAGAGTGCTTGACTCCCTGCTGGAAGAGTTCCTTATAGCTTCTAAATGCTCAAAATTTGTTGAATTTGGCCTAACTTTTGGAGTTTTCATCACTTTGAAGCTCCCCGAAAAATGTCAACTTGCAAGCTTGGGCCTTTGCACAGTTAAGTTGGTCAAACTATTGCTGGGTGGGTATCAGCCAACTCAAGCCAGTAAAGATTTGCAATTGGAGCGTTGGATTTGGCCTAGGTACCTAAACTAGAAAGTAGAGTCAACGAGCTGGGTGTGCCGAGTCGGCTATAGAGGGAAATAGAGTTATAGAAAATTGATGCGATGTCGCTGGAGACTCCTGTTGGACTGAGACGGTTTCCCGTCACGAAGCTGTGTATGGTTACTGGTATAGTTGTGCCTGTGGTGGCGGCGCTTACGGAGACGAAGTATGTGTTTAGGGCGACCTACGATCCGTTTATCAAAGAGTATGGGCAGTACTACCGGTACCTGACGTACCAGCTCAGCAGTGTCAATGAGACAGATGTGGCGCTGATAGTGTTGCTGTTCTACCAGTATCGGCAGCTAGAGAGGTTATTTGGGAACGAGAAGTATCTGAGCATGCTGGCCATGTTGATCTTCTACCAAGGGTTAGCCACAGTTTCCGTGCACCTACTGTTTAACAACTTGGTGGGGCCCTGGCTTGGGACGCAGTGGAATGAGCTCGCGAGTGGTGCGTTTGGAGTGGTGATAGGACTGTTCCATTTCTACAAGCAGTATACGCCTATCGTTTATGAGTTTGACATTGTGCTGGGTGCGCCATTGTGGTCGCAGTTGTTCCACAAGGGCGTGATACGAAGGTTTGATAACGAGAACAAGATTATGAAAGTGCGGTTGAATGACCAGTTCATGGTGAATGTGCTAGTGATAATACTGATATGCAACCAGGGGGCCTGGGGGCCCTTACAAGCGCTTGTGGCGTGGTTATCGGGGCTGTTCCTGGATATCGGGATCTTGCCCGGCCTGGACAAGTGGAGAGTGCCCTTTGCGCACTACATGTTGTTTGGAGAGGTCAAAAGACTGGAAGTGGGCAGCACGAGCGCTAACACGAGTGCATCACTGGGCGGGAACAGCGTCACGCAGCTGGCAAACAACTCTGCGTCGTCGCAACTTGAAGAGGACAATGAGAACGACGAGCCCAACGACGAGCCCGCCAGGCCACTTGGTGTGCAATTCCTAGACGCATTCAGACGTTAGGGTCCACGCGGTATTATGTAGGTGTACATTTTTTAGAGAATTTACTATTACAACATGAAATTTTTATTTAATGTTAGTTATGCATAGGTATATAAGTTTTGAAGGGGCGCGTGCAGGGAAGGAAGGCAAGGTTTAGCTTAAATCGCCAGTTTTTCTGTGGCCTTAGTGGCTTTCCTCAGCTCTACGTCCCAGTTGTAAAGTCTGGCGCAGTTGACCTCCATTGTGGTGATGTTCTCTCTCAAAAACTCCACGTCTTCCTTTGCGATGCGCAAGCTGTCCTGGGAGTCCTCCAGTTTCTTCTCCAGGAGCGCGATGGCCTCGTCTATCGGGTACTCCAGCATGACGTCTGCGCCGAGCCACAGCCCGACGTTGAGGTCCTTTGTGAGGTCTACCTGTGCTTTTGTGAACAGCGTCTCGTTCAGCTTGTAGTTGAACTTCAAGGCGCTCTCCTCGCCGTCCTCCTTGGACTGCTTCAGCTGCCTGCACACTTGCAGCGTGTTCTCTATGTCGGGGATGCGCACGCGCAGCTGCCTCACGGTGGCCTGCTTGGACTCGAGCATGAACTTGTACTTGGACAGCCGCTCCTGGAACTTGCTGAACACGAGCTCGAACTCCTTCTCCTTCGCCATGAACGCGCCGATGTCCTCCAGGAAGGGCGCACTCGGTATACCCCTAGGGTTCTTCTCCGTGCTGTTGAATAGCGTATCCATTGCTTGCCGTTGCTCTGGGGGATGCAGTTGGGGAGTTGTAGTTCGGAGTGGGTATGCTTTGAACTGCTCATCGGCTTGTTATATGTGTGAGTTGTGAGTTGTGCGAGTTGTCTGGGATTGTGATTGTATAGCAGTGTACGGGCAGTACACTGCTATACAATCACATGCCGTGTCTGCCGTAAAAGATGTATACCGTACACCACTACCCCTCACATGCACACCGTATACATGTATATACGTACACCACTACACATCACATGCAGTCTTCCGTACACCACTACACTCCATAACACTCCACACGAATATATAGACACACACACCCAGACCCCACACATACACACACAC